>Ga0209170_1000844_pt1 | contig 13385 bp, 15 predicted proteins | sample KloWWTKNB14_bulk_FD_187178 | JGI IMG/M metagenome (GOLD analysis project Ga0209170, IMG submission 187178) | Active sludge microbial communities from Klosterneuburg, Austria, studying microevolution and ecology of nitrifiers - Klosterneuburg... | ecosystem: Engineered > WWTP > Aerobic digester >...
GTGAGGTAGTCGAAGCTGCGCTTGCTCGAGCACGCGTACGGCACTTCGAACTTGCTCATGCTGTACGCCGCCGGCTCGCTGCCGCTGGCGATGTAGACGAAGCTCTCCGTGCCGATCACCACCGTCGTGTCGACGTTGCCGATGCCGACGATGTCGGTGTCGGTGGTGAGCCGGTAGCTCACCGGCCAGGCGTGCGGCCGATTCTGCGCGGACAGGCACAGCTGGTTGCGGCGGAAGCCCACCATCACGCCGTTGGGTAGCGCGAGGATGCCCTCGAGGTCATCGGGCGGCAGGTCCCACAGTTCGCTCTCCAGCGCTTCGCCGAGTTGCGCGTCGGTGAGCACGTCCACGTAGTCGGCGGTGCCCAGCGCGATCTCAGCGACGAACAGGAACTCGGTGCCCACGTTGCCGGTGGCCGCGCGGTAGATGCGCTTGGTCGTGATCGCGTAGTCCGACGAGACACCCGACGGCACCACCGTCGGCGTCGTCACGGTGACGCTGATGCCATCCGGCCGCAGGATGGTGGCGCTGGCCTCGCTCGGCGCGCTCTCTTCGCCGAGGTCGTTGACGAAGGTGTAGACGTAGTTCGTCGCCAGGTTGGCGGGCACGTAGCCCGTCGAGCCGCTGGCGCGCACGAGGATGTTGTCGTAGTAGGTCTTCGCGCTGTTCGACGACGTCTCGTGCACGAAGCCGACGTAGTCGCCGAGCGAGAAGATGTTCGTGATGCTGATCGAGGTGATCAGGCCGCTGCCGAGGTACAGGCTGGCCGTCACGGTCTGCGTGCCGTCGCTGTTGGCGATGACCTGCACCGTCACCGTGTACCAGGTCGAGTGCGCGAGCAGCGAGATCGCGCTAGACACCAGCGACGAGGACCCGGTGGAAGCCCACCCTGTCCCCGCCGAGATGGAGAAGCGCGAGAAGACCGAGTCGTAGCGAACCTGCAGGCCGGATCCGAGCACCCCGGTCATGATGTTCGCGATCATCTGCGCGTCAGCCGCACCGGCCTGGTAGGACCAGTCGAACGACACCTGCACGACCGTACCCGACGCGATACCGAAGTTGCGGTAGGCGTACGCCGGTAGGCCTGCGTTGCCGTTGGCCAACAGCGCGTAGCTGGGCGCCGGGTTGCCCACCACGGCGTCTTGCGTGACCTCGCTGACACCCGGGCTCGACCCGGAGATCGTCCAGCTTTCGGTCAGTGAATCGCCTTCGTCGAGGATGTCCACGGCGAACGTCGTCGCGGTCTCGTCGATGCCGGTCACCAGCGTGGGCGGCGACGTCGGCGCGGGCACGCCCAGGGGCCGCGTGGCCACCGGAAACGGTTCCGCGCCGGTGGTCGCCAGCGCGTAGTTCGTGAACCGCGGCTCACCGTACAGGTCAGGCGACGTCAGGTAGGTGCGGTACGTCGTGTCGCCAGGGATGATCCCGCGCGCCACGTCCACGTCGGCCTCCCACGACAGCCACTGATCGTTGAGCAGGTAGATCGTGCGCACGGGGCCCGAGCCGCTGTTGGCCAAGCCCTTGGTCGTCGCAAACTGCCGCCAGGCTTTCAGGTCACCAGTGAACAGTTGCGCGTTCACGGCGGCCTGCGCGGCGTTGTCCGGCAGCGCCCGAGGCGTGACCCGAGGAGCCTCGCCGCGGAAAGAGTCAATGGCTCGACGCATGGTGGTCAGAAGTTGGCCAGCGGAACGCTGGGCACAGTGAAGCAACTACCGGGCGCTGACGTGGTGCCCGTGTAGCGCGCGAGCCCTTTGGTGACGCGCAGATCCTCGACGTAGCCGTCGAAACCGTCGAAGGTCACACTCAGATCGTTGTTGCCGCCGACGGTGAACTCGTCGGGGGAAAACCGCACGCCCGCTGTCGGTTCGATCACCAGTCGGCCCAACATGCCGCCGTTCTGGTAGATGCGGATCTCGTCGGCGTCTCGCACCCAAGCCACGTGGTGCCATGCTTCGGTGGTTAGCGCGGAGCCACTTACGGTGTAGACCGTGAATGGTTCGTCATCGCGGTAGAACGACATCGCTGGCGTGGCGAACTGCACTAGGCAATAGAACCCGGAGAACGCCGCACCCTGGTAAGACCCGCACAGGAACGCGTTGTTGTTCGTCGGTCGCACCCACAGGAATGCCTCGATGGTCCAGGCGCCCGCGCCGAAATTGAAGTCTTGGCTGTTCGGGCACGAGACCAGGCTTGTAGGTTCGTTGTTGAAGTCGCCGGACGACGTGAGCAACGACTGCGCGGTCGAGATCACTGCGCCGCCGGCGGCAGTCATCGGGTGCTCGCTGCGCGACGAGTCGATGAAATTCGTCGACCCGTTCGGCCCGTCGAAGTGCAGCATGAGCACGATGTTCGACGGTGGGGGTGGCGAATGCGGCATCAGCGCACCTGCGTGCGTCGTGCGCATCAGATCACCTCCAAGTCACCGCACAGCACCCACTCGTTCTCTCCGGTATGGATCAGGGAGACCACGCCGTATTGGCCCGCAATCGTGGGCCCGAGAGCGTCCCGCACGTTCACTGTGACGCCACTTTGGCCCACGATACCGACTGCGCCGGCGCCGGCCTGCATGATCAGCACCGACACGTCTTCGCCGTTGATTCCGAGCTCGGTATCGCCAGGCACGGTGATGATCACCGGGCCTGAGTTGTGCGTGGCCTTGACCCCGTTACCAAGATCGGCAGACGTCAGCGCGTAGTCGGTTGCTGCCTCGGCCCACGTGAAGGTGTCGGCCACAACCGTGACCGCGTTGGCGTTCTCGCCGGTGCCGCGGCTCGCGGTGAGGTTGCGACCGAAATTGACCGTGTCGACGTTCGGCAGGCCGAGGTCTGTGCCTTGGTTCTGGAACTGGATGTAGTTCGGAAACTCGTCCGAGGCTTGCGGCGGGAAGCCGGTGGCTGGCGTGATACCGAAGCTCATGTCATCTCCCCACGACGAAAGCGCGCGGCCGCGCACGCATCGAGCCGGTGTTGTAGGCGCGTTGCACGTCGGCCTTGCCGTTGCTCACGCACGAGTTCCAGATCTTCTCGTACTTCTCGGCCATGTTCGGATCGCTCCACGGCTGGCCGGGGATGCGCAGGAGGTGCATGAGTGCGCCGGCCTCGATGCCGCTGCTGAACTTGCGCAGCGGCTCGGCGGGCACCTGTGCGACGCCGTCCTTGGGCTGCAGGATCACGCTGACGGTCAGGTTGTAGACCGCGTCCGGGATCGGCCACAGCGCGAACTGCGCCTCGGGCAAGTAGGCGTACTGCCGTGGCTGCATCGGCTGGTTGTTCGGGTCCCACCCGCTCGAGTCGCCCGGCACGATCGCGAACGTGTTCGGTGAGCCGGGCACTGTCGCCACACCGGACATCGCGCGGATGTTGACGATCTCGAGGTACGGGTCGCTGCCCAGGCTGTACGTCTGCGTGCCGTCGACCGTGGCACCGGTGACGGTCTGCCGCAGCCACTGCGTCTCGGCGCACCAGTCGCGGAACGCCTTGACGTACATGCGCCGCAGCGTCGTGCTGGGGGCCTTGCGGACGTTGACCGCGATCGTCGCCAGCTGATCGAAGACGTTGACGAACGTGGTCATGACACCCCCGGCGATTGCGCGACCTTGGGCGCCAGTGCCACCTGGGCCTGCGACTTGAGGCCTAGCGCCAGGCGCCACTCGTTCGTGTACGCGCTGGTCTTGGTCAGATCCTGCTTCTTGCTGTTCTTGGCGTAGGCCTTGGCCAGCACGAAGTTGGTCAGCGCGTTCTGGTAGCTGTCGGGCACCGGGATGTCCTCGCCGCTCGACCCGGTCAGCGCAGGCGGCACAGCGCCGTAGGTCACGCGAAGACGGCCGGCGCCGTTGTTGGGCGGGAACACGTAGTAGCGCCGCGGCGTGCGCGGATCGGCTGCGTAGTTCTCCACCTCGGCCTGCTGCGTGGCAGCCGGCCAGAACCGGTTCTCCTCCTGCAACAGCGCCAGATCGGTCTGGGTGACCGTGCGGCCTGTGGCATCGTTGTCGGTGGCGTCGATCAGCGCGACGCCGTCGGCGGGCAGTTCCTGCGCGATCCCTGCGGCCAGTGTCACGAAGTCGCGCACCGGGTACATGTCGGGCTTGACGAAGGCCGTGGCACGCAGGGCCTCGTTCAGGTAGCCCAGCAGTTCAGCGCGCGACCAAGTGCGGCGAGCGGTGTCCAGTAGCGTCACGCTGACGCTGTCGAGGATGGTGTCGACGCTCACCGCCATGGGTCAGTCCGCCAGACTGCCGTGCTGCTTGGCCAGCGCGCGGAGCTCGGCGCGCAGCGCGTTGTGGTGCTTCTTCGGGTCCAGCACGACCTGGTACTCCGTGGCCGCGAAGGCGACCATCTCGTCCACCGAGGCCTTGCCGATGTCGAAGGGTTCCGAGTCACCGGAGTCGATGACGCGGGCTGCCAACGTGGCGCCTTGCGTCTCAAGCCACTTCATGCGCTCGTCGTGCGTCGCCTTGGGCGAGCCGGTGAAGATGCGGTAGTTCTTGCCGGCCTTCAGATCGTCGCGCAGCGCGCCGACGTTCGGAAACAGGCGACCGTCCTTCACGTTGATGAGGAACGGGTGCCGCTTGTCCTGCTTGAACTTGGGGCTCTTGCCGCGGGCTTGAACGACTGCGGCTTCTTGGGCTTCGGTGATCATCGGGGGTCTCCGGGGTGATCGAAGGGACGTGGAAAACCGGCGCCCGAAGGCGCCGGTTCAGGGCTGCCGGCTCAGGAGCCGGTGGGCGAAGTGCCCGGCGTGTACGCCGGCCGCTTCATCTTGCCGGCCTCGCCATTCTTCTGGCTGGGGCCGAGCGGGGGGTGCGGGTAGCGGGCCTTGGCCTTGCCCGACGCCTGCGACATCTCCTTGGAGATGGTCTCGGGCGGCACCTTGACGGCGTAGTTCGCGCCGTAGGGGTTGCTGGTCTTCATGCGGATTCTCCTGGGTTGGGTGCGGACAGGACCCTTGCGGGCCCTATCCTACACCGTTCACTTCTTGATCACGGCCGTGCCGACGTACGACGGGCCGATGACTTCGTACCCGAAGACCATGAGCCCCCGGATGATGTAGCCGAAGTCGTTCGGGTTGTCGATCATCTGGCACTCGACGATCTGCGACGCGAACGTCAGGCCGGCCGAGTGGCCGAACATGGCGTACGAGGCGGGGCCAGGCGAGGTCTGCGTGAGCAGGTTGCGCGACTGGTAGATCGTGAAGCGGTCGATCTCGCCGACCTTGCCGTTGCGCAGGATCGACACGCCGTCGCCGGCCAGCGACGCGATGCGCAGGTCCGACTTCTTGATCAGCGCGATCGCCCACGGCGGCAGCACGAACCAGCGGCCTTCGTCGCTGACGTTCTGCTCGTCGAGCACCGTGCCGCAGTCGACGATGAAGTCGACGACGGTGGCGGCGGTGATCTGCCGCGGCGTGGTGGAGTCGCCCAGGTTGATGTCGTTGGAGTCAGCGCCCGCGGAGGGGCCCTGGTTGTCCGCAGACACGTCTGCCGGGATCGTCACCAGCATGTCGGCGTCGGCCGCGATGCGCAGCTGGATCGAGCCGTCGTTGGCGAAGATGTCCGCCAGGTCCAGGTCCGACTGGCGCGAGTCGACCGTCGACAGGGCGACGGCAAACGACTTGGCCTGGTCGATCGCCAGGGTCACCGAGTTGTTCGTCGGGTACTGGGCCGAGAGGCCTGCGCCGATGACGTAGTCGGAGACGGTGACGTCCGGGATGGTGCGGATCTTGACCTGCGCGCCGAAGCCCGCGATCTCGCCCTCGTAGTCCGTCGACGCGATCTCGCCGAAGACGGTGGTCTTGTAGAACTTCTCGACCAGCTTGCCCGAGTAGATTTCGGGGTCGAAATTGATGGTACCGCTCGGACCATAGTCCGGGATACCCGATGCACGTGGAACGCCTGCCATGATTGGCTCCTTTATTTGGCGCTACTGGTCACCGACCAGCACGGAGCTTCAACCTTGCTTCAAACGTCGCACGCTCTTTGTCCGTGACCTTGCCGAGGGCGGCCCGCTTGTAGAAGTCCTTGACCTCGGCCTGCGTGGGCGGGCGAAGATCCTGGGCATTCGGCTGCGGCGGGGGCTCTGCCCCTGGTGCCGCGCCGCTACCGCTGGGCGCAACCGGAGGTGCCGGCAGTTCCTTCGACTTGAGCCACTTCTCGACGATGTCGGCCACCTTGTCTGCCCGAAGGGCGGTGACGTGCTTCGTCAGAATCTCTTGCCGTTGGATCCCGGTCTCGGGGTCCTCTTCCATCAACCACGACAGCCAGCCTGGATCGGTGTCGATCTGAGCCATGTTCGGGATGCGCGATTCAAGCGCCTCCGTGAATGACTCCTTGCGCAGTCGAAGCTGTTCAGCCGCGTCGGCCTGGCGTTGATCTCGCAGGGGTTTGATTTCCTGCTCGACCACCGTTCGGGCCTGCTTGGTCGCTGCCGCCAGCGCCGCTTGCGCGATCGCACGTGCATCCTCTTCGCCGATGTCCTTGATCTGCTCGGGCGAGAAGAACTCGCCCAGGTCGATCTCGTTCGCCGGCGTGCTGGGGATCGCGGTCTTCAGGGTTCGGACCTCGTCCTCCAACTCGGTAATCCGCCCACGGAGTCCAGCCAGTTCGGCGCGGTGCTCGTCCTCACGGACCCGGAGACGGCCTGCGGTCGCGTCGAAGCGTTGCTTCCAGTACGCGGGGTCGCTGTGTCGCGGGTCGGCGGGCGGCGCAGGGGGCGTCGGTGCTGCCGGATTCGGGTTGGCGGGGTCTGCGCTCGACGCGGGCGTCGGCAGCGCGGGATCAGGTGTCTCCGGTTCGCTCCGTGCCTTGATGCGTTCCTCGATTGCTGCGGATCGCTTCAGGACGGCGCGGGGGAGGCGCGTTTCGTTCTTGGCTGGTGAAGCCTGCATTTGGGTCTCCGAGATCCAGGGCCACCATCAACGGGTGTCTGGGGAACCGGTTTTGCAGGAGGCCGGGGCGGCGAGTCCAGCGATCACGCAGCGTACGGAGTCCGTGAGGTGACGGGGCGTACGTTGCGGGTCAGCTTCTGCTGTGCCTTGGTGATGTCGCCGATCAACTCGGCGAGCTCAAGTGCGCGGCCCTGGAAGCGGTAAACCTCTTCACCGGTCGAGGAGCGCAGTGCTTGATCACGTTCAGCCAGCTTGGCTTGCAGCAACCTGAGCAGATACTGACCATCGGGGCTCTTGTGGAACCGATCGAAGAAAGCCAGATCGTCATTGCTCAAGTGCATGGCGCTGCATTCTAGTCTTCTTCGACAAGATCCTTCAAGAGTTTGCGGGTGATCTCCTCGGCGCGGAGCCGATTCATCTTCTCTTGGGCAAGAGTGCTGCGCAGCGCGTTGACCTGGTTCTCCAGCGCCTTGACCATCGCCGCGGTAGCCTTCTCCATCGCCGCGATCTGCTGGTCTTGCGCGTCGATCTTGAGGACCAGCGAGTTGACCTTTGTCACCAACGCAGGCATCCGATCGTCGACCGGAGGCGCCGGGGCTGCCGAGGCCGCCGGGGGTTCTACAGGTGGCGCACTGGGTGCTTCGCTGGGCGCGACCAACGCCAGCTTGCGCGCGCCCTTGACCTTCGGCACCGGCACGTCCGGCGCGGGCACGTCAGGCACCGGCTCCGGCGTTACCGCGGCCAGGTCGGCGGCCACGCCGCGCGCCAGCAGTTCAGGCTTGGGCGCCGGCGGCGCGTCCGGCATGTTGGTGATCTCGGCCGGCAACGGCTCCGGCGGCTCGGGCGCGGTTGTTTGCAGGCCGCGCCGGCGCACGTTCGGGTAGCCGAGGTACTTGGCCGACAGCAGGTCGTCTGCGCCCGACGACACTGTGATCGTGACGGTCGAACCCTCGGTGGCCTCAGCGCCGCCCGCAGGCGCTTGGCTGATGACATCGCCGGCCGCGACCGTGGTCGAGGTGGCCGTTTCGACCGCGACGACGACGAAGCCTGCAGCCTCGAGCGCCGCGACGGCGGCGGCTTGGCTCAGCCCGCTGACGTCAGGGACGACCGCCGCGGCCGAGGACTGCCATGCGGTGCCCTGCCAAGCACCGACAGCCCACGCGCCGGCAGCCCATGCGGTCACGGCGCGCCGCCCCAGTTCGTCGTGGTGCTGCCGTTGGCCTGCACCGGGTCAGCGATCACGTGCGTGATGTTGGCGTTGACCGCGTTGGTCGCGCCGAACGTCAACTGATCGGTCTTGGCCTTGATCGCGGCCACCTCGGTGTCGATGTAGCCCGCCACCGTCGACAGCGCAGCGGCGGTGGCCAGCGTGCCCAGCTGCGTGTCGAGGTTCGCCGCGGCAAGCCCAACCGCGGACCGAGTGCCGGCAGCGTCCAGCGGCGCCGTGTAGGCGCTGGTGAGCAGCCGCAGCGCCACCGAGGCCAGCACCGCGGCGACGTCGGCCGAGATGCTCGCTCCGGCGGGCGCGCCGAGCCGGGCCATGATCGCATCGGTCGCAGCGATGATCAGGGACTCGTCGGCGGGGTCCGTTGGCAGGTTGGTGGTCTTGGCGTTGATCGCGGACAGCTGCGTGTCGAGGTTCGCCGAAGCGAGGCCCACGGCGGTGCGCACGCCAGCAGCGTCAAGCGTAGACAGGCCTGACTGGATCTCGGCCACGGCATCGGTCGCGAGCGCCGAAGCGGTGAGCGTGTTTGCGTTCATGGTCCCGACGGTCACCGCCGCCGTCACCGATGCGACCGCGCCGCTGACGCTGGCGACGACTTGGTCGACGTCGATGTTCGTGCCCGAGAGGTTCTGCGCGGTGGCCGGGCTGCCGATGTTGGCCCAGTCGAGCCCGGCCTCGCCGCCGGCGCTGACGTCGAGCGTGCGCCCGGCCGTGGTCGGCTTGAGCGCTGCCTCCTTGCGGATCGTGAACGAGGCGACAACAGCGCCTTGCACCGACACGCCGTCGACCGTTCCGTTTGCGATGACGATGTCGAAGCACGACCCCGCCGAGTAGAACGTGCCGTCGGCGCTGGTATCGATCGCAAAGTGGTTCAACCCCGGGAAGCCGTCGAAGTCGGTCGTCAGCGTCACCCCGGCCGTGCTCTGCGTGGTGCTGCCGTCCTTGTAGACCGCAAGGCCCGGCCCCGAACCGCCGCCCAGCGTGAACGGCGCGCCCGTGCTCGGCTGGTAGGTGGTGAACTTCCCGTAGAGGATCGTCGAGAGGTCGTAGTCGCCGAGGTGCTTCATGATTCAGCCTGCGAGGGGTTGCGCCGCGCCGCCGCCGCGGCCTGACAGCGGGTTGAAAACAAGACCGCCGCCACCTTCGGTGAACGTGGCATAGATGTTCATGCCGCCCGAGTACGTGCCGTCAGTGCCCGGCCACGTAGCGGGCGGGCTAGCATAGCTGAACGTGCCGTTGGCCATCAACGCGTCGACACCACTGTCGTCTTTGGCGTAGTAGGCAGGGAAGTTGTCGGCGACGACGCCCAGCCAGTAGTACGTGCCGTCAACCAGGCTGAGTGAGGGTGCGGCGACAGTAATCGGTCCCCCGCCACCGGAGCCTGAACTGACGCCCGGATCGGAAACCGCCAGCAAAGCATCGGGCGCCCCGGCGTTGTCCGAGAGGACGACCAGCTTGAAGTTGACCGAGGCCGACGTGCTGGGTCCGAACCACGTGGTCAAGCTGTCGAGCGTGCCGCTGCCAACGCACTGGTAGCGCGAAACCAAGCACCGGCTGTCGGACCCCGGAAACTCCCCGGTCCCCCGTGTGGTGTCGCCGAAAGTAGCCATCGTTCAATCCTGCCGGCGGGCGATCAACCAACCTTTGTGGATGAGCCGGTTGTGGGTGGTGATGTCCGTCATGAAGAGGGATTGCCTGCCAAGTCGAAAAGGCTGAACCACCCCGCTGCTACTGCAGGGCGGGAGGCGAGCTTGCAGAGTGTGACGCGCTGCTTTGCGCTACGCGCGATGTCGTGACCGGATAGAACAGCCATGACGGCTCCTGCTCACCTTGAAGGCGCCCGCGCAAAGGTTGGGTGAAACCTGTGTGCGGGGCCTTGCTCAGACCACCGGGTCGGCCGGCGGCGCGTCGGGCACCAGGTCGTCGACCAGTTGCACCTGCGCCTTCAGCGCGGCCACGGCGGCCTCGAGTTCCGGCGACACGTTGGTGCCCATGCTGGCGATGACGGCTTCCAGGTCCAGCACCTTCTGCAGCGTCGCGGCGCTCTCGGTGGCGATCTTCTGCAGCTGGGTGGTGGCTGCGTTCAACAGTTCGGTGACTTCGGCTTGGGTCGACATGATGAGTTCCTTGATTTCGTTGAGGGAGGTGACGATGTCCGCGCCCACCGGAAAGTGGTGGTACACGTTGACGGTGATGCTCATGAGGTCGCCTTCTTGCAGAGGGTGACTTCGGTCAGCGGACCTCCGTCAAGGGGCAAGTATATGGCTCCGTTCACGACAATCTGTGACGCCGTGTTGTTGCACTTCGCCCCGACCGCGGCTTTGCGCGTCGTCAAACCGGTGAGCCGGCCGCCCGCCGCGGTAAAGATCGTGCCGCCACTGGCGCGCCAGATCTCGGTTGCGATCGGCGTCGGTGGCGTGCATGGTCTGGTGATCGGCTGGCCGGGGAACGGCGCCAGGCGCACGCCCTCGGTACAGGCCGCAAACAGCAGCGACTCCCAGTTGAACCGGTCGATGCTGCCGACGGGCGGGATGAGTTCGCGCGACTTGATCGCCGCGTTCAGTGCGGCCAAGGGGTCCGGCGCAGCGATGATGGCCTGCGCCATGTCGATCAGCGCGTCGGCGTTGACCGTGCGGTACTTGTCGAGCACCGCGTGCGTGTAGAGACTCCAGACCTCGGTGCCAGTGGTCGGGCTGAACGTGCCGGTGGGGCACCAGATCGCCGACCAGGTGCCGCCCAGGCGCGCGTCGGCGCCTTCCATCAGGCCTTTGCCGCTCAGGTTGATCGGCACCCACGGGCTCTGCGGGAAGCACGCCGCCCCGCCCGCGTGTGCGCTACCGCACAGAAGCATGAGGCTCAGGGCAAGCGCGCGGATCATGCGAGCTCCCCGCCGACCAGGTTGCCTTCTTCGTCGTACTCGTAGCGGATCTTCTTGCCGGGCTTCTTCTCTTCGCCCTTGGCCTGCATGGCTGCCTGCACGGCCTGCTTCACCACGTCGGCGATCAGGTCGCGCTGCTTGCTGGCCGCGTCACGCTGGGCGTTGGCCGCGTCGCGCTGGATGTCGATGCCGCCTTGGACCTTGATCGCTTCGATCTTCAACTGGTCCTTGCGCTCCTCGGCCTGCTGCATCATTGCCATCTGCTCTTGCTGCGCCTTGGCCTGCGACTCCATCTGCTGCGCCAACTCCTCGTCGGTGGGCACCACCTCGTCGACCGGCAGTTCCATCGCGGCGGCCGTCTCGCGCAGCAGCGCGGCGCGGTAGCGCGAGGTGATGATCTGGCTGTCGATCGGGTTGGCCGTCAGCGTCAGGAACTGGATGCGGCGTTGCTGGGCAGACTCGCGGATCAGGATCGCCGCGGCGCCGCGCGGCACCACGATGTTGTCGCCCTTGATGCTCTCGTCGGGGTTGTAGAGCATCTCGTTGTTGAACGTGTCCTCGATGGTCGGGGAGATCACGTTCATGTCGATGTTGCCGATGGCACGCCGCAGGCCCTTGGCCGCGTTGTTCATCAGCATGCTCAGGCCCGTGGCCGTGTCGGCGCTGCCGCCGGCGCGCTCGTTGCCGTAGGTGTAGCGCGGGATGCCGGTGGCGTCGTCCGCGCGGATCTCCCACTTCTCATAGGTCTGCATCAGCGACTGCGCGCGGTCATCCGGCTGGAAGAAGCCGATGCCGGGGTTGACGCCCTGCGTCGGGTCCGACTTCAGCTGCCACATCTTCCACGGGAACATCTCCATGGTCTGCTCGCCGTCGGCGAACCGGTCGGCGTGCACCCAGACCTGCGGACCCGAGGCCATGGCCATGTTGTCGGCCAGTGCGCACGCGATGGCGTTGCACATCTGCTGCGGCGTGGCCGCCAGGTCAGGGATGCTGCGGCCCCAGAAGGCGCCGGGCACCTCGTCGTAGCAGGCCTTGCGGTAGGGGCGCTCGCCCAGCGGGTGCGGGTTCAGCGTGGCGTAGAGCACGTAGCGGCCGCACAGCAGCACGTTGCACTCGTAGTCGCGGGTCTCGTCCTCGATGCCCTTGACGCCCCACATCATCAGCTTCCACCCGGGCACGCTGCCCCAGTAGTTCAGCGCGTCGATGACGCCCGGGGGCGACAGCCACATGTACAGCGTCTCTTGCTCAAGCCGCTGCCGCTCGGCCTCGGTCCAGAGCCAGCCCTCGAGGTGGCCGTTGCTGTAGTCCTTGAGCGCCGCGTCGATCTGGTCGTCCTGGTAGCCCGGCAGGCCCTTCAGGTCGTACAACTCCTCGCGGCGGAAGCGCATGCGCTCGATGAAGTCGCCCTGCTGCGGCGACTTGCTCGACGGCGCCGGGTAGGCATCGAACGGACTGACGCGCTCCCATGTCGGCGCGGCCTCGTTCTTCACGATCGGCTTGAAGCCCGCACCCCACTGCAGCGTCTTGTGCCGCGTGTAGATCGGGCCCTTGAGGATGGCTGCCGGGTAGGTGACGAAGTCCTCGACGAAGGCGTCCATGGCCTGCTCGTACTCGCCTTGGGCGAGCCGATCGGCGATCTGCCGCTCCATGCGGGTCGCGCGCTTGCGCGCCATCTTGGCGAGCGTGGCCTCGGCCTCGTCGCGCAGCTTCTCGCCGATCTCGGCGACCAGCGCGCGGAACTCGTCGGGCGGCATGATCTCGCCGGTGGCCTGGCCCATCTCGACCATGGCTTGCTTGGCCTGCGCCACCGCCGTGTTGACCACGGCCACCTTGATCGGCTTCGGCAGGTCGGGGATCGGCGTCGGCTCGACACCCCACGGCTGCTCGCCGGCGGGCAGCACGATCTCGCGGATCCACGCCGAGGCCGCGCGACACTTCACCTCGGTGAGCGGCGCCCAGACGATGTTCATGCCGCCGTTGGCCGCCTGCATCGCGCTGATCTGCGCGGCGCTGTAGACCCCGCGGCGGGCGCGCAGGTCGGACAGCAGCTTGATGTCGATGCGGACCTTGGACAGCTTGTTGCGGGCCCAGGCCAGCCGGACGTGGCCGGCAAGCATCGACTCGGTGTGCGCGTCGCCGGTGATGTCCTGCCCGGGGTCGGGCACGGTGGCGTCGCGCTCCATCACCTCTTGCAGCCCCAGTTGCCGGACCATCGGGTTGACTCCGGCGGGCGCAGGCGCCTTGGCCGAGGACAGCGGGCGCGGCTGGACTGGGGCGATCATGGGCACGGATTATGCACGGATCTACCGCGTCCAGACAACCGTGCGGCGTTGGACCGGCCGAACCTTCGCCATTACCACTTTCCGGTCGATCAGTTCTGGCACAAATGTCAAAGCTAGC
>Ga0209170_1000845_pt1 | contig 13376 bp, 17 predicted proteins | sample KloWWTKNB14_bulk_FD_187178 | JGI IMG/M metagenome (GOLD analysis project Ga0209170, IMG submission 187178) | Active sludge microbial communities from Klosterneuburg, Austria, studying microevolution and ecology of nitrifiers - Klosterneuburg... | ecosystem: Engineered > WWTP > Aerobic digester >...
CCACGGTTGTCATCGATATGGTCATCCGCGAACATTTCGATCACACTTCCTACCTCATGCAAAACCTGCTTGAACCAAAGTTCATAGGCTTGGTGGATAATGATGAAGAGCATTTCATCATGCGCTTTCACACCATGTTTATCACTCTCTGGTGCTTGTGCACCTAAGATCTTATCCAATTGAAGATAGTCCGGGTAGTATATGTTGCTCATGGTTCTGGTCAGCTGTAATGCGGGGTGATATCACCTCATTTCACCGTACCGCTGTTCCGCCAAATGTAGCGGGATGTGGTCGGGTTGAGCTAACTTTGGTCATGTTCCGATCGGTCGCGCTTGCTTTGATCCTTGCTCCAACTATTGTTTTAGGGCAGTCCAGCGTGGATATCCTTAAAGGAAATTCCGATAAAGCGCAGAAGGTGTTCGATGCGCGAGCAAATGAAGATGTGCGTTCTGATACGGGTAGAGTATATGACCTGCGGTCCGTGGATGTAAAGCCGATATACCCCGGTGGTGAAGAAGCGTTGGTGGATCATTTGCTGGAGCCGGCAACGTGCGGCAAGTTGCCACCCATGGAAAGCTGCATCGGTTCTTCCAAGATCATTTTCGATCTCGTCGTCAACACCGATGGTTCGGTGAGCAATGTGGAATTCATGAAAGAGGGTTGCACCGTTCTGCATAGCAGAGTGCTGTGTGCGACCCAAGGGTTAAGTCAATGGAAACCCGCACTGTTGAATGGTGTTCCTGTTCGCACACGGTTGCGGAGAAAGGTGAAATTCGATCTGCGGTAGGCGTCTATCGCAATAAGCCGTTCGTGGGTTTGGGGGGCCAGAACAATTGGATACGTTTCTAATGTTCAAAAGCGGCGGTTGATGCTTCCTAGGTGTTACCTATCGTATTCAAGCGGAACGATTGACGGACCGTGAAACACCAGTACAAAAAAAGCCCCGCAGCGACGATCGCTGCGGGGCTTTCATTTGTATTTCCTAGATCACTATTTCATCTCTTTCTTGTCGCCAGCATTGGATCCACGCATCTCTTTACGCTTCTCCATGTGTTCTGCTTTCTTTTCTTCCTTAAGCGCTTCCATTTTGGCGAATTGCTCTGGAGTAAGGATCACTTTCAGCTCGGTCATGCGTGCATCATGCAGCTCCTTGCCAGCACCTTTGTTCCCTTCTTTCATTTCTTCACGCTGGGTCTGACGCTCTGCACGCATCTGTTCAACTTTCTCAGCGTATTTGGCGTTCAACGCACCGACTTTTTCAACTTGCTCTGGAGTCAGGTCCAATGACTTGGTCATTTGTACTGTCTGCATCTTGGCTCGCTCTGCAGGCGTTTTGCGTTCCTTGTCCTGTGCGTTTACCGCTGCAGCTGTGAAAATGGTCACCGCTGCTATCATCATTAACTTTTTCATGTTCCTTATGGTTTGCTCCGGAATACCGGTGTTGGGGTTCGTTAGTACGTATTGGACAATTCTCGTGCCGAATAGTTCGATCTGAAGCGCATTAAATGCAAAAGGGCATTCACGTGGAACACCCTTCATACACTTGGAAAATTGGACCGATCACTCGTTATGTGGAGCCGTTTGCTGACGTTGCTCCGCACCTGCGGCGCGCTTTTCAGCACGAATGGCGTTCATTTTGGTGTATTGTTCCGGGGTCAGGATCTCTTTGATCTCGCGGCCGTGTTGGTCACGAAGTTCTTTGCTTCGTTGAACACGTGCCTCACGATCACCTTCAGCTTTGCTTAATGCATTCATAGCATCAGAATAGCGAAGGTCAGCAGCTTTCATGCTGGCCACCTGGGCCTCACTTAAACCTACCTCCTTCATCCATGCAGCTTCTTTTTCTTGCTCAACGGTGTTCTCGGTGATCGTTGTACCTGTCTGAGCATAAAGGCCAGTGAACGAAAATGCTGCAATAGCAGTAAAGGCGATGGTTACTAGTTTCATAGGTGTAATGTGGTTTTCAATGGATAGACGTTCAGGAATGCAAAAAGGTTGCCAAAGGCTTTTCCAAACGCGCTGGCACAGATCGAAGATAGCTAAATAGACGTTTCGTCACTGACCTTCAGCTTCTACAGCGGATAAGGATGTTGCTTCCCGACCAGTTCAAGCGTTCTGTACATGGTGCTTGCGCCCAACGCTGAGCATGAATAGCCTTATCTGTTCATTGAATGTTTCGCTATTCTCCATGTTGCTAAGGTGACTGGTATTGGGAATTTGCACGAGCGTACTTCCTGGAATGGCTTCATGCATTCTTGTGCTTTCAATTGCCGGGATCAGTTGGTCATTCTCGCCTGTGATAATGAGCGTTGGTACTGAAATGCCCGCAAGCATATCGGTCCTGTCCGGCCGAACAGCCATTCCGCGCGAAGCAGCCGCAACAGCGGCTGGCTCCTGACGCTCCATCATGCTCTTCAGGTGGTCTACCACATCGACACGTGTACGTTTGGTATGCTCGGAGATCAAACGGTCGAATAGTCCTTCAGCAATTTTTGCAACACCGCTTTCCATTGCGGTCTTGGCGGTCAGTAGCCTTGCCTTACGTATTTCTTCCGTATCGTCGGTCGCTTTTGTGTGGCAGAGTATCAGCCCCTGTACCATTGATGGATATTTCTGCAAAAAAGCGAGGGCGATATATCCTCCCATGGAGAGTCCGCAGATCACGGCACGTTGGATCCCCATTGTTCTTAATAGCGCATGAAGATCCGAGGCATAGTCGCCCATGTTCATGATGTCCGGCGTAACACCCGAATCACCGAAGCCACGTAGGTCAGGCGCAATCGGCCGTGCAATGTCACGTAACCCTTCCAACTGAGGCCGCCACATGGTACGATCCAATGGAAAACCATGGATCAGTAAGAGCGGGATCCGCTTTTCTTGTTGACCGTAGGTCATGAACCGCAAGTTATGCAATGGAGATGGCAATCGTCAAATCTTATCTCATGATCCCGAACGCAGAAGGAATTGTAAGCTTGTTGTTCTAACTCAGTGAGTTGAGAAGTACCAGGTATGGATCCCGAATTCTTAGCTCCAAATACCGTGCATGTTAATTTATGTGTTTCATTCCCGGTTTCGTCGAATTGATAGTTGAGAATGACTTTGTCCTGAATACTTTTGTATGGAAGAAACAATATGTTGTTCTCAGAAGAACATGTTGTCATGAAATACTGATCAACGCGACTCTACGTTCAGAGAACATGGTTTGGTTTGAAAAGCATTGAAAATGACGTGAAGTGAACCAAGGGAGGGAGAGCCCTGAAATTTACTTCTAGTTTAGGAATGGTCCCGGTTTTACCGGGATCATTTCGTTTGGGGCCACCTGATACTTTTTTCCAGAACGCTATTGCGTTGGCGTGGATCGTCAACCATGCCTATCAGCAATGTTTTTCGTTGAAAGCAGATAACGGTCGATACACCCGGTAAAGACCTATGGTCCAGTTGTCCGGTGTTAATTCTCAGATGCGAGCTTTGAGTACACGGCGCTATCAAGGAATTCTCCGTTCCAATAATAGTTCTCTTTGAAAAGGCCCTCGCGAACGAACCCATTGGACAGTAGCAAAGCGTTGGATGCACTATTCTTAGGATCCGTACGGGCTTCTATACTATGGAACCCTAGGCCGCCAAAGCCATGGGCTACCACTGCCTTCATCGCTTCGCTCATGATCCCTTTGCGCCAATGGTCGGCATGAAGCGTATAGCCGATCTCACCGCGATAGTGTTCCGGTTGAATGCGGTGGTATCCGATCATACCGATCAACGTGGGATCATTCTTTGTTGTAATTCCCCAAGTGATGGATGAACTGTCTTCTCGCCCCTTTTTTAGTCGCGCTATGAGTTCGACGCTATCCTTGATCTCTTTTGCACGTGGCTTACCAATGTATTGCATCACGCGCTCGTCCGATCGGATCGCGAAGACCGCTTCGACATCGTGCATAGTGATCTCCCGTAGAACGAGACGTTCGGTGTGGAGCGTTGGAAATGGGTCGGTCTTGAGTTGAGACATTATCTCTAGCGCCTTGTGAAGATCAGTCCGGTCGATGCGTAACGCAGATCTCCAGATCACGATAGTGGACCACTTGACCTGAACGGATCTTGCACGTTTTGCGCAATTCCTGTTCGCCATCGACCTTCACCAGACCTTCTGCCACCAACATCTTCCCTTCGCCACCGCTGTTACAGACCCCGGCTAATTTCAAGAGCTGGTTCAATTCGATGTATTCGGTGTGTATGGTTATCGTCCTAATCTCCATTCATGAACTGTTTAATTCATGCAACGTTAGTAGATCGAGATGATCTTCAATAGTTGAACGACGGATCCGAGTTGAAATTCGGCAGTTTCTCCTACACGATTTCCCATCAAGGCGCGTGCGATCGGCGACGTAAAGGCTATGCGTAGTTGTTTTACGGAAGCCTCGTCAACACCAACCAAAGTGAATGTGAATTGCTTTCCACGCTGCGGACCTGTCTGATGTTCAAAGGTCACCGTTGCACCGAAACGGACATCGTCCATTGGTCCGTCGGTCCGTTCTACAACACGCGCTGTAACTATCCGTTCATTCAAGAGGTTCAGCTTACCGTCGATCACCGCATGTGATCTTCGACGTTCATCATCACTTCCACGAACCGCAGAACGTTCGGTTTCCAATGCTTTACGTTCGGCTTGCAATTGCTCCAGACCACGCTGGGTTACATAATTGGTAACGCCGTCCGGCAACGCGGCACGTGGTGGTATGAAGGGCGCTTCTTCCTGGTCGTCCTCACGTACGAATCCTCTGCTCATGGTCTGTTACAAAGATCGGAGTTGTCGATCGAACCAAAGCGCCAAGATCATTATTCCTGTCGGGCCCTTGCTTTTGCCTGTTGGTTGTGCCAGTCATCGAAGAGCACACTTAACCAAACACCTCCCGGAATACTGAAGAACATTACAATGAGAATAAAGTTCAGATCTATGCCCACTAGAACGAACACTAGCGCAATGATGATCCAACAAAGGATAATGCCGATGATGATCCCGAAACAACCGGCCATTTTGGGTACGAAATATGCCACGTTGGAATCGAAGTATTCATGGTAGAATCTTTCATACTTCATTCGGCCGAAGTGTTCCGCTCTGGCTTTCGTGGAGTGCTGATCGCGGCGTACGTTCCGCTCATACCTGGCCTGCTCCTTTGCAGGTGCGGAACGTGGGCTCGGGCTAAAGCGGGTCACATCGTAACGCGAACGTTTGATCGGGTCGGATAGGATCTCATAGGCTTGGGTCACCCGAATGAATTGTTCTTGTGCATTCACTTCTTTGGATACATCCGGATGGTAGCGTTTGGCCAAAGAACGATATGCTTCTTTGATCGCATGCGCATCTGCAGAATAGGTAAGGCCCAGTGTTGCGTAGTGATCCATGGGCGATCGAAGCTTGGCTCTTTATTGGTCTGCTGCAATGAACTCCAAGGTGCGTATTCGGATCACGCTGAACTGATCCAAGAAACGGAATTATTCATAGATACTCAGCCGTTGTTCAAGAATATGCATTTCCTGTTGCATGTTCTCCATGCGTTCCAGCATATGGCTTATTGCTTCAAGGCCTTCCAGATTGATCTGTAGGTCGTAATGCATCCGGGCCAGTTTTTCTATGCGGGGAAGATACTCCGGTTCAACGTAGCGTTGTTTCTTGATGGTGGTGATACGGATAAGACCACGTTCACCAAGTGCTTCAACAAAACTAGCCTCGATTCCTTCATTGGTACAGTAGAGCTGTATCGCGATCAGTTCTTCGGTTTCCATGGTCTAATCTGTTTTACGTAGTTCCGCTAGTTGTTGAAACAATTCCTTTTCTTCTTTGCTAAGGCCTTTTGGAAGTTCCACATTGTAGGTGACATACAGGTCTCCGAAATGACCATCTTTTTTATAGATCGGGAAACCTTTTCCTTTCAATTTCACCTTGGTATTATTCTGTGTTTCGGGAGCTACGTTGAGCTTTACGGCACCTTCCAGCGTGTTCAAGGTAAGTGCACCACCCAACATGGCTGTGGTAAGGCTAATGTTCTCTGTTGTGTACAGGTCTTTTCCAACACGTTGGAATTTCGGGTGCGGGTCAATATGGAACGTGATATAAAGATCACCATGTGGACCACCATTCGCACCAGCCCCGCCATGGCCGCTGATCTTTATGGTCTGCCCGTCCTCAATGCCCGCAGGCACCGTGATCCGGATCTGTTTGCCATTTACCGTAAGCGTTTGCTTGTGGGTCTTAAACGCGCTCAACAGATCAAGACGCAGTTCCGCTTGGAAGTCCGGGCCACGGAATTTTACCTGCCGACCACGCCCGCTGAACATGCCGCTGAACATGTCCTCATATCCTTCCGCACCACCAAAGGGATCGCTCCCCCCAAAGCCGCTACCGCCACCGGTTGCGCCGCCTTGCCATTGTTGTGATCGTTGCTTTTGTGCTTCGCGCATTTGGTCCGCATGTTTCCATTGGTCGCCGAACTCATCATAATTCTTACGCGTTGCCGGATCACTTAGGACCTCATTGGCTTCATTGATCTCTTGGAATTTCTTCTTCGCATCGTTGTCATTGGGATTCAGATCCGGATGCAGCTTACGCGCCAATTTCCTGTAAGCGGCTTTGATCTGCTCGGCCGTAGCCTTTCGATCCACACCAAGGACCTTGTAGTAGTCTGTTGCCATGGATGCGAAGTTAGCCGCAGGAGAGGGTCGTATGCTAATTCGTAGGTCACCACCTACGAGAATTTTTATTGCTGCAATGCCGGATCTAACCGTGATAAACCCGAGAACGTACGATCAATCCATTTTCGATCACCAGTACTTCCCCAACGCGTAGGTCTTCTTCTCCGCTCACATGGCGGATGTATTCCATGAATACCTGTTCATCACTCGCCGTAAGCTTTAGAACTTCGTAGTGCAACGTTGGCAATCGATCGAATGAATCGCGCCACCACTTACGCAGTGCCTCTTTGCCGCGCACCATGCCATTGGTTTCTGGCATCCGAACTTTCAGTTTGGGGCTGTAGTGTTCGGCTTGGTCGTGGTATAGTGCCAACAACGCTTCAAGGTCCTGTGCATTGAATGTAGCGAACCATTGCGTGGCGATCTGTTGGTTTGAATTAGAGGACATTGGCGAGCGCAATGTACTACGTTGTGGTGGCGATGGGCATCATCATTTGATGATACCCACCAGACCGATGCCTCTACCGAATAATGGGTATTTTTCGTAGCGATCGATCAAATATCCTATTCATCACCGTATATTCGAATCTTAACCTTTTAAACTCTCCCAACATGGCAAGTACGAAGATCGTAAAAGCTACTTTTTCCGTAAAAAAACCTGATCACGCCATTCCTGTTGGAGTGGTTAAACCCCTAACTGGCTCTACGTGCGAACCCACGCACGTAAGTTTGGAGACCAACCATCAGGTGATCGTTGTTTTTAAGACCAAAGTAAGTCTGAAGAATGTGAGTGTGATCAACAATGAGGTTGTGGTAACGGAAGGCGGATCTGGGGCAAAATATATATTGGTTGTTCTGGATCAGACTGATACTGATGTTTGGACGATAGTGATCCGTACTGATAAGGAGAGCGAGGGTGGTGGAGATACATTCATCGCTGGAACGGGATTGGGGGTGAAGAGCTGATCGGAGCTTTTCACTTATTCCAGTTTCTGTTCAACCAAAGGTCTGAATGCACTATGTGCTGATCATAAGCTTATTGCTTGCGGGTATTTTAGATGCCGAGCAAGGTGTAGCTCAGCATGTACTTTCTACGGATTCCGCGGATAAGGCAATACACGAATTACGACATCTGGTGGCCCGCGAACATAGTGCCACTATTGCTATCACCACGGATCTTTTGGCCACGTACCAACACTTTGGTGATCGATGCGCTTTGGCAGAGGTCAACGGATTCAGAAGCACTTCGTTCACCGAACTGGGTAAGCTGGATTCGGCCATGTCCTGTGCGCTTCGGGCCATGGAACTGTATACATCCGCTTGCGACTCCACAGTTCTCGTGAGGGGATACGTAGCACTATCGAGATTATACTTAGCGCTTCAGGACTTTTCCACATTGGATTCCATTTGTGATGTGGGCTTATCACTTTGGCGACCGCATTATGAGCCCGTGATACTCTACAATGCATTGCTAACGAACAAGGCGATCGGTCTGGCAAGGCAAAATGATCTTGTCGGTGCCAAACAGATCTTCAAAGCGATCTTGAATTTAGCGGAATCAAGGCATAAGCCACAGGAGATCGAGGATGCCAGCGCGAATATGGGGGTGATCATGAAGATGACCGGTGAATATGATAGTGCAGCCTATTTCTACAACAATGCTCTGCTGAATGCAAGGAAGAATAAGAGTGCCATTCGCATTGCGAACAACTATTCCAATTTGGCAAAACTGGCACACGACCGAAAACAGTATAATGCTTCATTGCCGCTCTGGGATTCTGCGCTTGTGTATGCGATCGAGGCGAAGAATTTGGAGCATCAGGTCAGGATACATGAACACCATGCGTTGGACCTTATGGCCGTTGGTAGACCTGCTGAGGCGTATGAACATTCGTTGCTCCGTTATGCGTTGAACGACAGCATCCTGAATTCCGAAAAAGTTCTTCGGATGGCAGAAATGAAGGAGAAGTTCGAGACGGAGAAAAAGGAACGAGAGATCCTAACATTGCAGGCAGAGCAACTCAATGGGAAACTGGAGAACACACGGATCACCCGATCGCGGGATCTGATGGTGCTCGGTGGATCAGCTATCGTTCTTCTGGCTTTTGGACTGTGGCATAGGCTGGATCACGTCAGTCGCTCTCGGGCTGAGATAAAGAAGGAGCGGGATATCTCTGAAGGATTGCTTCATAACATCCTGCCCGAACAAGTAGCTGAAGAGATCAAAACAAAAGGGTATGCGGATGTGAACGAATTCGAGACTGCCACGATCCTATTCACGGATTTCATAGAATTCTCAAGTATCAGCGAAAAGCTAACAGCGACAGAGTTGGTGCGGGAGATCGACATCTGTTGGAGGGCCTTCGATTCGATCGTTGAGAAATATGGCGTTGAAAAGATCAAGACCATTGGCGATGCTTATATGGCGGTCGGTGGCCTTCCGGATATTCAGAAAGGTGATCCGGGAAGGGTAGTTCTAGCCGCACTTGAAATGCAGGAGTTCATGGCCAAGTATCGGGTCGATCGTCTTGATCAGCAAAAAGTGTTCTTCGAAATGCGGCTAGGGTTGCATACTGGGCCCGTGATCGCAGGGATCGTTGGTGCAAAGAAGTACGCTTACGATATTTGGGGTGATGCCGTGAACACCGCACGTAGAATGGAGTTTTGTGGAGAGGCGGGCAGGGTGAACATTAGTCGGGCCACTTATGAAAAGATAAAGGAATTACCGGACCTGCGCTTTACTCCGCGTGGCTTTATCCATGTGAAGGGGAAAGGCGAAGTGGAAATGTTCTTTGTGGAAAAAGCGTGATCACGAATGATCTAGTGCAACGAACCACGCATCCGTTTGAATGGTCCACGCTTTGCGGAAGGGAAGTGTGCTCTAGCTCGAAAACTCCAACCTCACCAAGTGGAAGCCATGACCAAGCGGGTAGGAGAACACCGGTCAGCTTTCGTTCTTCAATAGGAGTTTGCGCAATTATCGCTAGGGAAGTCCCAGAGGGGGAACAACGCAATCCAGCGCATAAGAGAGTTGCCTTAAACTGTAGAAGGAGTACGAATATCCAACCAACAAGGTGATCAACCGATCCACCCGCCAAATTCACGTAAGAAAACGTTACTCGGTCTCGGCCTCAGCAGCCTTTTTCAAGCTCGGATCCAAAGGCTTGCGCACTGGCATGCTCGATCCTGCACGATTGAAGGTATATTCGAACTTACCACCGCTGCGTGCAGTTGCCTTGCATTGCGGGATCAAGTTCAACATGTTCTCCTTCTGTAGCTTCTTCAGAAATAACCGGAAGTTCGCGCCTTTTTCCTTGTCGCGCTCGACAAGTTCACGGTCCGCCAACATGGGGTACAGTTCCTGACTCGGTACATTCACCGAACGGATCTGTTCCAAATGCTCTTCAATGGCCCGGCTAATGCGAAGGGCTTGCTGTATCTCTGGCTGGGTGATGGACATTCGACCGTAAAGGTGGTTATTCTTTGTGAATTGACCAAAAAATGAATGCGTTTCTCAAGGAGATCAGCTGCTAGTAAGGGGTCTCAGTCAGGGAAACGCTCCGGGTCAACCTCTTTCATGATAGCGATGATCGCATCCACCACATCATCCACACTTGGCTTGCTGAAGTAATCTCCATCAGAGCCGTATGCAGGGCGATGTGCCTTTGCGGTAAGGGTTGTTGGTGCACTGTCCAAATACTGGTAACCCCCTTGAACCTGAATGATCTGCTGCAGTAAATAGGCACTTGCACCACCAGGAACATCTTCGTCCACGATCAGCAAGCGATTGGTCTTCTTCAAGCTTTCCACACAACTATGTTCCCGGTCAAAGGGTAGGAGCGTGCGTGCATCGATCATCTCAACATCGATGCCCAAGGCATGAACGCGTTCCGCAGCCTGCACACAGATATGGAATGTGCTTCCGTAGCTTACTAAAGTAAGGTCGGTACCAGAACAAACGACCTCCGGAATTCCGATGGGCACTGTGAAAATGCCTAGATTGCTAGGTAAACGCTCTTTACTGCGATAGCCGTTCAAACATTCGATGACCAACGCGGGGTCGTCTCCTTTGATAAGTGTGTTGTAGAACCCTGCCGCTTGTTGCATGTTGCGAGGAACGCATATGATCAATCCGCGTGCGGCATTGATGATCATGCCCATGGGGCTACCACTGTGCCAAACGCCTTCCAACCGGTGGCCACGCGTGCGAATGATCAATGGTGCTTTTTGTCCGCCTTTCGTGCGCCATTGGATAGTACACAGGTCATCACTGATGCCTTGGATGCAATAGAGCAAGTAGTCCAAGTATTGGATCTCGGCAACCGGGCGCAAACCGCGCAATGCCATTCCTAATCCTTGCCCCAGGATCGTTGCTTCGCGTATGCCAACATCGCTCACACGCAGCTCACCGAACTGTGCCTGCATGCCTTCCATGCCTTGGTTCACATCACCGATCTTTCCGGTGTCCTCACCGAATGTGAGCATTAGTGGTTCCCTCTCGAACAAGGCCGCGAAATTGTCGCGGATGATAATGCGACCATCCACCTCTTCATCCGTGTTGTATTCCACCGGGACCTCCGCAACATTCAAGCTACTGTGTGCGCTTTGGCTATAGAGGTGGCTGCCGTATCGGTCGGCGTTGAGGGCCATTGCTTCCTCGATCCAGTCAATAAGCGGTTGACGTGCGATGGGGTCGGCTTTTCGGCCGGCTAATAAAGCCCTTCGCGCGGCACTCACGATCTCCTTCCGGCCTGGGCTGATCTCCGCGCGTAGCTCGTTCACCAGCGCGATGATAGTAGCCGAAGCGGTACCGTCATCATGGTGCCGACCAACGGCCAAAGCTTCCATAAGGAAGCTCGCGTCGTGGGCTTCTCTCTTGATCTCTGCTTCGAACGCTGCCCATGCTGCTTTCTGCGAAGCCCGCACATCTTTCCGTGCTTGTTGTTCTATTTCATCCAGTTCCGCCTCGGTCGCTATGGCCTCACCGCCTGGCTTGAATGCAAGGATCCACTGACGGAATTTCACATTGCAATCGTATTCCTTGTACCATTCCAGCAGCGGCACTTCTTTAATCTTCTTTCCGGCGCTATCACGGATCCAATCTGTTACGCTGTTCTTGTACCGTTCGTGGGATCCGCTGGTGCTGTGGCCTTGCGGCTGTGTTACTTCCTGAACGTGGATCAAACACGGAACATGTTCCTCTCGGCAATCGGCGATCGCCGTTTCATACACTTTGTTCAATGCAGGATAGTCCCAGCCTCTTACGGTATGGATCCGGATACCGTTGGTGCCTTCTTCTTTCTGGAACCCTTTGAGCAGTTCACTGATGCTGCCTTTCGTGGTCTGGTGAGCTTTGCTTACACTGATGCCCCACCCATCGTCCCAAACGTTCATCGCCAACGGCACTTGCAATACACCCGCTGCATTCATGGTCTCCCAGAAATGGCCTTCACTGGTGCTGGCATCGCCAATGGTACCGAACGCCACTTCGTTGCCTTTGTCGCTGAAGTGCGTGTAGCTGTGCAACGCTTTGTTCTGGCGGAACATCTTGCTTGCCTGTGCTAAGCCCAACAACCGTGGCATTTGCCCAGCCGTTGGCGACATGTCCGGACTGGAGTTATATTGCTCTGCCAAGTTTTTCCATTCGCCATGCTCGTCCAGTGATCGCGTAGCGAAATGCCCGTTCATCTGGCGGCCACCTGTAGCTGGTTCGTGTTCCAGATCGGCATGCGCATAAAGTTGCGCGAACCATTGTTGAACGGTAAGCTCGCCAATGGCGAACATGAACGTCATGTCGCGGTAATACCCGCTGCGCCAATCACCCGGCCGGAACTGCTTGGCCATGGCCACCTGCGCCAATTCCTTGCCATCGCCGAAGATGCCGAATTTGGCCTTTCCGGTAAGTACTTCCTTGCGGCCCAACAAACTTGCTTCACGGCTGGTGTGTACCAGCGCGTAATCGCGGAGGATCTCTTCACGTAATTCCTTCAGGGTGATCTTGGCTTCGGCGGTCGCGGTCATGCACACAGTTTCTTCTTGTGATCGTGGCGAAGTTAGGACGGCACGGCGAAATGTGGAATGATGTGTTGGTTGTGGCCCGGAATGATGGGTAATTTGCGGCTTGACATCGTTGGCGGTACCCTATGTTCGGTGGCCAAGTATTCAGAAAGTAGACAGGCTGAATTGTATGACCCTCGAGGTGGTCAACGTTCTGTGTATTGTGCGTATCCCGACGGGTATGCACTATAAATGTTGTTGGGCATAGTTTTCTTATATAAACGTTTCAAAAGCGATGTTTTCTTTAGTGACTCTATTATAGTTCATTATCGCAATTGCAAGACCTACAGATGTTGGTCTTATGGTTTTAAAATCCTTTTCTTTCCAGTCCGTCAGCAACTTCTCAATTCTAGGATTACATTTTATCATGAATTCTTTAATCTCTTGGTCGTTTAAAAGGTTTTTATTTTGAAAATTTAATGCTTTTTTACCGATTTCGCCTAAATCTAATTCATCAATTTTCGAATTGAATACTTCGTCATTCAGTGGATTGAATTGTAGAGCAATAGGGTTTTGAAAGCACTTCATTAGAAGGAATCTCAAAAATAAGCATTGCCTAAGTTATCTATGAACACTGGGCTTTGATCAACTTTTTAATGTTCCAGTTGATCTTCTTCTTTGGCGCAATGTACTTC
>Ga0209170_1000846_pt1 | contig 13375 bp, 18 predicted proteins | sample KloWWTKNB14_bulk_FD_187178 | JGI IMG/M metagenome (GOLD analysis project Ga0209170, IMG submission 187178) | Active sludge microbial communities from Klosterneuburg, Austria, studying microevolution and ecology of nitrifiers - Klosterneuburg... | ecosystem: Engineered > WWTP > Aerobic digester >...
CGATCTTCATGCGGATCTGGTTGATGAAAATCACCAGGGTGTTGGTGCGCTTGATGTTGGCGGTGAGCTTGCGCAGCGCCTGGCTCATCAGGCGCGCCTGCAGGCCGGGCAGCTGGTCGCCCATTTCACCCTCGATCTCGGCCTTCGGCGTCAGCGCGGCGACCGAGTCGATCACCACCACGTCGATGCCGCCCGAGCGCACCAGCATGTCGGCGATCTCCAGCGCCTGTTCGCCGGTGTCCGGCTGGGAGATGAGCAGGTCGCCGACCTTCACGCCGAGCTTCTGTGCATATTGCGGATCGAGTGCATGCTCGGCGTCGATGAAGGCCGCCGTGCCGCCGATCTTCTGCATTTCCGCGATGACCTGCAGGGTCAGGGTCGTCTTGCCGGAGGATTCCGGGCCGTAGATTTCGACCACCCGGCCGCGCGGCAGGCCGCCGATGCCCAGGGCGATGTCCAGGCCGAGCGAGCCGGTCGAGACGGATTCGATGTCCTTTGCCACCTCGTTGTCGCCCAGGCGCATGATCGAGCCCTTGCCGAACTGCTTCTCGATCTGGGCCAGGGCCGCCGAGAGTGCCTTGCTTTTGTTGTCTTCCATAGTGATTCCCCAGTGGATTGCGGTTGAATTATGGCACAGTCTTTGCCGGGCCGACTTGAACGCGATCTAACAAATAAAGCAACGTAAAATCAATTTGTTGCATGTATGTTAGTGCTTGCTTAGCCGAGTATCCGGAGCAGGCCTTGCAGGGCGTGGATCACCGATTGCTTGCGCACCGCCTCGCGGTCGCCGGGAAAGTGCTTCGTCTCGGCCGTCGGTTCCCCGCCTTGCAGGACCCAGGCAAAGCATACGGTGCCCACTGGCTTACCCGGTGAGCCACCAGCGGGGCCCGCCACGCCCGAAATCGCCAGCGAGACCTGGGCCTGGCTGCGCCTGAGGGCGCCCGTCGCCATTTCCCGCACCACGGCCTCGCTGACCGCCCCGTCCTGCCGCAGGGTGTCGGCCTTGACCCCGAGCAGCTCCTGCTTGGCGGCGTTGGAGTAGGTGACATAGCTGCGCTCGAACCATTGCGAGCTGCCGGCCGTGGCCGTCACTACCTCGGACACCCAGCCACCCGTGCAGGATTCCGCGCAAGCGAGCATTGACTTGCGTTCGAGCAGGGCTGCGCCGACGCGAATCGAGAGGCTTTCCAGTTCCTTATCCATTGAACAGCACCTTGAACAGGGCGAGCACCAACAGGGTGTAGCCGGCCGCCACGACGTCGTCGAGCATGACGCCGAAGCCGTGCTTCATGTGGCCGTCGATCCAGCGCGCCGGTTGTGGCTTGACGATGTCGAAGAAGCGGAACCAGAAGAAGGCCGCCAGTTGCCAGAGCAATCCCTCCGGCGTCATCAGCAGCACCAGCCAGAAGGGCACGATTTCGTCCCAGACGATCGAGCCGTGGTCGGCCACGCCCAGGTCACGGCCGCAGCGGCTGGCGGCGAAGACGCCGACGGCGAAGGCGGCGACGAGAAAGGCCAGGAAGCCGGCATCCGAAAAAAAAGGCTTGATCAGCGGAAACAGCAGCCAGGCGGCCAGCGTGCCGGCGGTGCCCGGCGCCACCGGCGAGAGCCCGCTGCCGAAGCCGAGGGCGATGAAATGCGCCGGGTGGGCGAAGAGGAATTTCAGGTCGGGTTTCATGCGAAATGGTCGAAGCCGCGGCGGCCGACGGGCATCGGCTTGCCTTCGGCGTCGCGCAGGATCAGCTCGCCGGCCGGCTCCGCACGCAGGCGGCCGATGCGGGTGAGCGGCAGGCCGAGTCTCGCAGACAGCGCCTCGGTGTCCTGGCGCCGGGCGGGCGGCGCGCTGAAGGCCAGTTCGTAGTCGTCGCCGCCAGCGAGCAGGCATTGCTGCGCCAGCGCGGCGTCGCCGCCGGCGTCCAGCGCGGCGCGCGGCAGGCAGGCGAATTCGATGTCCGCCGCCAGGGCCGAGCGTTCCAGGATGTGGCCGAGGTCGGCGAGCAGGCCGTCGGAGACGTCGATGGCGGCACTGGCCAGGCCGCGCAGGGCGAGGCCCAGTTCGACGCGCGGCTGCGGCCGATCCAGCGCGGCCAGGCACTGTGCCAGCGCCGTCCCGCGCAGACTGACTTTTCCCTGACGGTGGTGCAGGCCGAGCGCGGCCAGGCCAGGCGTGCCGGAAATCCACAGATCGTCGCCCGTCTGCGCGCCGGCGCGGGTGAGTGCTTGCCTCTGCGGCACCTCGCCGAACACGGTGGGTGCGATGTTGAGCGGCCCGCGCGTGGTGTCGCCGCCGACCACGTCAACGTCGAATGCCTCGGCGGCGGCGAAGAAGCCGCGCGCGAAGGCGGCGATCCAGGTTTCATCGGCTTCCGGCAGGGATGCCGCCACCACCGCCCAGCGCGGCTGCGCGCCCATGGCGGCGAGGTCTGAGAGATTCACGGCGAGGGCTTTCCAGCCCAGCGCCTCGGGTTCCGCATCGGGCAGGAAATGCGTGCCGGCCACCAGCATGTCGGTGGTCACCACCAGGTCCATGCCGGGCGTCGGACGGATGACGGCGCCGTCGTCGCCCACACCCAGCACGGTGTGCCGAACGGGGCGGGTGAAGTAGTGGGCGATCAGTTCAAACTCGGAAGGCACTGCCGGCTTCCGAAGCGAAGCTACTTTTTCTCGGCGGCGGCCGGCGCCGTGTTCGCCGGGGCATTGGACGGCGGCGCAGCCTGGTTTTCCGTCTTGCCGAAATTGGTCATGACTTCGCCGCGCAGTATCACGGCGTAGGTCAGAAAAACCAGGCCGCCGATGAACAGGGCCAATACCAGATAAACCCACCAGTCGGCGGCGTAATGCTTCGGATGCTTGTCCTCCGCCGTCTGGGCGTGGGGACGCGCAGTGGATTTTTCGCTCATGACATCTCCTCCGGTTTCCTGCGATGAATGGGGCGCGCGGCTTCTTCCGGCCGCATCAGGGCGGCGAGCTTGTCCAGCACGCCGTTAACATACTTGTGGCCGTCCGTGCCGCCGTAGCTCTTGGCCAGTTCGATGGCTTCGTTGATCACCACCTTGTAGGGTGCATCCTGATGCCGCTTCAATTCGAAAGTGGCGAGCAGCAGGATGGCGCGCTCCACCGGCGAGAGCTCGGCATAGGGGCGGTCGAGCTGCGGCGCGATGTGCGCCTGCAGTTCCGCCGCTTCGGCAATGGCGCCGTGCAGCAGCAGGTCGAAGAGCGGCCTGTCCAGCTTCTCGAAGCCGCTCACGCCGGCCAGGTGCGCTTCTATGGCCGGCACGTCGTTGCCAGAAAGCTGCCACTGATAGAGGCCCTGCAGCGCGAATTCGCGGGCGCGGCGTCTCGGCGATTTCATGCTGCCTCCGCCGGGCCGCCCCAAGGAGGCAGCAAGCCAAGGGCATGGAGCGGGCAAAGCTCGCGAACCGCTGTCACCCTCGCCCTTGGGGCGAGGGATGGGGAGTGGGTACTCATTTCTTGAGGAAGCGTTGCAAGTTTGCCATCTCGATGGCGGCCTGGCCGGCTTCCATGCCCTTCTGCACCATGCGCGCCAGCGCCTGGTCATCGTCTTCGGTGGTGAGCACGCCGTTGGCGATCGGCATGCCGGTGGCGAGCTGCACGTCGGTGATGCCGCGCGCCGATTCGTTGGAGACGATCTCGAAGTGGTAGGTCTCGCCGCGGATGACGCAGCCGAGCGCCACCAGCGCGTCGAAGCGCCCGCTCCGCGCCATGGTCTGCAGCACCAGCGGCAGCTCCAGCGCGCCGGGCGCGGTGACGATCTGCATGTCGACGTTGCGCACGCCGAGGCGCTTCAGCTCCGCCGTGCAGCCGCCGAGCAGGCCCTCGCTCACGTCGATGTTGAAGCGGCTCATGGCGATGCCGATGCGCAGGCCTGCGCCCTTCAGGTCGGGGTCGAATTCGTCGATGTCGTCGTAGCGTGCCATTGTTATGCCTTTCCCCCGCCCCCTTTCCCGAGGAAAGGGGTGACGGTAGTTCGCGGGCCTTGCCCGCTCAGAATAGTCAGCTCCTGGCCTCGTCGGGCGTCAGGTAGCCGGTGATCTCGAGCTGGAATCCCGCCATGCTCGGCATCTTGCGCGGGCTGGCGAGCAGCTTCATGCGGCGCACGCCGAGGTCGCGCAGGATCTGCGCGCCGATGCCATACAGGCGCGGGTCCCACTTGGCGGCCGGGCGGGCCGTCTCGCCATCGTCCTGCAGGGCGGCGAGCAGGTCCGGCGTCGAGCTGGCGCGGCGCAGCAGCACGATGACGCCGCTGCCGTGCTTGGCGATGGTGCGCATGGCGCGGTCCACGCTGAAGCTGTGGCGGTCGCTCTGGCAGTCGAGGAAGTCGAGCACGGTGATCGGCTCGTGCACCCGCACCAGGGTTTCCGCCTGCGGGTCGATCCTGCCCTTCACCAGCGCGATGTGCACGTCGCCGCTGGTCTTGTCGCGGTAGCCGATGAGGTGGAAGTCGCCGTGGGCGCAGGCGACGTCCTTCTCGGCGATGCGCTCGACCAGCGTCTCGTTTTCGTTGCGGTAGTGGATCAGGTCGGCGATGGCGCCGATCTTCAGGCCGTGCGTCTTGGCGAACTCGACCAGGTCGGGCAGCCGCGCCATGGTGCCGTCGTCCTTGAGGATCTCGCAGATCACCGCCGCCGGCTCGCAGCCGGCCAGCTGGGACAGGTCGCAGCCGGCCTCGGTGTGGCCGGCGCGCACCAGCACGCCGCCGTTCTGCGCCATCAGCGGGAAGATGTGGCCGGGCTGGACGATGTCCGAAGACTGCGCGCGCTTGGCCACCGCCGCCTGCACGGTGCGGGCGCGGTCGTGTGCCGAGATGCCGGTGGTGACGCCCTCGGCCGCCTCGATGGAGAGTGTGAAGGCGGTGCCGTGGGGCGAGCGGTTGTCGCGCACCATCAGCGGCAGGTTGAGCTGGCGGCAGCGCGCCTCGGTCAGCGTCAGGCAGATCAGGCCGCGGCCGTGCTTGGCCATGAAGTTGATCGCCTCGGGCGTGACGTACTCGGCGGCGAGGACCAGGTCGCCCTCGTTCTCGCGGTCCTCCTCGTCGACCAGCACGACCATGCGGCCGTCGCGGATGTCGGCGACGATGTCCTTGATGGGGGATAGGGCTGTCATTCGTTTTCTGCCGTCAGCATGCGCTCGATGTAGCGGGCGACCAGGTCGATTTCCAGGTTGACCTTGCTGCCGGCCTGCAGGTGCTTGAGCGTCGTCACCGCCACGGTGTGCGGGATCAGGTTGATGGAAAAGTCAGTCTTGTCGACACGGTTCACCGTCAGGCTGACGCCGCTCACCGTGATCGAGCCCTTGCGCGCGACGTATTTCGCCAGCGGCTTCGGCGCGCGGATCACCAGCTCGTGGCTCTCGCCGATGCGCTCGAACTTCAGCACCTCGCCGACGCCGTCCACGTGGCCCGTCACCAGGTGGCCGCCGAGGCGGTCGGCCAGGCGCAGCGCCTTTTCCAGGTTCACTTCGCCGGGCGCGTCGAGGCCGACGGTGCAGTCCAGCGTCTCGCGCGAGACATCCACCTTGTAGGCTGGCCCGGCCTTCTCGATGACGGTCAGGCAGACGCCGCCGTGGGCGATCGAGTCGCCGAGCGCCACATCGGACAGGTCGAGGCCCGGCGCCTCGACGGTCAGGCGCAGGCCCTTCTCCAGGGCTTGCAGATGGGCGATCCTGCCGACGGCGGCGACGATTCCGGAAAACACGTTGGGAGAAGGCGAATATGAGGAAACGCGGATTTTACCCGCGAACCGTCCCCCGGTGTTTGAGGGGCATCAACCGCCCAGAGCCGTATTCAGAACCTTTATGAACTTTTCTGCAGGCTGGTAGCCGACCACGCGCAGGCCGGACCGCTCCTGGCCCTGGCGGTCGAAGAAGATGATGCCGGGCGGACCGAACAGGCTGAAGCGCTTCAGCAGCGCCTTGTCCTCGTCGCCGTTGGCGGTGACATCCACCTGCAGCAAAGTCATGCGGCGCATCTGCGCGGCCACCTTCGCATCCGAGAAGGTGTACTTCTCCATCTCCTTGCAGGAGACGCACCAGTCGGCGTAGAAATCCAGCAGCACCGGCTTGTCCGCCGCGGCGAGGCGCGCGTCGAGTTCGGCCAGCGTCTTTACGCGCTCGAAGGCGACGTGCCCGGCCGGCGCGTCCGCGCTGCGCAGGAAGCCGAGCGGCGCCAGCGGATCGCGGCTGCCGCCGACGGCGCCGACCACCAGCGAGGCGCCGACGAGCAGCAGCACCACGCCGACCCCCTTCCAGAAACGCGCCCAATTGCGGGCGTGTGGCGGCAGCGGGTCGAGGGCGCGCAGGAACACCGCCGAGCCGATGGCCAGCGCGCCCCAGGCGCCTAGGTGCGCCCAGGCCGGCAGCACCGGCGAGACCAGCCAGATGGCGAGGCCGAGCAGCATGACGCCGAAGAATTTCTTCACTGAATCCATCCACGGCCCGGTGTGCGGCAGCAGCGAGCGCGCCGACACGCCGACGATCACCAGCGGCACGCCCTTGCCCAGCGCCATGGCGAACAGCGCCGCGCCGCCGAGCACGGCGTCGCGCGTCTGCGCGATGTAGAGCAGAGCGCCGGCCAGCGGCGCCGCCACGCAGGGCCCGACGATCAGCGCCGAGAGCGCGCCCATGGCGGCGACGCCGTGCAGCGAGCCGCTTTTGACGCGGCCGGACTCTTCCGACAGCTTGCTTTGCAGGAAAGTGGGCAGCTGCAGCTCGTAGAAACCGAACATCGATAGCGACAGCACGACGAACACCAGCGCGAAGCCGCCCAGCACCCAGACGTTCTGCAGCGCCGCCGAGAGCATCGAGCCGGACAGGCCGGCGGCGACGCCGGCGGCGGCGTAGGCGACGGCCATGCCCAGCACGTAGGCCAGCGAGAGGACGAAGGCGCGGCCCTTCGAGATGGCGTGACCGTGGCCGACGATGATGCCCGACAGGATCGGGTACATCGGGAACACGCAGGGCGTCAGCGCCAGCAGGATGCCGGCGCCGAAGAAGGTGGTGAGGATCAGCCAGAAGCCGGCGTTCTTCAGCAGCCCGGCCAGTTGCGAGGACTCGTCTTCCGCGCCGCCGCCCGCGGTTGCGGCGGAAGCGGCGGGCGCCATGCTCATGGCGGCGAGGCTCACCTGCAACGTCTGCGGGTTGGGCGGATAGCACACGCCGATGTCGGCGCAGCCCTGCGAGCTCGCTTTCAGGGTGACGGTGTCGAGTCCCCCGGCCGCCGTGAAGGGCAGGCGGATGACGACTTCCTTGCGGTAGGTCTCGACGTCGCCGAAGAACTCGTCCTGCTTGATCTTGCCCGGCGGCAGTTGCGGCGCGCCGGCCTTGACCGTCGCCGGCTCCAGCGCGAACGCGAACTTGTCGCGGTACATGTAATAGCCCTTGGCGATGTCGTAGCGCACTTCCAGGGTGGCGGCGTCGACGGCGCGGGCGGAGAGGCGGAAGGCCTTGCCCACTTCCAGCAGCTCTTCGGCGGCGAGAGTGGACAGCGGCAGGCAAAGCGACAGCAGCAGGAACAGGCGTCGGATCATGGAGGCGTCGTTGTTACTGGGCGGCGGTCGAGGCCGCCACCCAGGCGAGGTAGTCGGGCAGTCCCTTCTCGACTCGGACAGCGACGATCTCCGGAAGTTCGTAGGGGTGGTAGGCGCGGATCGCCTCTTCCAGTGCGGCATAGCGCGCTGCGCTGGTCTTGATCAGCAGCGTCACTTCCTCGGCTTCCTCCAGCTTGCCTTCCCAGCGGTAGATCGATTGACAGGGCGCGAGGACGTTCACGCATGCGGCGACGCGCTGCTCGACCAGCGTCGTGGCGAGCGCCCGCGCGCTTTCCGCGTCGGGCAGGTTGGTGAAGACCAGGAGGGCGTCGTCCATTGCCCTCCCATTTTACTGTAGGTCGGCCTTCAGGCCGACAACCGTGGTTGGGCCGTGCAGCAGGTCGGGCTGAAGCCCGGCCTACTACTTCAGCAGCCGCCGCCGCGCCAGCAGCAGGGCCAGATGGAAGCCCGCGAGGGCATAGAACGCCAGCACGGCGACATGCAGCAGAATGTCCTGCGGAATGGATCCCAGCAACAGCGGGCGGGCAAGTTGCACGGCATGCGACAGCGGCAGGAAGGCCGATACGACCTGGAATGCCGCCGGCAACTGCTCGACCGGGAAGAACACCCCCGACAGCAGCGTCATCGGCGTGATGAACAGCGTGAAGTAATACATGAAGAAATCGTAGCTCGGCGCCAGCGCCGTGGCGATCAGGCCGAGACCGCCGAAGCTCAGCCCGACAAGGAAGATCAGCGGCACCACCCAGAGCGACAGCGGCGAGGAAGTCAGTCCCAGCGCCCAGATGACGGCAAGGATGGCCAGGCCCGAAAGGAATGACTTGCTGGCGGCCCAGACCAGTTCCGCCAGCACCAGATCGTCGAGCGAGACCGGCGCATTGAGGATGGCATCCCAGGTGCGCTGAACCTGCATGCGCGAGAAGGCTGAGTACAGCGCTTCGAACGTGGCGGCGTTCATGGTCGAGAAGCAGACCGTTCCGGCCGCGAGAAAGGTGATATAGGAGACGCCGCCGACCTCCGGCAGCAGCCTGCCCAGTCCGTAGCCGAGGCCGAGCATGTAGATCATCGGATCGGCCAGGTTGCCGAGGATCGACGGAATCGCCAGCTTGCGCCAGACAAGGAAATTGCGCTGCCACACCGGGAAGAAGCGCAGGCTGAGGGAGGGCGGGCGGAAGTAATTCATCTTAAGCGGATGGCACAGAATGTGGGAGCGGCCTACCGGCCGCGATCGGCAGCGCTCATAACCAGCAGGCATCCCACAAAGGGTAGTCGCCCAGACGCGCAACCAAACCGGTCCGTACCGGATTGGCAACGACATAGCGCGCAAGTTCCCGCAGATCCTCCTCGCCACGAACGGCGTGGTCGTGGTAACCCTCCTGCCAGACGGTGCCCTTCCGGCCGAGCAACTTGTTGACCCAAAGCCCGGAGTAGCCCTTGGCGGCATGCATCACCTTTGCCAGCGTGGAGCCGTCGCTGAGGCTGAAGAGCCAGTGCAGATGATCCGGCATCACGACGAATGCCCATGTTTGGGTCTTCTCCTGGCCGTCGAGATGCAGCATTACGCGTACAACTATTCTTCCTGACAGCAGATTGGTGAAAAGCGGTTCGCGCCGATGCGTGATGGTTGTCACCAGATAGGCGCGTCCTGCCTCGGAGAAGCGTCCCTTGCGCAGGTCGCCGCTGCGCGGCATCGCGGCCGGTAGGCCGCTCCCACCAGAGCAATTGATTTCCCGTAGGAGCGGCCTACCGGCCGCGATAGCATTGAGGTCAGTCACGCAAGTCCCTCCCCGTCAGCTTGAGGAACACATCCTCCAGGTTCGCCGGGCGGTGCAGGTAGCGCAGGCCCTGCCGGCCGGCGAGGTGGCGCAGCAGGGGACGCGCTTCGGTGAGGTAGCAGAAGGCCGTCTCGCCGGTGACTTCGACGCGGGTGGCGAACTGCGCCGCTTCGGCCTTGGCCCATTCCGCGGCGCTGCTCTCGCCCGGCTCGCCGTACACCTCCACCACCTCCGGCTCGATGTGCGCGGCGATCACCTCGCGCGGGCTGCCCTCGGCGATGAAGCGGCCCTGGTCCATGATGCCGAGGCGGTGGCAGAGGCGCTCCGCCTCGTCCATGAAGTGCGTCGTCAGCAGCACGGTTTTTCCTTGCTGCAAAAGCTGCTTCAGGCGCTCCCAGATCAGGTGACGCGCCTGCGGGTCGAGGCCGGTGGTCGGCTCGTCGAGGAACAGCACGTCCGGATCGTTCACCAGCGCGCGCGCCAGCGTCAGGCGGCGCTTCATGCCGCCGGAGAGCGTGTTGATCTTGGCGTCGGCGCGGCCCGCCAGTCCGGCGAACTCCAGCAGGCGCGGGATGCGCTCGCGCACCTCGCGCTCCTTCATGCCGAAGTAGCGGCCGTATACCAGCAGATTTTCCGCTGCGGTGAAGTCGGGGTCGAGGTTGTCCATCTGCGGCACGATGCCGACGCGCATGCGTGCCTCGCGCGCGCGTTCGGGCACCGGCAGGCCGCAGAGGCGGATCATGCCCGCATCGGGTTGGGTCAGGCCGAGGGCGCAGCGCAGCGTGGTGGTCTTGCCGGCGCCGTTGGGGCCGAGCAGGCCATAGCATTCGCCGGGCCGCAGCTCGAAAGTCAGCCCCGCCAGGACGGCGGTGGCGCCGTAGGACTTGCGCAAGCCGCTGACGCTCAGTGTTTCCATTGCGCCTCGATGATGCGGCGGAGGAGGTGCAGCTTGCGGTGGAAGAAGTGGTCGGCGCCGGGTACCAGGGTCACCGGCAGTTCGAGCGGCTGCGCCCAGGCCAGCACGTTGGCGAGCGGCACCGTCTCGTCGCGGTCGCCGTGGATGACGATGGTGTCGTGCGGCACCGCGCCCGTCTCGTAATGGCGCGCGCCGGTGACGAAACCTGCCGCCGTGCCGACCAGCACCATGCGCTGCGCCGGCCGGTTCGCTTCGGCCAGTCGCGCAGCGACTTTCGTCTGCACGTAGGCGCCGAAGGAGAAGCCGGCCAGCGCGACGGGCAGGTCGCCGAAACGGCGGCGCGCCCATTCCAGCGCGGCCAGCATGTCCTCCGTCTCGCCCTCGCCCTCGTCGTGGCCGCCTTCGCTGGCGCCAACGCCGCGGAAGTTCGGCCGCAGCGTCGCGTAGCCCAGCTCGCGCAGCGTCTTCGCCAGCGTCTGCGCCACCTTGTTCTCGGCGGTGCCGCCGAAGAGCGGATGCGGGTGGCAGACCAGCGCAATGCCGCGCGCCTGCGCCGGCGCCTCGACCAGCGTCTCGATGGCGCCGGCCGGGCCGGGAATCAGAACGCGTTCGGCGGCTGGGGGCCGCAGGGTCATATCTTCAGGCGCTCGACGACGCGGCCGTGGACCAGGTGCTCCTCGACGATTTCGTCGATATCCTCCTTGTCGACATAGGTGTACCAGGTGCCTTCCGGATACACCACCATCACCGGGCCGTCGTCGCAGCGGTCGAGGCAGCCGGCCGAGTTGATGCGCACCTTGCCCTTGCCCTTCAGGCCGAGCGCGGCGACGCGGTCCTTGGCGTAATCCTTCATGTCGCCGGCGCCGTGGTTGTTACAGCAGGTCTGGCCGGCCTCGCGCTGGTTGCAGCAGAAGAATACGTGGTGCTTGAAGTGGCTCATGGTGCCTTTCCCCCGGCCCCTTTCCCGAGGAAAGGGGTGACGGTTGTTCGCCGCTGCGCGGCTCCTTGTTGATGGCTGCGTCATCCTTGGGACGGCCCGGCGGACGACGCCTCTTCGTTTGTCCGTGGTCGGTGATTATCCCTCGGGATTCCCTTCGGTCATAGTTCGTCGTATTTCTTCGCGTTGCCGCGCGCTTTCTCGACGGGGTATTTCAGCGCGTTCTTTTCGATCTTGTCGCGTGCCGCGGCGGCAAGGTCGATGTCGAGCGTGTCGGCCAGTTCGACGAGATAGATCAGCACATCGGCCAGTTCGTCGCTGATCTGCTCGCGCTTGCCGCCGTCCCGCAGCGACTGACTTTCCTCCGGCGTCAGCCACTGGAAGTGCTCGGCCAGCTCGGCCGCTTCGACGATCAGCGCCATCGCCAGGTTCTTCGGCGTGTGGTAGCGGTCCCACTCGCGCTCGCGCGTGAAGGCGCGCAATGTGTCGCGCAACGCGATCAGCGGATCGTTCATGCGTGTTCTCCCTGCCGCGGCCGCGGCAGCATCAGGTAGGACAGCGCGGCGAAGGGCCACAGGCTGGAGACCAGCTTGGTGAGACCGTTGAAGTTGAGGAAGTGCCCCTGCTGCCAGACGGCCAGCGAAGCGGTGAGATAGGGATTTTCCGGCGCCAGGTTCACCAGCGCCGTGGCGAACAGCAGCGCCAGCGCTGCCAGCATGCGCTGCGCCAGCGGCGGCAACCAGGTCGCGGCCAGCAGCGCGAGCATGCCGAAAGCGAGCCCGGCAATGTTGCCCGGCGTGATCCAGTGGGCGAATTGCGCGGCATTCACCAGCAGCGTGCTGGCGAAGGCCTTCACGGCCAGCGGGGGCAGCAGCAGCGCGACCAGCAGGCCGCGGTGGTGCAGGCGCAGCAGCGACCAGGTGATGAGTCCGGCCGCCAGCGTGCCGGCCGCGGCCACGCCGGCTTCGATGACGGCGAAGCGCTGTGCCGAGTAGGGCAGCGGCGGCAGCTCCAGCAAGGCGCGCAGGTCGCCCGTGCCGAACAGCAGCAGCTCGGGATTGAGCTGCGCGAGCAGCCACAGGCCGAGCAGCACCAGGCCGAAATCGGCGCCATGGCCGCTGGTGACGAGCCGCATGCGCAGCCGGTGCAGGCGCCCGCCGTCGACCAGCTCGCGGCCCCAGTTCATGCCCGCCGCCGCACCGATCATGGCGCCGATGGCGTTGCAGGCCAGGTCGATGTTGGAGGGCACCCGGCTGGGCAGGAAATTCTGCAGCGTTTCCAGCGCGAAGCTGAGGCCGCCGCCGGCCAGCACGGCGAGCAGGGCCGCTGCCGCGATGCCCAGCCGTGCCTGCAGCGCCGGCACCAGCAGGAAGCCAAGCGGCACATAGGCGAGGATGTTCGCCGCCAGGTCGAAGCCGGTGTAATAGCGCGGCCAGGCCGCGGTGAGGAAAGCGAAGGCTGGCGCGCCGTTGTCGCGCCAGCCGGACAACGGGTGCAGGCTGGCATAGGCCACCAGCAGCGCATAGGCGACGGCGAGATAAAGCGCGAGCGGGGAACCGTGGCGGTTGGTCATGATTGCGCAGCATACCCCAGCACATTCGGCTCGATGGCAAAGAGGGCCGCCAGCCGGAGCGCCGCATCCCGGGCATCCAGGGCGGGGTTCGCCGCCCGCAGCGCGAAGGTTGCGGCCTTGAAGCGGCGGAAAGCGGTGGGCGGCGTCATGGAGAGCGCCGTCATTCCCGCGGAAGCGGGAATCTACGCGACGGATGGATTCCCGCTTGCGCGGGAATGACGCAACGGTCGCCGGGCGCGCGCATGGGCACCGCGGTTTTGTTCAATGCGGCTTGTGCGAGTGTTCGCCGTTGTGCGGCACGTGGTGCGTCTGCGCGGCGGCGTGGTGGCCGTGGATGGCCGGCGCGTGGCTCGGCCGGCCCGTCCACTGCGGCAGCAGCGAGCCCGCAATCATGCCGGCAGCCGAGACGAAGAGGCCAATCAGTTGCGGCGGCACCAGGCTTTCGGCGACGAGGAACTCCACCATCAGCCAGCTGCCCAGTCCCGCGATGGTGGCGAAGAGGGCGCCCTGCGTCGTCGAGCGCTTCCAGAAGGCGCCGAAGAACAGCGGCACGAAGGCGCCGGCCAGCGTCACCTTGTAGGCGTTTTCCACCATCTTGAAGATCGACGACTG
>Ga0209170_1000853_pt1 | contig 13333 bp, 10 predicted proteins | sample KloWWTKNB14_bulk_FD_187178 | JGI IMG/M metagenome (GOLD analysis project Ga0209170, IMG submission 187178) | Active sludge microbial communities from Klosterneuburg, Austria, studying microevolution and ecology of nitrifiers - Klosterneuburg... | ecosystem: Engineered > WWTP > Aerobic digester >...
GATCGCGTCAAGTTCCTTGCGCTTAACGTCCAGATCCTTCTTCCGTTCGTCGTGGCGTGTCTTGCTCTCCTCAACGATCGCTTTCTTGGTCTCGATCTGGGCCTTTGCCTCTTTGATGCGCTTCTCCGCGAGTTGGATCTCCAAGTTCTGGAACTCCACCTCCTTGGTCAAGGAATCATATTCCCGATTGTTGCGCACTTTGGCTTGCTGGCCTTCGTACTTCTTGATCTGGGCCTTGGCATCCTTGATCAGGTTGTTCTTCTCACTGACCTGCACCTCCATTTCGCCCAACTCGTCCTGAAGCTTCTTCAGTCGGGTATCCAGCCCTTCTACTTCATCTTCCAGGTCCTGCACCTCCAAAGGCAATTCACCTCGTTGAATGCGGATCTTATCGACCTGCGAGTCGATGTACTGCAAACGGTACAGTTCCACGAGCTTCTCAGCGACGGTGATATCGGATTTCGATGCCGCCTTCGTCTTGCCATTGTCCGATGCGGACTTGGCCGCTTTCTCTTTCGCCGGAGCCTTCACGTCGCTCTTCGCCATGGGTCAAAAATGGTATATGGGGTCCGTGACGATTTCCGTCAAACGGACGGCAAAGGTAGGGAAAAGTTCCCCTAACCGACGCTGGATCAGGTGCATGGTGTATTGTTCGCTCCCATAGTGCCCGATATCCGCCAAAAGCAGCTTCCCTTCGGCATCGAAGAATTCGTGGTACTTCACGTCGCCCGTGATGTACGCATCCGCGTCAGCGGCCTTGGCTTTGGCTAGGAGGAATGCCCCGGAACCACCGCACAGTGCAACCCTCCGGATGGGCCTGCCCAACAAGCGGGTATGCCGTACCACATGCAGTCCGAACACTTCTTTCAGCTTGGCAAGGAAGTCCTTCTCTTCCAATGGATCATCCCACTCACCAAGCAGCCCGCTCCCTACGCCTTGATGCTCGTTCAGCAGGGGAACCAGGTCGAAGGCCACCTCCTCATACGGATGCGCCTCCTTGATCGCGGAGAGAATGGCGCGTTCTGCGAAGGCATGAACGATGAATTCGAGTTTCATCTCGACCGCTGTTTCCCGGACCCCTTTGGTTCCAGAGTACGGAGAAGCGCCGTTCCCGGGACGAAAGCTGCCCTCCCCTTCCGAGGTGAATCCGCATTCGTCGTAGTTCCCGATCCGGCCAGCACCTGCCTGAAATGCAGCCTCGCGAACCACTTCTGCATGGTCCACCGGAACGAAAACGATCAGTTTATAGAGTTGTCCGGGTTTGGGCACTAGGACCTGAATGGGTCGCAGGCCAAGTCGTGATGCGATCTCGCCATTCACCCCATCGACCACATTGTCCAAGTTCGTGTGGATGGCATATAACGCCACGCCGTGCTTGATGGCCGCGAGGATCGTTCGCTCTACTTGACCCCGCGCCACCAAGCTCTTCAGCCCCCGAAAGATGACCGGGTGATGGCTGATGATGAGTTGGCAGCCCTTCTTTGCCGCCTCTTCCACCACGGCTTCCGTGCAATCCAAACAAACCAAAGCCGATGTAACCTCGGTTTCCGGATCGCCGACCTGAAGGCCGACGTTGTCATAATCCTCTTGCAGGGAACGGGGTGCCCACGCTTCGAGGGCCTCGGTCAACTCTTTGATGCGCATCTTTCGCCTTGAATGAACGTTCCCACAAAGAACGCGATGCTGCTCCGAAGGATCCTCCTATGGCCGTTTACGCTCCTCTATGGCTTCGCCTTGGTGGTGCGGCACGCTTTGTATGACGCGGCTTTCCTGAAACGCACGCGACCTTCTGTACCCACCATCGCCATTGGCAACCTCGCGTTGGGTGGCACAGGCAAAACACCCATGCTGGAGGCTATTCTTCGGATCCTCGCCGAGATTTCACCAGTAGCTACACTGAGCAGGGGATACGGACGAACAGGAAATGACATCCATGAAGTGCATGTGGAAGACCTTGCTTTGCAAAGCGGTGACGAACCGGTGCAGATCAAGCGCAAATTCCCTTTGGTACGGGTATTCGTAGGCGCAGACCGTGTGAGGGCGATCGATCGGATCCAACGGGAGGTTCCTGATGCGAAGGTCGTGGTCCTCGATGATGCGTTTCAACACCGGAGGCTCGATGCCGGGTTGAACATCCTGCTGACCACGTGGAAGCACCCCTATTGTGATGATGCGCTACTGCCTACTGGGCGGCTCCGAGATCTCCGGTCGCGAGCGAAAGCTGCGGAAGTTGTTGTTGTTACGAAATGCCCTCGTACTCCATCGGCTTCTGAACAGGTGGAATGGCGTGGGCGACTTGGACTGAATGAAAGGCAGCGGTTGTTCTTTGCAGGGATCGAATATGTGCCGCTGCTCACCATGGGTCGACCCGATGGTCCCGCAGCGGATCGAGAGACGCTACAGGATCCCCGTGGAGATATTGGTGCCACGGGTGGTCCGGATGTACTGCTGTTCACGGGTATCGCCGACCCAGCACCCTTAGTGACCCATATGAAGTCCATGGCCGAAAAGCTGGAACACATCGCCTTTGCGGACCATCATGCGTTCACCCGGGCCGATCTTCAGCGCCTCGCCGATCGATACGCTAATTTCGCGGCTGGTCCGAAAATGCTGGTGACCACGGAGAAGGATGCCGCACGGCTCTCCTCCTCCATCGCCGGAAGTTCGTTGGAAGGGCTTCCGCTCGCGGTGATCGGCATGCGGACCGTTATCTTGAATGAACCTGAACGTTTCGCTGAACTGATCCATCGCCATGTTGAAACGCATCCAGCGCATCGCTGACCATTTGAAGAAGGCCACCGGGGGCTTCGTGCCTGAAACGGGCATCATCCTGGGCACTGGCCTCAGCGGCTTGGGCAAGGAGATCGATGTGAAGCACGCCATCCCGTACAGCGACATCCCGGAATTCCCGGTGAGCACCGTACAAGGGCATCCGGGCAAATTGCTTTTCGGAATGCTTGGCGGTAAACCCGTGATGGCCATGCAAGGGCGCTTCCATTTCTATGAAGGGTGGACCATGGGCGAGGTGGTCCTTCCCGTGCGTGTGATGAAATACCTCGGCATCCAACGGCTCTTCGTGAGCAATGCGTGCGGCGGTGTGAACCCAGCATTCGAGACCGGTGATCTGATGATCCTGAACGATCACATCTGCCTATTTCCGAATCCGCTGATCGGCAAGAACATCGATGAACTCGGACCACGCTTTCCGGACATGAGCGAGCCATACGACCACGGTTTCATCGCCAAAGCACAGGCCATTGCAGCGAAGAACTCGATCAAGTTGCAAGTCGGAACGTATGTGGGACTCACCGGCCCCACCTTGGAAACACCCGCCGAGTACAAGTACATGCGGATCATAGGCGGTGATGCCGTGGGCATGAGCACTGTTCCCGAAGTGATCGCCGCTCGGCAAATGGGCATCCCCTGCTTTGCCATGAGCGTGATCACCGATATGGGTGTGGAAGGCCGCATTGAAAAGACCACGCATGAGATGGTGCAACAGGTCGCCGAAAAGGCCGAGCCGAAGTTGACCTTGATCATGCGTGAATTGATCGCCGCATGCTGAACAGGTTTCTACTTCTTTTCGTGATGATCGGTGTCGGTGACATCGCCGTAGCACAGGACAGTTTGAACGTGCATCACTTGTTCAACTGGCAGGACACCACGTTGCCGATCGGTGACGGCGGTTTGCAGAATAGGTACAACGAGGTGTGGGGCTATGCCGCGAACGGTCGCGAATACGCCATCATCGGCAGTACCACGGGCATGCACTTCTTCGATGTCACGGAACCAACGCTGACCGTGCAGGTGGATCATGTGCCCGGTCGTTTCGGTGGAGCAGGGCTTGTGCATCGCGACATGCGCGTGTATGCCGATCACCTTTTCGTGGTGTGCGATGAAGGTCCGAGTTCGTTGCAAGTGATGGATCTGCGCTACTTGCCGGATTCGGTACACGTGGTGTATGATGACAACACACTTCTCGCAAGAGCCCACAACATCGAGATCGATACAGTGAATGCCCGCATGTACACCTGTGGTGGCAGCAGCCAATTCAGCATCTATTCCATCGCGGACCCCGCTTCACCGGAACTGCTCATGGATTGCGAAGCGTACTTCCCGTGGTGGAGCAACGCGATCGGCTATGTACACGATTGCTTCGTGCGCGACAACATCGTGTGGTTGAACGATCAGGATGCGTTGCACGTGGTGGACTTCAACGATGTGGAGAACCCGGTGATCATCGGTGCGCTCACGAGTTACCCCGACCAGGGATACAACCACAGCGGCTGGATGAATGATGTGGGTACGCTCTACGTCATGGCTGACGAGACACACGGTTCCCCATTGAAGCTCATCGATGCCACGGACCCTTCGGATCTCAATATCATCAGCACGCTGACATCCGGTGTGGACCCTACATCCATCGCACACAATCCATTCTTCACAGGCGATCGCGTACATGTAGCCTACTACTATGATGGCTACTGGTTGTGGGATGCCAGCAACCCGGAACTACCCGAATTGTTGGGCTATTACGATACCAACTTGGCACCGAATGCGAATGGCTTCCGAGGTGCCTGGGGCGTTTACCCCTACTTACCATCCGGCAACATTCTAGTGAGCGATCTGCAAACGGGTCTGTGGGTCTTGGCGTACGATGCACCAACAGGAATCCAACCTGCATCCGGTCCACCTCCATTCCGGATCGCACCGACCCTGACCACGGGAAGTATCCGTGTGCAAACTTTCAAGGAAGAACACACGGCCTTGCCGATCGAGGTGATCAACGCAACAGGGGCGATCGTTCGATCATTCACACTGGCCGCTGTGAATTCAATGGAGTTGGACCTTTCCGACCTCGCCGATGGATCGTACCTGATCACCGTTGGGAAAGGCAGCGATCGATACACGCAACGTGTGATCAAGTCCAGCGCACGATGAGTCATTGGAGCGAGAAGTATGAACTGGTCGTTGGCTTGGAGGTACACGCCCAGTTGATCACCGCAAGCAAGGCGTACAGCAGTGATCCGAACGCATACGGCGATCACCCGAACACGAACGTGAGCGTGGTGACCTTGGGCCACCCCGGCACGTTGCCCGTGGCGAACAAGAAGGTGATCGAGCATGCCATCCGCATCGGCTTGGCCACCAACTGCACCGTAGCACCGTGGATGCACTACGCACGGAAGAATTACTTCTACCCCGATCTTCCGAAGGGCTACCAGATCACGCAGGATAAGACGCCGATCGGCACCGGTGGGTTCGTGTTGATCCCTTCCACCGATGGAGAAGTCGGAGAAGCACAACGGGACTCCGGGGCTTTGCCCGGAGTGACGATACCTCAAGAGAAACGCATCGGGATCACGCGCATCCACATGGAGGAGGATGCCGGCAAAAGCATCCACGATCTGGATCCGTTCAATACACTGGTGGACCTGAACCGAGCCGGTGTTCCGTTGGTGGAGATCGTGAGCGAACCGGATCTGCGCAGCGGTCAAGAAGCTTACGATTACTTGGTGGAGATCCGCCGTTTGGTGCGCTACCTCGACATTTGTGATGGCAATATGGAGGAGGGCAGTTTGCGGTGCGATGCCAACATCAGCCTTCGCCCGAAAGGGACCGAAGCGTTCGGGACGCGCTGCGAAGTGAAGAACATGAATAGCTTCAAGAACGTGATGCGAGCCATCGAATTCGAAGCGCAACGGCAATCGGAGATCCTGTCAAAAGGGGGTACTATCCACATGGAGACTCGGACCTTCGATGCTGGTAAGGGCACCACCATCGGAATGCGCAGCAAGGAACTCGCGCACGATTACCGGTACTTCCCGGAGCCGGATCTACAACCGATCACCGTTACGGAAGCGACCAAGGAGGCCATCCGGAAGTCCATGCCGCCGTTGCCCCGTGAGTTGCGGACGAAATACACCACTGAATTCGGATTGAGCGCTTACGATGCCGCAGTATTGACCGATGATCGCGATACGGCTTTGTACTACGAAGCCGTGATCGTACACACCAGCAACCACAAAGCAGCAGCGAATTGGGTCATGGGTGATGTGCGCGCTTGGACGAACGAACAAGGATCCACGATCCAGGAATTCCCCATTTCCGCCGAGCGCCTTGCGGGCTTGATCGAGTTGATCGACACGAACAAGGTGAGCCATTCCGTTGCTAGTCAGAAGTTGTTCCCCTTGTTGTTGGCAGACCCTACCCATTCAGCAGCTGAATTGGCGGCGAAGAACGACTTGTTGCAGAGCACCGACGAGAACCTGATCGAGACCATTGTACAGCAAGCCATGGCCAATTACCCGGACAAGGTGGTCGCCTATCGCAGCGGCAACAAAGGTCTGCTGGGACTCTTCATGGGCGAGGTGATGAAGGGAACGAAAGGAAAAGCCGATCCGAAACGCGCCAATGAAGTAGTGCGCCGCCTGTTGGACCAAAACGCATGAATCCGATGAATCGAACTCTGCTCTTTGCACTTGGATGCTTCCTGTTGGCCTGTACCGACCCGGGTGGTGGCCGCAGGATCGACCTGACCATTGATGGCGCAGGTGGCAAGACCGTGTACTTCGATCGTTTCGAGAACAACCGCCCATACCGCGTGGACTCCGTGGTCCTGGATGCCAGCGGGCAAGGATCAATGTCGATCCCCGTACTTCCGATGGACTTCTACCGCATTGCCCTGGATGGCGAGCAATTGATCGTCGCGCTGGATACCGCCGAAGGTCTTACCGTGGAAGCCAAGTCCGGACAACTCGCAACACCCTCCACCATTTCCGGATCGGTGCATACCGAAGCGCTGCATACATTCTATTCGGACGTGAGGGCATACGACGATGAGCGCGAACGCTTGCGCATTGCCATGAGCAGCGGGACGGACACTGCGGCGATCCGTTCGTTCAATGCACTCAACGCTTCCTTCCATCAGCAATGCAAAGAATTCGTGAACGCGAACATCACCTCACCAGCAGCGCTCACTGCGGCCGGAAAGCTGAACATGCAAAAGGAACTTCCGCTGTTCAAAGCCGTGCGGGACAGCTTGCGAAAGACCATGCCACGATCCGGCTTCTTCACCATGTTCCGAGACCAGGTGGATCGGCTGGACCAGCAGGAGATCGTGATGAAAGCGCAGATGGAGGAGCAGAAACGCTTGGACAATCTGCTCCCGATCGGAAGTGAAGCTCCGGAGATCAAACAACAAACCCCGGACGGAGGTACGCTAGCATTGAGCGACCTGCGAGGCAAGGTGGTGCTGATCGATTTCTGGGCCAGTTGGTGTCGCCCTTGCCGGATCGAGAACCCGAATGTGAAACGTGTGTATGCTCGGTATGCCAAGAAAGGATTCGAGATCCTCGGTGTATCCCTGGACCGCGACCACGGCGCTTGGGTAAAGGCCATCAAGGACGATGGGCTTCCATGGAAACAGGTGAGCGATCTGGGGTATTGGAACAATGCAGCGGCGCAGGAATATGGCGCACTCAGCATTCCCTATACCGTGCTGGTGGACCGCGATGGAAAGATCCTGAACAAAGGTCTGCGCGGTGCAGAACTCGATGCGCGATTGGCCGAGTTGTTCGGCTCATGAGACCGGGCACCCTGATCGCGTTCTTGTGCAGCGCGAACACCCTGTTCGGACAAGCATACTTCCAACAACAGGTCGACCATCGGATCGATGTTCGGCTGGATGATGTGGGGCATTTCCTGCATGCGCACGAAACCTTCACGTACACGAACAACAGCACCACTGCGCTGGATACGATCTGGATCCACCTGTGGCCCAATGCGTACCGCGAGAAGCATACCACTCTCAGCGATCAATTGGCGACCAATGGCGACTTGGACCTGCACTTCGCGACCGAGCAAGAACGCGGTTGGATCGACAGTTTGGACTTCCGGACCGATGACGTACCGCTGAGCTGGGGCATTCATTCCCAGCACATCGACATCGGGTGGATCAAGTTGCGAGCACCTCTCGCCCCTGGTGGTACCACCAGCATATCGACCCCGTTCAGGGTGAAGATCCCCGACGGAAAATTCTCGCGCCTTGGCCATACCGGACAAGCCTATTACATCACGCAGTGGTATCCGAAGCCGGCCGTGTTCGATGCCAACGGATGGCACGCCATGCCTTACCTCGGGAACGGTGAATTCTACAGCGAATTCGGAACATTCGATGTGACGATCACGCTTCCGGACAACTACACCGTGGGCGCAACGGGCAACTTGCAGAATGTCGATGAACGCGAACGCATGAATCGGTTGGCAGAGGATATCGCGCCTTCGGAGAAGAGCAACGACTTCCCAATATCCTCCGCCAAGACCAAGGCTTTGCACTACACACAGGATCGCGTTCACGACTTCGCTTGGTTCGCGGATAAGCGCTTCATCGTGCGCAAGAGCGAAGTGGCATTGCCCGCCGACGGAAAGACCGTGACCACTTGGGCGCTCTACACGCCAAAGAACGCCGAGCTATGGAGCGATGCGGTGAGCTATGTGAATGAAAGCGTGAAGTTCTACAGCCAGTGGGTGGGCGACTATCCTTACGATGCCTGCACAGCGGTGGATGGCACCATCAGTGCGGGCGGCGGCATGGAGTATCCGATGATCACTGTCATCGGGAACATGAACGACAAGATGGGTCTTGACAACGTGATCGCACACGAGGTGGGACACAACTGGTTCTACGGCATCCTCGGCAGCAACGAACGCGATCACGCATGGATGGACGAAGGCATGAACAGCTTCGTGGAGCTGCTGTACATGCGCAAGCATTTTCCGAGCGGCGGTTTCAACATCGGCGTACCGGGTTTGAAGAAACTCACGCAGCGCACCACGGATGCACATCGCTTGCAAAGTGAATTGGGCTATCGATTGAATGCCCGCCGAAACCTGGACCAGCCGCTCTCGCTCACCTCCCGCGCTTTCACCGAGACGAACTACGGGACAATGGTCTACATGAAGACCGCATTGATCATGGATCACTTGATGGCCTACCTCGGCGAGGAGATCATGGACCGGTGTTTACAGGCGTATTTCGAGGAGTGGAAGTTCAAGCATCCGCAGCCGGAGGATATGCGAGCTGTATTCGAGAGAGTGAGTGCAAAGGAACTGGGCTGGGTGTTCGATGGACTTCTAGGAACAACACGGAAGGTGGATGTGAAAGCGGCAAGCCTAAAGGGCGGCACGCTCACATTTCGTAGCACTGCCACTGGCGAATTCCCATTCCCTATTTCCGCTTGGAACGGACCAGATAGCTTGGGAACGATTTGGTCAACTGGAACTAAGTGGACACTACGGCATTCTCATCAGCACTTGGAACTTTCGAAGAATGCCCATATCACTCGAGGGTCTGTGAAGCTTCCATGGCCGAACGCCGATCGCATCGTCATCGATGCCAATAACCGCACCCTCGATATCGACCGTCGCAACAACGAGGTGCGTAGCTATGGACTCTTCAACCGGTATAAGGCTCCACGGTTCGAATGGTTGTTCGGATTCGAGCGCAACGATCGTCGTTCCGTCTACTATGCTCTGTTGCCTGCCTTCAACGGTAATGATGGTTTCCAACTGGGAGCAGCGTTACGCAATACCACATTCCCCTCCCAGCGTACCGAGTGGGTTGTGGCTCCGCTTTATGGTTTTGCCAGCGAACGTTGGGGTGGTGCAGGGCGGATCGAACACCACTTCGACCGGATGCGCAGTCGGGTGTTCCAGAACATCAACGTCGGTGTCAGTGTTCGCTCGGCTTCTGAGTTCCGGGATCATGATGCGCTCGCTTGGTACAACAAGGTGTCGCCCTACATCAACTTCGATCTCAAGCGCGACCCGCTCGCCAAGCCGTGGCAACACAACATCGGGGTGCGGGGCGTGTACTTGAACAACGGTCGTTCTTTCAAAGCCACGGACGGAAACACGTATGCCGGAAGCGCTGAGAATTACTACAGCGAATTGACCTACCGCGCAGAGGACGAACGCAAGCTGCATCGCTCCCTGATCGCATCGACCATAACGCAACATGCAGACTTCCTCCGTGCTTCTTTGGAACTGCAACAGGCCTTCGCATTGAATGATCACGGCGATGAGCTCCGTCTGCGTGCCTTTGCAGGCTCCTTCTTCTGGAAACGGAACGATCGACTGTACAACGGTCTTGCCGCTTGGGGCCTGAGCTGGGGCACCGAAGATCTGCTCAATGACCACGCCTACCTTGAACGCAATGCCCGCGATGCCTTCTTCGCCCGACAATACAACCCGCAACAAGGTGCCTTCAAGACACCCTTTTTGCAAGGCGGTAGCGATACCTGGATCGGGTCGATCAACGCCGAGCTCGACCTGCCTATTCCCTTGCCGATCGCCGTTTTCGCAAGCGCTGGTATGGTGCCGATAACGAAGGTTACGCAAGAAGGCCGCAGCACCAGCACCGCGACCTATTTCGAAGGAGGTATCGGGATCATCGCCATTCGCGATGTGCTTGAATTGTGGGTGCCATTGATCGTGAGCCAGCGGATCGCCGATGAAGAGAAATTCCTCGATCGCACCGTGACCGATCGGATACGTTTCATCTTCTCACTGCAGAAACTGGACCCGACACGAGCACTGCGAAAACTCAATCCTTAGCGCAAGTGGTCAGCGGTCAGTGCGGTCAGCAGTCAGCAACGCGTGCTCTTTCAACCGTCCGTGCGAGTTCCACTGAATATCTTCATGGCTCACCAAAACCCGATACGCAGATGGCAATTACCCGATTCGAATATTCAATTGCTTGGCAAAAGTCCATGGATATGGCAGTGGCGGTCACCGATGCCGTGGATAATTGCAAACGATTCTGTTTCGTGGATCAAGTATACCGTGCTTCCGTTTCAGTTCCGAGCAACATTGCCGAAGGATTCGAACGTCCGACAAAACCTGATCGATTGAAGTACCTCGTGATCGCCAAAGGTTCCTGTAACGAGACGCGTTCGCTCTTGATCTTCGGAAAGCGGAAACGCCTGATCAATGCGGAACAATTCGAGCAGCTTCATGGCATGGTCCAAGAGAGTGGAAAGCTCATCCATGCGGTGATGAACTCGCCATACGTCTGACCAAACTGTGCGTGCATTCACTGACAACTGACACTACTGACTGCTGACAGCTAGCTTGCATGTAATGAAGAATGACTTCTCCCGAACAACAGCGACGATGAAAGGGACACGCATCTACTTCCTCGGTGATCTCCACCTCGGTGTTCCCGATGCGGAAAGCAGCTTGATGCGTGAAAAACGGATCGTCGCGTTCTTGGACGAAGCTGCGAAGGATGCGACGGAGATCATCCTGATGGGCGACCTGTTCGACTTTTGGTTCGAGTACAAGTACGCGGTCCCGCGTGGGTATGTGCGGTTCTTGGGCAAGCTCGCTGAACTCACGGATCGCGGTATCCCGGTCCACCTCTTCATCGGCAACCACGACATGTGGATCTTCGACTATGTGCCGAAGGAAACCGGTGTGATCGTGCATCGCGAGCCGATCGAACGCACCATCGACGGCAAACAATTCCTGATCGGACATGGCGACGGACTGGGGCCGGGCGACCACGGCTACAAGTTCATGAAGAAGATCTTCCGCAATCCGATATGCCAATGGGCCTTTGCTCGCTTGCACCCCAACTTCGGGCTGTGGCTCGGTGATTTCTGGAGCGGACGTAGTCGCAAGAAGAGCTACGCGAACGACCGTAAATGGCTGGGCGAGGACAAGGAGTGGCTGGTGCAGTATTGCAAGGAAGAGCTAACGAAAAAGCACTATGACTACATGCTCTTCGGTCACCGGCACTTACCGATCGACCTGGAAGTAGCACCCGGCGCGCGGTACATCAACCTCGGCGATTGGATCACCTATTTCACATACGCGATCTTCGACGGCACGCAGATGAACCTGATGATACGGACGAGCGATGGTGCGTTGAACGGGGATCAGCGGATAACGGGTGGACCGGCGGTTTAGTTGGTCGTTGTTCGACATTTCGGCTGGAACAACTATCCCCCCACCCTTCCAACCAGATCCACCAACCGCGAGCTATACCCGTACTCGTTGTCGTACCAACCCATCACCTTCACCATGTTACCTACCACGCTGGTGAGTTGCGAATCGAAGATGCAGCTATTGGGATCGCCTACGATATCGATGCTCACGATCGGATCTTCGGTGTAGCGCAGGATCCCCTTCAACTTTCCGTTGGCCATTTGCTTGAAGTGGGCATTTATCTCCTCTGCGGACTTCAAGTTCTTTACGCGACAAGTGATATCCGTGATCGATCCATCCGGAACAGGTACGCGAATACCACCGCCACCCAGCCGACCATCGAGCTCGGGGAAGATCCGCGTGATGGCCTTCGCTGCACCAGTTGTCGTAGGGATCATGGATACGGCTGCAGCACGCGCCCGGCGCAGATCCCGGTGGGGTGCATCGTGCAAGCGTTGGTCTCCCGTGTAGCTGTGAATGGTGGTGATGAATCCGTCCTCGATGCCGCAGAGCTCGTTGATGCCCATGATCATCGGTGCGGCGCAGTTGGTGGTACACGATGCGTTGCTGACGATCTGATCATCGGGTGAGAGCAGGTGATCGTTCACCCCAAGCACCACGGTCTTGATACCCGCATCCTTCGCAGGTGCGGACAAAACCACCTTCTTCGCACCGGCCTTCAGGTGTGCCCCTGCACTTTCACGCGTGAGGAAGTGCCCCGTGCATTCCAGCACCACATCGATCTTCAGTTCCGCCCATGGCAGTGCTGCCGGATCCTTCTCCGCATAGGCCTTCACCTTTTTCCCGCCAAGGCTCAGACTTTCCTCGTCGTAGGATACTTCGCCGGGGAACACTCCGTGAACGGAGTCGTACTTGAAAAGGTGGGCCAAGGTCTTGTTGTCCGTAAGGTCATTAACGGCGACAAGTTCGATGTCGGTGCGCTCTTGAAGAATGCGCGCTGTTACACGTCCGATACGTCCGAAACCGTTGATGGCTATTCTAAGCATGAAGGAATGTGATGAATGGCGATTGGTCAATGGTGATCGGTGCTCTGCAATGGGTCGCTCCTATACGAGGCTACCGGAACTCACTAAGCTTCTTCGGGTCCTGACGTGTGTCGAAAACATGGACGACATCTATCCTCATCTTCTCTGTGTTGATGCGGTAAATGAGCTTGTAATTCTTGAACAGAAGTGACCTGAATGCTTCTGGCCGGGAGCTCAACAAATTTTCAACAGGGCCAGCCTTTGGATGATCAGAAAGCAGAATGGTTCGGTCAACAATTCCGGATATCAGCTTCTTCGCAACGCGCGGACCTGCTTTGTATGCATAATGATCATGA
>Ga0209170_1000855_pt1 | contig 13325 bp, 16 predicted proteins | sample KloWWTKNB14_bulk_FD_187178 | JGI IMG/M metagenome (GOLD analysis project Ga0209170, IMG submission 187178) | Active sludge microbial communities from Klosterneuburg, Austria, studying microevolution and ecology of nitrifiers - Klosterneuburg... | ecosystem: Engineered > WWTP > Aerobic digester >...
TCCCGAACGTGAGCCGGCCGTCATCGCCGCCGCTCTCGTGTTGGATACACCGCAGTTGGTTGCATGACTCAGGCGACAAGTACCTTGACGCGCGCCGGACGCCAGTTCGTCGCTTGCGCTGCCCGTCAGGCTGCGCGCCAAAAGGATACCCAGCATCGAATCAAGCTGTCGCTCGGCGCCCTGAGTCCCATGGAGTATCAGCAGCACCTGGGAGTAGCAGCGTAATCGGTGCAAGAAACCGTCCGCATCTCCAGTGAGTCAGACTTCAACCGACGTTGACAGGCACCAGGATCGGACGCGGCTTGCCCATCGAGCGTGTGAACCACGTCTGGGCGATGGACATCACCTGCATCACGATGGCCCGCGGCTTTGTTGTCCTCGTCGCCGTGCTCGGCTGGGCGAGCCGCCGCGTTCTCGCGCACCGAGTCTCGATTACGATTGAGGCGGACTGAGGCACTGCGGGAGGCGATCACACGATACGGGCCGCCGCAGATCATGAATACCGACCAGGGCAGTCAGTTCACCAGTAGCAACTTGATCGACGAGCTGAACAGGCATGGCATCGAAAAATCAGCATGGAGGGGCGTGGCTGTTGGCGCGACAATGTTTCGTCGAGCGACTGGAGAGCGTGGAGTACGAGAAGCTCTACCTCAAGGCCGACGGCGCGACCGACGACCGTCTGCCGTCCGACGCTCGACACTCGACGCGAGATCCGAACGCCCTTTATCTCGGCGCGATCTCAGCTCACCCATAGGGCCTCTGCAATCGGGTGTCAAGCCACCGCCCGCAAGCGTCTCCGGAGCGAGGGGCGGCGTGAACTGCCGTGTCTCGGTTCATGCGCGATAGTTGTCCGATGCAGTCCGTTCAGCTGCGAAAGCGCAATTGATCAGCGTTTCCTTGATCTCAATCAATGGTTCCATTGTATGCTCGGCGTCTACTTTAGCCATGTATTCGTACCTTCGCCCCGCCGCTCGATGAAAAGGCGATTCAATCTTGAATAAGTCAGGGCTCTGCTGCCAGAGGCGGCGAATGGCCCGCCCGAGTGAGAAACTCATTAATTGCCAGTCCTGTCGTCAGCCGTGCCGCACGTCCACACTGCGCCGAGCGATTTGTCACCGCCTCGAAGAACTTGGCAAAACTCTTCGCGCCGTTCGGCTAGTCAAATTTGGTCCTCGCCCGCAAACGGTCACTCGTGCTCGACGCCCGAGGTGCGCCCTGAGAGCGAAATAAGCAGGGTACGCCGCGAAAGCGGTGAAATCGACCTGCCTGGTTGGCGGAAATAAATGCTCCGCTCGCTTTGAGCCGATCGCTGCTCGAAATCGTCTCTGCACTCGATGAAGCACGATTGATCAGCGCTTTCCTAATCTTTTGATGACGAGGCGGAAACAGATACCAATTAGGCCACCGACGCGCCTGGGTAGAGCGGATGTGGAGACCAGAAGATGAAGCACGCTCGAACCGCACCAATTTCCGTCGGTGCCACAAGGCGCTCGAGGGAAACCGGGCCGAAGAACGAAGAAATCGATCCACGCACCGGCGATTCAGCGAATGGAGTGTTCCGGTACTGGTTGAGCTAAACCTTAAGACTGGGACTTACCTCCTCACGGAATGACTAGGATGGCGGAAATTCTTCTTGCGCAAGTAACAAAGCATTATGGTGAACAGGCAGTTGTCGAAAACTTCAATCTGGAAATTCCCGATCGAGAGTTCACGGTTCTCGTAGGGCCATCAGGCTGCGGAAAATCAACGACGTTGCGGATGATCGCAGGACTGGAGGATCTTACCAGCGGCACGATACGCATCGGCCATCGAGACGTAACGGGATTGCAGCCCAGCGACCGAAATATCGCCGTTGTGTTTCAAAATTATGCGCTATATCCGCATAAGTCGGTCTATGAGAATCTAGCTTTTGGTCTGCGAATGCGAAGGCAACCCACGGCTGAGATTGAGACAAAGGTCCGATGGGCAGCCCAATTGTTAGGGATAGAAAATTTGCTGGCCAGAAGACCGCGCCAATTATCCGGCGGCGAGATGCAACGAGTCTCGTTGGGCCGGGCGCTGGTAAGATCACCAGAGGCGTTCTTGCTCGATGAACCTCTGTCGAACCTTGATGCAAAACTCAGAGTCAGAATGCGTGAGGAGATTGCGCAACTCCATAAGCGCGTCGGCATAAATATGGTTTACGTCACTCATGATCAAGTTGAGGCTATGACCATGGGCGATCGCATCGTAGTCATGAAGCACGGACGCATTCAGCAAGTCGGAAAACCTCTCGAAGTCTATGACGCACCAGCAAATCTGTTCGTCGCAGGTTTCATTGGAGCCCCAGAAATGAATCTAATCGGCGGAGAATTGCAGGAGAGGCACGGTCAAGTGACGTTTCAGGGGCCCGGTATCTCGATTCCAATATCGACAAGCACACTGCGAGCGGCGACGTCAGGTGAAAGGGTTGTATTAGGAATCCGACCCGAACACGCCAACATCATGATGCATGATAGCAGCGAGGGAATAGCCGCTACGATTACTCTTGTCGAACAAATGGGATCGCATACATTAGCAGTAATCGAATTAAATGGTGCTGAAAGCGCCTCAGTTGGAGCGCCAACGCCGTTTCGCGTTCTCACTAGTCGATCTGATGAATTACGCGCCGGAGATCGTTGCCGTGTGGACCTCAGACAGTCCCGAGTTCACCTGTTTGACGCTATTTCTGGTCTTTCATTAACGCCGCACTAGACCAGGTGGAAGAGTGGTCCCTGACGAGTAACCCAAACGACGATTGAAGAGGAGACTTAAATGAAGCGGAACGACGAATGCAATCCTGTGGTGCAGAACGATAACGTTGCACCGAGGCGAGTGGTGGCTAGCCGGCGAAAGGTCCTGAAGTCTGTTGCTGCGGGAACAGCGCTGGCCGCCGTGAGCGCCCCCGCGGTGCTTGCGCAGCAGAAGACGTTGCGCTTCCTAAATGCAGAGCCAGCCCGGGCAACCGTTCGTGTGCTCCGAGTGGCTGCGGCGGAGTATGAGAAGCAAACCGGAATCAAGGTGATAGTTGACACGATTCCGGCCGACGATTCGTTCGGGAAATTACAGGCTTCAATTGCGGCGGGTGTTCCATATGACATCGCAACCTTGTCCTTTGGTGGGCAAGTGTTGCTGCTGGCTGATGCGGGCAAGCTGGTTCCGATGACCAAACTGGTTCAGAAACATAAGTGGGGCCCCAACAGCGTCTTTCCCGTCAGAGGTGAGTACTACTCGTATCCTTACGACTACAATTTCTGCTGGCTTTACTACCGCAAAGATCTGTATGAGAAGAAGGGCTTGAAAGTACCGACCACGTGGGATCAAATGCTCGATAATTGCAAGGCCCTGACCGAAGGGGGAAAGTTCGGCGTCGGACAGCCGTTGGGCGCTAATGCCGCCACGCAATGGATGACGCTGGGTTACATGTGGGCTGATGGCGTTCGCATGCTTGACGATGGCTACAAGCTCGTCTTGGATGGGACGGTGATGAAGCCGAAAGTGGCAGGCTATCTCGACTTCATGAAAAAGCTGTCTGCGACGATGCCGCCGGGGATGACCCAAGCTTTGTACGGTACGGTTCTCGGGCAGTTCTCCGGTGGGCAGATAGCACATGCTCCATATGCAGGGCGCTTGATGGAAGTACTTGAAGACAAAGCTCCGGACCTGGTAGCCAAGACTGGTTTTTTCATGTATCCAGACAGCAGCGGAAAGAGGTCTGCCATTAACCATGCGTTTGACCAATGGCTTGTGGTCAATACGCCAATGCAGGTTGAGGCACTTGCGTTTATGGAGTGGTTCATCGATCGCCACTATATTGACTTCTTGCACTCGGCGCCATTGCATTTCCAACCGGCGCGGCTCGATGTCTATGAAGATGCCCGTTGGCGCGCTGATCCAATGATTTCAAAGCACGCAGAGCTGGTTGAGTTCATGAAAAGTATACTCACGCGTACGGATGTGGTGATTCATTCCATTGATATAGAGGGACCCAATATCGATCTTCGTCCGGCGAAGATGTTCGAAACGTTCGCCATCTGTGACGCGATTCAAAACGTCGTATATAAAGGTATGCCTCCTTCCGAGGCGATCGAAGTCATGTCGGCAAATTATCGAGCGGTGCTATGAGAGTATTTGCGCCAAACAAATAGCCTGCTCAGATCGTAAACACTAAGCGGGGATCGCGTGAAAGCCGAGTCTGCAACTTCTAGTCGTCATGGTACGCTTTCGTACAGTCAGCGATAAGTTCTTGCTTGCAGCCTTCGCTGTAAGTATTGGTATTACGCTTCTGCTGATACTTATCCCGGTTTTTCACGCGATACAGCTAAGCCTTTACCGGTCGGAATCGTTTGTATCGGGGGGCACATGGGTCGGTTTTGATAACTATCTTCGTGTTATAGGCACGCCAGCGTTTTGGCGAGCTTTCGGAATCGGAGTTCTTTTCGCCTCCATTACTCTCTTCTTGCAAGTGGGCTTGGGGCTCGCCTTCGCGTTGTTGTTGGATCGAGAGTTTTTTGGCCGGGCGGTGGTGCGCGGGCTTGCCATCTTGCCGTACCTATTGCCAACTGTCGTAGTCGCCGTTGGATTTCAATGGCTGCTTGATGGAAGTCTCGGATTGTTTACTGTTTGGGCTGAGGAGCTAGGCCTCGGTCGACCAGCGTGGTACGAGGATCCAACGCTAGCCTTGATGATCGTGATCGCTGCGAGCGTATGGACCTGGACACCATTCGTTACGATAACTTTCCTCGCTGGTTTGCAGAGTATCCCGAAAGTGCTCTATGAGGCTGCGCGAGTTGACGGGGCGGGGCCTTGGAGCCGATTTTGGCATGTGACAATGCCTATGCTTCTTCCTGTGCTTCTAGTTATTGTTCTATTGCGTGGCATCTGGATGTTTAACAAATTTGATATCATTTGGCTTATGACCAAGGGCGGGCCGTTGTCAGCTACTGAAAACTTGCCCGTGCTTGCGTATCGGTACGCGTTCAGACAGTTCGACATCGGCGGCGGCGCCGCCGTTGCAACGCTGTCCTTCGTTCTTCTGTCGATAGTGGTCTTCGCCTATTTCCACTTCTATCCATTGGAAGGGAAAGAAGGTATCACATGAAAGGTTGCTCAGTTCCTTTTCGTGCATTCACGCTCCTTGGCGCAGCGCTCGTTGGGCTATGGTCGTTCTTCCCGATTTACTGGATGATAGTCTCCAGCCTTCGTCCGGAACGCGACCTGTTTGGAACGCCGACCTTGATTCCAAGAGCAGTCGATTGGGCGTTTAGCTCTTATACAAGCCTAATCCAACTGACTGATTATCCGGTGCAGTTCGCTAACAGTGTTAAGGTTGCTTTCTCCGTGGCGGCCATTACGCTGCTTGTTGCCATTGTGATTGCCTACGTCGTTACACGCTATCGCGTGCCGGGTAAGACTCTCATTATCGGTAGTATGCTCTATGCATATATGTTTCCTCCAATGTTACTGGCAATACCGCTCTTGTCGATATTTGCGCGCCTTGGCATCGCTGACCATCTGGTGGCGGTGGTGCTTGCGCATTGTACTTTGAGTATTCCGCTGGGCGTATGGATACTCTGGGGGTTTTTCCAGTCGTTGCCGTTTCACTTAGAAGAGGCCGCCATGGTGGATGGTTGTTCACGCGCGGGGGCCTTTTTCCGGATCGTCTTGCCGCTGTCAACTCCCGGGCTTATTACCGTCGCCATCTTTGCCTTTCTGCTCTCTTGGACTGATTACATATTTGCGCTCGTGCTCGTGAACAGCGACGCGAATAAGACTCTTCCGGTTGGATTGGCGTCGATACTGGGGGCGTACGACGCGCGTTGGGGTGAGTTGATGGCCGGCGCGACCCTCATCGCGCTGCCGCTACTTGTGATGTTCCTGTTTCTCGGTCGCTATTTTGTTAAAGGCTTGGCGGCGGGCGCATTGAAAGGATAGTTATGGATTTCGGTCTTGCAGGAAGAGTTGCGATAATTACGGGCGGTGGCCGAGGGATCGGTTTGGCTGATGCGCATGCGCTTGGGGCTGAAGGCGCGGTCGTGGTGGTTATCGAACTTGATCGCGTCGCTGCCGAGTGCGCGGTGGCCGAACTGAAAGCAAACAAAGTTGACGCAACGTTCTATCAGGGTGACGCTGCGGACGAGAGTCTGTGCGAGCGCGTTCTTGAGGACGTTGGTCGGCGCTTCGGACGCATTGATATTTTGATCAATAATGCGGGTATCGGCGCTAAACCTGCCTATCTAGTCGAAGAGATGCCATCCAGCGCTTGGGATCGTATGATAGAAGTGCACATGAGAGGCACTTTCATTTGGTCGCGCGCCGTCCTGGCCTATATGAAGGAAGGGGGATTTGGGCGTATTGTGAACATCTCGTCGATGAATTTCACTGGAGGTGGCAGAAGGGGTGTTGCTCACTATGCTGCAGCGAAAGGCGGCATACTTGGCTTTACTCAGACGTTGGCGAAGGAGGTCGGGCCATTCGGAATTACTGCGAATGCGATCGCGCCAGGTTATGTCGAAACCGAGTTGATTGCTCAGTTCACAGATGAGATGCGTGAGCGTTTGCACAAGCAAAATCCGGTCGGTCGTGTGTGTCGGCCGTCAGAAGTTGCAGCGCTGATCACGTTCCTTTGCTCGACTCAAGCTGCGTTTATTAATGGCGAGAATGTTTGCATTGATGGTGGGAGGCGCGAGTTCTATTGGGATTAGTAGAAGAAGAAGAGTCTCGAGTTGAAGCGCGTTCTACGGGACGCGCGGGTGCCGCTCTCTTTTCCGGGTTCGCCAGTTGGACGGGAATTTAAGTTATGTATTCGAGCCATCGCGATCACGCACCGCAGCGGTCTGACGGTGGGCGCGCGCACTCTACCGGGCAAACCGTACGACGGGCGCGTCCTGTCGGCACAACTCGAGCAGACGGATATCCTGCTCGAAGACGTGGGCCGCACGCCAAAACAGGTCGTCGTCGACTTGAGCTATCGCGGTGTCGCTGCGGAGAACCCAGGCGTCGAGATCATCCATCGAGGTCGTTGCAAGGCGTTCGGGTGCGAACTATCAGGTGAATGCGCGTCTCCGGCGGGGATCGCAGTTCGCGTTTTAACGCCCACCGGTGGCGTTTGCGCAGGCGATCTCAATGTCGTGAGGCCCGACCGCGTATTCGCGATGCTACGCACGCCACATTCGTAAATTCGGGGCAGCCGCTTGAATCGTGTTCGGCAGAGGCTCAAAGCGAAGCTAGGGTCGTAAATCTGGATAGTTAACTTCCTCCTACAGGTAGGGGCACAATAAGATGGGCATATCGAGCGACGGACAAAGTGTTAGGGTGGACTATGGGAGCACTCAGCGCGAGATTTTGGTCCCCGCTGATGCAGCGGTTCTCCGCTGTCCGGATCCCCCGGTACTCTCTGATCCGGCCGCGGCCGTACGCAGTGCCTTGGCCGATCCGATCGGCATGGGCCCAATTTCATCCTTGGTGAAACCCGGGAACAAGGTGACCGTTGCATTCGACGCACCCCCGCGCAGCGGCAAGCCTCGCCAGATCATTATTCCGATTCTATTGGAGGAACTTGCTCGGTGCGGCGTGCCCGAGGAGAACGTGACGTTGGTATGCGCCGGCGGTACCCACGGCAAGATTCCTCCTAGCGGTCTGCTAGAGTACCTGGGGCCTAACCTGTTTCATCGGTTCTGGCCTGATCGCCTAACCAACCACGATTGCAGCCAAGACCTAGTTTATCTCGGTCGGTCGGCCATGGGCGATTATGTGGAATACAATCGGCTTCTCACGGATTCGGATCTCACGATTTACCTGGGAACCGTGTTCCCATTAAACTGGGGTGGCTTTACAGGCACCGGGGCTGTCATCGGGCTCGGCAGCGCCCGAAGTATCGCGTCGCACCACACGGAGGTCATCGCGGATCGGCACTCCACGCACGGCGACCATCGGACGCAAGGTTATCGGCTGCACAAAGAGGCGATCCACGCGCAGATCGAGAAAGCTATCGGGAATCCGATCTTCTACGTGGACGTGATTACCAACGCTGCGGGGGATATTTGTGCGGTGTTTGCGGGACATTCCCCGGAGATCAACGAGCCAGCGTGGACTGAGGCAGAGCGGATGTTCCAGGTGAAAACCTCGCAGGCCGACGTCCTTATTATGGGGATTCCGGGCGCAGCGGTTTACGGGTCTACTGATAACCCTCTGCTCGCCATGACGTACATTACCACGCCTCCGCGGACGTGGCTCGGTAAGCCTTTAATCCGGAAGGGAGGTGTAGTGATCGCTCTGGGCTGCAGCAGCGGGGTATGTGACATTGACTCCCGCCCGTCCGATCCTGAAGTGATGGAACGATATCAGCGCTGCTTTCGTGCCTCCGAGCTTTCCCAATACATCGAAGAGTTTTTAACGCGCCCGGATTATCTGTACAGATACCAGCACTGCTACGCCTATCATCCGATACATGCCTTCTGGTTACTTTACGAAAATCAGTGGCTCGTGGAGCATGCCAACAAGGTGATTATGGCTGGCGACGTAAACCCGGGGCCCCTGCGGAGTTTGGGACTCATGCCGTCCCGTTCGTTCGCTGAGGCGTGGCAGATGGCCGGGGAGGTGGTCGGTCAGAGTCCGCGGGTGGCGGTATTGCCGCACTATTGGAGCCATCTGAAGATGCAGTTCGTCGTCGAGTGAGTTCATTGGCGAGGATGCACCGATTGACTGGTCGGAGGGAATGGCGCGAGGTACGCCTCGACGATTATGGGGCTGGATTGTAGCGACCATTATCCTCTGATTGGCGAGCACCTCCGATCATGCCCGCCGCGAGGAGTAGGGAGCCGGGCGCTGCGGACGGCGGTGTGACCTGGCCCGTATCCCTGCTTTCGAAGTGTATTCACGCTAAACTATGCACGCGCGCGCAATTTGGAGGAATTTCGTATGCTGGACGGACGTGTTGCGCTTGTTACAGGCGCTGCTCGGGGTATTGGCCTCGAAATATCGAGACTTCTGATTGCCAATCACTGTCGCGTAGCCTTGGTTGATGTGGAGTCCAATTCGCTCGAGGAGTCGGCATTAGCCTTGGGGAAGGGTGCCGTCCCATTCGTGGCCGACATATCGGACGCGCCGGCGGTGGAGGAGTTGGTGCGGCAGGTGACCGATCTTTTCGGCCGTATCGACATTCTCGTGAACAACGCTGCCATTAACCCGACCACTCAGTGGGACGCGATTGGCCTGTCCGAGTGGGACCGGGTGTTCGCGGTGAATGTACGGGGGCCGTATCTGCTCATGCGGGCGGTAGTGCCAGTCATGCGCCGGTCCCGCTGGGGTCGCATCATTAGCATTGGCTCGATAGCCGGAAAGCAGGGCGGGCCTAACTCCGGCATGCACTATTGCGCTAGCAAGGCTGCTGTCATGGATCTGAGCCGTTTTCTGGCGCGTCGGGTAGGCGGCGATGGAATTACGGTTAACGCAATTGCTCCAGGCGTTGTCGACACGGTAATGACCTCGGGATGGCCCGTTGAGGTTAAGAATGAATGGATTGCCAGAAACCCCATTCCCCGGCTTGCGAAGCCACTCGATATAGCTGGGGCCGTCCTGTTCCTCGCTTCGGAATGGGCCGAGTACGTAACTGGGGAGACGCTCGACGTCAACGGCGGCGCCCTGATGGACTGACCGACATAATGCGATGGCGAGATAAATGTGATCATAACAAAGCGCTACTACCCTCGCTGACCGGTCGTGCGACGCGGGAGCGCAAGGCTGCCATCACTTCCCGCTGTGCGACTGGCGCGTGATTTCTTTTCAGCAAGCAATGGCCTTTTGGGAGAGATGCTCATTGCGAGCTTTTTAGAGTTAGAACAGAAATCCGATGTCACAAGGTGGGATAGGCGGGCACCACGTCGACTCAGGGCGAAATTCGTTCCAGTACCTCCAGCAACCGATCAAGCCAAGGCGCCACCATCAATGCGCCCGGCCAGATGAGCGGAGCCACGTCTAACGCCACCCGCATCATCCTTTTCGCGTGTTCGCGCTGAGCAGCAGGCCAACAAAAGAATCGCAGAAGACATTTATCGACCAGGAGCAGCTATGTTTGGCAAGTGTATTGCATCCACTATTGGGGCAGTCGCGTTTGCGCTTTCAGCGCACGCTTCTCAATCTGAAAATCTGACGACGGTCAGGTATCAGGAATACCCAGGGTCCATGTCCCATCTGGTCAACTGGGTCATGCGAGAGAAGGGCTTTTGCGCTAAGGAGGGGTTGAAGTGCGAGCCCGTCTACCTAGCCAGTGGCCCCCTCGCTACGCAAGCCGCGGCGGCGGGTAGCGTGGATATCATTCTGAGTTCGGTCGACCAACTTTTTCTGGCAATTGCGAACGGTAATGATCTTCAGTTGGTTAGTAATCAGCAGACGGATCACAACTGGACTTTCTCGGTACGGAAAGGCTTCCCTCAGCCAAACGGTGCTCTCGGATACCCGGGCAACATGGCAGACTTCAGATCGGCAAGAGTTGGCGTGACGGCTCGCGGCAGCGGCACCGAGATGACCATAAAATCGCTATTCGCGAGCGCCGGAATTTCCACTAGTGATGTCTCGTTCGTCGCGGTGGGCGGCCCGACGACGGCGTACCAAGCACTCCTCGCTAAGCAGATCGATGCCGTCATGAGCTGGGATCCGCTTCCGCAGGTTTGCAATGCTTCAGGAAAGTGCAATGTCGCCGTAGATCTCCGCAGACGTGAAGGGCCGAGAGAGTTGCTTGCGATGAACGGTATCTTCAATCCGTGGGCCGCCCGCCGATCGTACATCGAAGCGCACGGGCCTATCGTCGATGCCTACGTGCGCGCGTTGAGTGAGGCCATGGTGTGGGTGAAAGATCGTAGGAACTTCCCTGAAGTATTCAAAATTGCGAAGAAGCACATCAAATTCGGTGATATCGTTCCCGACCCAGATAAGGTGATGGAAACATCGTTAAAGGAGATGATTGGTTCGTACGGGACGAAGCTTGACCGCGGCGCCGTCAAGGGCGTCAGCGACTTCTTGATTAGCCACAAAATGATCGACAAGCCGCTCGACCCAGAAGTAGTCGTGTATCGCAACGCCCCGTGACTAGCTTCAACGTGGCGATTCACATAGAGGGCGTTAGTCACATCTTTACCGGCGGGATATCGGCGATTAGCGACGTTAGTCTAGAGGTCCCGGTCGGCCAATTTGTATCGTTGGTCGGTCCGAGTGGCTGCGGAAAGACGACGCTGCTCAACCTGATTGCGGGGCTGATTGACGTACAGCATGGCACGATCGAGGTCGCTGGCGCTGCGCCGAAAGCTGGACGCCACGAGATCGCCTATATGCTGGCTCGCGATTGCCTGCTTCCATGGCGATCAGCACTCGCCAACGCCATGCTCGGCGGCGAGTTTCGCGGCGCGGCGCGCGACGGTCGTCTCAAACGTGCACGCGGTTTCTTGCAAAAGGTGGGGCTCGCCGACTTTGAGAACGCTTACCCGAAGGCGCTCTCGCACGGAATGCGCCAACGCGTCGCACTCGCGCGAACGTTCTCAGTTGAATCAGACGTGTTATTGATGGACGAGCCATTCGGCGCACTGGATGCACAGACCAAACTGCAACTCGAGGACGTGCTGCTTGATCTGTGGAACGCTGAACGACGGACAGTGCTGTTTATTACCCACGACTTGAACGAGGCGGTCACTCTCTCTGATCGCGTCGTGGTAATGTCGTCACGGCCTGGGCGGATTCTTGCCGATATCGCCATCGCCCTGCCGCGTCCGCGATCGGTGCGTGCACTGCAGAAAGATCCACGCTATCATGAGATTTACGCCGAAATTTGGTCGCGTCTCGAGGAAGGTCTCGATGGTATGGTAGAATGCGCGGCGTGATCCATAAGTGGGAACGACCAGAAACAATTGGGCATGGTCTTGTACTGCCGCTTGCTTCCATCGCTCTTTCTTGTAAATTCAACCAAATGCGCGTCGGCAGCCATTTTCTTCAAGCCAGATATCGGGCTCCGAAACCAGGGTTTGCTGGGGGTTTTGGTTAAAATTCGCGATCAAAGTTCGGCGCTGTTCTGGCTAAAATCGCTTGTCTAGATGTGAAGCGTCAAGAGGTTGTTCTCGAACGTGGTGAGCCTGGGCATGGGTGCGACGCCTCCGATGCCTTGATGTGGGCGATGCAAGTTGTAGTGATGGATCCAGGAATCGAGCCCAGCAGTTCGCTGGGCCGAGTCGGGTAGACGAAGCCGTAGGCCCCTCGCGCAGAGCCGATTGGATGAAGCGTTCGGCTTTGCGGTTGGTTCTGCGGCCGGTACGGACGGGTGAAGCCATGTCGGATGCTGAGATCGGCGCAAGTCTGCGCGAACGCCTTGGACCGAAACGCCGAGCCGTTGTCGGTGAGCAGGCGCCGGATCCGCACCCCGAGCGAAGCGTAGTACGCCACGGCAGTGCGCAGGAAGCGCACAGCGTTAGCCTAGGTCTCGTCGGGGTGACCTGCCCGGGGCATTTCGAGCCACTTATGACTTGAGGATGGCTTCCAGGTTGATGGAATCGTGATGTCGTCGGAATTCTACGGGCGTACGGTATTCGAGGCCTGAGTGCGGGCGCACGAGGTTGTAATGCTGGCGCCAAGCGTCGATGACGACCTTCGCTTCGCGGCGCGAGCGGAACCATTCGACGCTCAGGCATTCGTCGCGCAGCTTGCCGTTGAAACTCTCGGTACCGTTCTGCCAAGGTTTGCCGGGATCGATCAGCGCCACCTCGATGTTCGACTCGACGATCCACCCGAGGATCGCCTTGCTGACGAACTCCGGGCCGTTATCGGAGCGCAGGAACCGAGGGGCGCCGCGTTGGCTCACGAGCATTGCGAGCACATCAATGACGCGCTTGGAGCGGATGCTGCCGGCGACGTCGATCGCGAGGCACTCGCGCGTGTATTAGTCGACGATCGTCTGGCGCTTGATCTGTTGGCCGTTGGCGCAGGCATCGAAGACGAAGTCGTATGCCCAGACGCTGTTCGGCGCGAAGGGCGGCAACGGACGTGGACGTGAGCCTGCAACACCCTTTCGGGGACGACGCTGCGGCAGCTGCAGTCCAGCAGCTTTCCACAGTCGGTGTGCGCTGCCAGCTCAACGTGTGGCCCTCTCGTTTCAGGAAGATGCGAATGCGCCGATAGCCGTAGCGCGGGTACTGGTGAGCCAGGGTACGCGTCCGGGAATCCCCGTTCATTGACGAAGGCGGAGATCGCACGCATCGTCAAGGCCGATGCGGTCATCATTTCGATCGGCAATGGCGCGACCATGTGGCCGCGCATGGCGCAACTCA
>Ga0209170_1000856_pt1 | contig 13316 bp, 10 predicted proteins | sample KloWWTKNB14_bulk_FD_187178 | JGI IMG/M metagenome (GOLD analysis project Ga0209170, IMG submission 187178) | Active sludge microbial communities from Klosterneuburg, Austria, studying microevolution and ecology of nitrifiers - Klosterneuburg... | ecosystem: Engineered > WWTP > Aerobic digester >...
TTTAAAGCCGAAACAGCTAATAATAAAATGCTCACCGATTTTGAATCGGGGCTTACCCCATCTAAAAATGTTTATATCAACAGGGATTACGACAACCAAAACCATTCTACAAACTATAAACTGGACATTTGGTTTTTAAAGTACATGAAAATAAAGAAGCACAATAGTTCAATTAAGTTCTTAAACAATTTCGCCGCCTCCAATTCCAATCAAGATAGTAAGGTAACTGATTTTTACAAGTCGCAATCCAATACTATCGTCAATAACTATCTTACCAACAATACCCGTTATAACACCATTGACAATACATTAGGAATGGAACTTTACTGGTGGCCAACTATAAAAAACCTGTCCTTCTTTTTTGCCCCAATGTGGCAGTACTATCAATTGCAACACCATTCGCCAAAACATGATTTTCAAAACATCAATAAGCAGTATCTGAAATTTGTTCCAATTGCCTCTGCTAACTATAACTTTCAAAGAAACAATGGAAAGAACGACGCGTACAAATTGATTTTTTATAACAACATTGTATATCCCTTGCCCGAACAGTTGGTACTGCTTACAGACAGTATTTTTGTGCAGGCACTTAGAATGGCCAATCCGGCATTGAAGCCTGCTGAAAACGCTACACTCACCCTAAGCTGGGACAGAAGTTTTTTGCGAAACAGTACCACCAAATATGGAGTATCAGTAAACGGGGGAATTATTAATAATTTTCATGGAGATAGTACACAGATTTTTGAGGATGGCCGGTCGGTGATTTATAAAATCAATTCAGGAAAATACAAATCAATGGAAACTGAGTTGTATTTATTAAAAGCCCTGAAAACCAAAAATGACGAATGGCAATTTTGGACTAAAAACAAATTCGAATACAGACAAGTTCCAAACTATTATAATAGCCATTTCAACACAACCACTTCCTTATTTACTATAGCTGGGGCTGGTGTAAGTTATAATAATGCTTCAAAAATAAAGGTTCAGTTACAACATAACTATTTATGGGGAAGTTTTCGCCAAAGTCTTTACAATGTAAAAAGAACCCCTTATCAAAGGCACGAAATATTTTTGGGAGCCAGCATCAATATCACGCCAAAATGGAATGTGCAGTCGAATTTCACTTTTAGTAATGAAAGGTTGAGCGGACTACCCACAAGCCCCATCAGCCTTTGGAATATTTATAGTAGTTATAGGTTTATGAAGAAAGATAATTTGGAAATAAAACTTTCGGCAGTAGATATGCTGAATCAAAATAAAATACTAATCAATTCGGTTTCCAACAATATAGCCACCCAGCAGCGTACAAGCTCCTTACGCCAGTACTTTATGCTAGGTATTTCGTATTTTCCAAGGCAGTTTGGCAGGCGCAAGTAGTAAACATTCCACCTCATTTGAAAACTGGATGCAAAGCAATTTGCCTTTCAGGTATAGTATTTTTTTTCAAATAAAATTATGTGGATTGTGCGCGGGCTGGAACAGTTGTGCCGTAGTTTTACCTTTCTTTGTACACAAATTTTTTGGCAATATCCTACATGCAACATTTATTCTTATCTATATTTCAATTTTTTAAAAAAAGAAAAATAGCCCTTTTCGGTAGCTTTTTTCTTTCGCTGTGTTTGTTTCTGCTTTTTGCCCTCAAGGTAAAATACATAGAAGATGTATATGCCATCATACCGAAAGACAACAAGACCGAAAAAATAGCCCAGGTATTTGAAAGTTCTAAGTTTGCAGATAAGCTTATAGTGATGGTATCGCTGAAAGATACGAACGCCATCAGCCCTGCTGCTCTGGTGAACTATGCAGACCTATTGGCCAGTCAGCTACAAAAAGACGCTGCCGGCTATATAAAAAACCTCCGCTACAAAATTGATGAAGCATTTACCTATTCGCTGTTTGGCACTATTCAAAATCACCTGCCGGTTTTCTTGACAGAAGCCGATTATAAAAAAATAGACACGCTTCTACAACCATCGGAACTACAAAAGTCCCTAAGACGAAACAGTTCTATCCTTAGCATTCCGGCATCCACTCCTATAAAGAACATTGTTCTCAACGACCCAACCGGGATTTCGTTTATTGCCCTAAAAAAATTGCAGCAATTGCAGTATGACGACAATTTCACCCTGTTCCAAAATCATTTTGTAACCAGGGATCGGAAAACATTATTATTGTTTATTTCACCAGTTTATCCGGCAGGAAACACAGGCAAAAACCAGTTACTTTTTAAAGCAATAGACCATATTGTGGATTCGCTTGGGAAAACAAAAAGTCTTGCTAATATCCAAACCCAATACTTTGGCGGAGCAGTTGTGTCTAATGATAACGCATCACAGCTTAGAAAGGACATGATGGTGACCCAAACCATTACCGTACTTTTTTTATTGTTTTTCCTAAGCTTGTATTTTAAGAAAAAGCGAGCCCCTGCATTAATTCTGGTACCCGTGATTTACGGAGCTGCATTTGCTTTGGCGGCAATATATTTTATCAAAGGCAATATTTCGGTCATTGCACTGGGCACTGGCTCCATAGTGTTGGGCATTGCGGTCAACTATTCTTTGCATGTGTTTAACCATTTCCGGCACACCAGGAATATTCAGGACGTGATCAAAGAACTTTCCTTTCCGCTCACCATTGGTAGCCTGACCACCATTCTGGGCTTCTTTAGCTTACAATATGCTGCTTCGGATATGCTGAAGGATCTGGGTTTGTTTGCCGGATTCAGTTTGATAGGCGCAGCATTTTGCTCTCTGATTTATCTACCTCATTTCATTCACTTCCACCCTTCGGAAAAAGTGAAAGCCACCAGGCTAGACAAACTATCCTCTTTTAGATTCGAAAAAAACAAATGGCTGGTGGTTGGCATTCTCCTCATGACGGTGGTGCTTTTTCAATTCTCCAAAAAGGTAGGATTTGAGGCAGACATGACCTCTTTGAACTATATGACAGCCAAAACCAAAGCAGCGGAGAAAAAACTAAACCAGATAAGTGGTGCCTCTTTGAAGTCGGTGTATATCGTGGCCGAAGCATCCACGCTGAATGGTGCTTTACGAAAAAGTGAATATGTGCAGCAGACAATCGATTCATTAAGAGTTAAGGGGCTCATCAATACCAGTGCAGGCGTTACCAATCTTTTTATTTCTGACAGCTTGCAACAAAAAAGAATTCGCCAATGGCAACAATATTGGACAGCAGAAAAAAAGCAAGCCCTTTTGGCCACATTATATAATCAGGCTCCGGAGTATGGCTATACCGCAGAAGGTATCGACAATTTTAAAGCCCTGATCAATAAAGGCTTTGTTACTGTTGATTTAAATGAATTGCAGAAGCTTCGCACTAGTTTTTTGGACGATTATATCTCGGAGAAACCAGAGATGACCTCTGTGGTAACCTTGGTGAAAATTCCGGAACAATTCAGATCGGACGTGATAAACCATCTGGAAAAACAACCTCAGGTTACTGTTTTAGACCGGCAATATCTCACTTCCCGACTCACACAAATGGTAAGTGACGATTTCACTCGAATTGCTTGGATGGTTTCCATTATTGTTGCATCAGTGCTTTTGCTCACCTATGGTCGCATAGAACTTATGCTGATATCGTTTGTCCCCATGCTGGTAAGCTGGATTTGGATACTTGGCATCATGTCCATTTTTAATATTCAGTTTAATATTGTCAATATCATCATTTCGGCACTCATTTTTGGTCTGGGCGATGATTATAGTCTGTTTGTCATGGATGGATTGATCAATGAATACAACACAGGTAAAAAGAACTTAGCCTCTTTCAAATCCTCCATTTTGCTTTCTGCCATCACTACGATTGTGGGGCTGGGTGTGTTGATTTTTGCCAGGCATCCTGCCCTGCAATCCATTGCTTTTATTTCCGTTACCGGTATTCTTTGCGTAGTGCTGATGTCTCAGATTCTGATACCTTTTTTCTTTTCCCTGGTGATTAAAAGCCGTGCCGGCAGGGGTTTTCATCCCTGGACATTCATTAGCTGGCTGCACTCAGTGATATCGTTTTTGTATTTTGGTTTGGTAAGTGTGCTGCTAACCATTATCGGTTTTTTCATTATCCGGCTACGCATTTTTGGCAGGCAAAAAGGCAAAGCCATCTATCATTCCCTGCTTTCAAAATTCTGTAAATCGGTGTTGTTTTTCATGGGAAGATTTAAAAAGAATATCATCAATCCTCTTCATGAAAATTTTGATACGCCAGCGGTGGTGATTGCCAATCATCAATCTTTTTTAGATATTCTGATGATGGCGATGCTCAATCCCAAACTCATATTGCTTACCAACAAATGGGTATGGAACTCCCCTGTTTTCGGATGGGCTATTAAGATGGCCGACTTTTATCCGGTAGCCAACGGCATCGAAAACAGTACGGCACTTTTGAAATCACAAACAGACAAAGGATATTCTATCGTTGTATTTCCCGAAGGCACACGCAGTTCTTTACCACCCATGAAGCGGTTTCATAAAGGGGCTTTTTATCTGGCGGATAAATTGCAGTTGGACATAGTGCCGGTGGTTTTGCATGGCCTGGGTTATACCATGACGAAAGGAGAGTTTTTGTTGAAAAATGGAGATGTAACCGCAAAGTATTTGCCCCGTATCAAAGCCGATGATACCCGTTGGGGTAGCAGCTATCAGGAAAGAACAAAATCGGTTTCTAGGTATTTCAGGGATCAGCACGCAATTCTTAGGCAGGAGATGGAGTCGCCGGCCTATTTTAGGGAACATCTTTTCTTCAACTATATCTATAAAGGGCCGGTACTGGAATGGTATTTGAAAATAAAATTGCGCTTGGAAAAATATTATCAACCCTTTCATGACTTACTTCCACTGGAAGGAAAGATTTTAGATATAGGTTGTGGATATGGCTTTATGGTTTATATGTTGTACTGGGCTAGTCAGCACAGAAGACAAATCACCGGCATAGATTATGACGAAGAAAAGATTGCCACCGCCAATCATTGTTTTGGCAAAACCGATGACCTTCAATTTGTTTGTGCCGATATTACAAAGTTTGCTTTTCAGGAATATGATGCCATCACCATCATGGATGTGTTGCACTATCTGCCTACATCACAGCAAATCGAAGTAATCGAAAAAGCTATTACAGCAGTAGTTCCCGGCGGTATTTTAGTCATTCGGGATGGAGACGCAGACCTGAAGCATAAACACAAGGGCACACGGCTTACCGAATTTTTTTCGACCAAACTATTCTCCTTTAACAAGACCTCCAACACCTTGCATTTCCTTTCTGGAAAAACAATTGAATCGCTTGCAACAAAGCACGGACTGGAACTGAAACGAATGGATGATACTAAATACACTTCAAATGTGGTGTGGGTGATGCGGAAACCACCAATGCAAATAACAACCTAAAAACTCAATTGAAGTTGTTGTTGTGCCTAGGTTTGGGTGCAATTGTCTGTAGTGGACAATCAATCCGATTTTCTAGTAGATCGCCTGCCATAAAAAAGCCCCCACTAAGAATAGTGCGGGCATAATGAAAACTAAAGTTTCTTGATTTTATTTCTTTTTTGTCTTCTTTACACTCTTGGCATCTTTACAAGCACCCTCCTTTTTATCGCAACAACTTGCTGCTGCCTCATCACCTCCTTTCGAAGCCTTTCTTTCGTACTTGCAACAACCATGAAGTTTGTTATAGGCATCATCAGAAGCCCTGGAACCTATATTATCATAACCTGCTTCCGCAATCTTTTTCTGAATCTTACCCGCATCGGTGGAATCAGGTGCAAAACTTACTGTGATGGTTTTTGCCGTCTTATCCCAATTGGCGATAGTAGCACCGGCATCTTTAGCTGCCTTTTCAATGGTTTTTTTACACATACCACAATTACCAGACACCTCAAAGGTTTCCGTTTTTTGTGTTTGAGCAAACAGGCTACCAGAGATTACAATAGCAAATGATAAAAATAATAATTGTAACTTTTTCATGTATTTATTCTTTTGTTGTTTTAAATAATTAACCTAAAATGGTTTTTGTCTTTTCGGATGAACATTATAACTAGGATGGTGCATCTGAAATTAAAGCGGGTGTCCTATGTTTTATTTTATATTAGGATCCCGGCAAAAATATTGCCGTTCTAGCGGATAGCCTAAATTAGGAACACAGAATTTTTAAGATAAATGCTGTTTTCCGAAAGCAAAGGCGGAGGGTGAACTAAAATGGTTGCATTTTCTGGAGTATTCCTAAGGGCTGATAATAAATATTTCGTTTCTAGCAAAGGCTGTTCAGAAAAAATGGGTAGCTCTGGAGAGGATGTTGAAACTTTTTGATGCGCACTATCTAATTTTACTAATGTTCCAATATCATGGCAACATCCATGCGCCTCTTTGTGCATTCCACATTTATCACACGTCTTTCCCTGTCCTTCATAAAAAGAGATAGATGCCAGCCGGTTCATACAGAAATGAGAAACTTTCACTACGCCAGTAGTTACTAGCAGGTAGCATACCGTGATCAATATTACTAAAGCTCTCTTCATGATGAAATACAAAAGTATAGAATTGCTTTGTTTGGATCAACGTACAATTGTTAAAAATTTTTCGCTAACAGATGTCCTCCATTTTTTTTTAGGCAAACACCCTGCCTCGTTTCTGTCACAGCAGAAATAGGCAGATAGGCATTTGATGAAAAATATGATGTAGGTTTGGGTTTTTCAAATGAATGAACCAGTAAAATATGATGTGGTTGTCATTGGCAGCGGACTGGGTGGGCTGCTTTGTGCCAATCTACTTGCGATAGAAGGTATGAAGGTTTGTGTACTTGAAAAGAACAAACAGTTTGGGGGCAATCTGCAATCCTTTTCGCGCAATAAGCAGATCCTTGATACCGGTGTTCATTATATTGGCGGACTATCTAAGGGACAAAATCTGCATCAGATATTTAAGTATGTTGGTCTGATTGACAAACTGCCTTTGAAACAAATGGATACTGCCTTTGACAGAATATGGATGGGGGAGGACAAAAACGAATATGCTATTTATCAGGGATGGGCAACCTTTATCGAAAATCTCTCTTGTCAGTTTCCAGATGAAAAAGAAGCCATTCATCAATATTATACTTTGGTAAAAGATGCCTGTGCCCGCTTTCCTTTGTATCAAATGAAAACAGATACTTTGGCTTTGGCAAAAGAGCCGGCTATGATACAAAGTGCGAAAGAAGTTATTGCTTCTGTAACTCAAAACAAAAAACTCCAGTCAATTCTGGCAGCGAATAATCTATTGTATGCCGGCGAAGCAGATTCAACACCTTTTCACCAGCATGCGCTCATTTCAAACAGCTACATAGAAAGTGCCTGGAAATGCATGGACGGAGGGTCTCAAATTGCCAAATTGCTGGTTGCCAACATTAGGAGATTGGGTGGTGCTATCAAAAGAAATACCACCGTTACTAAAATAGTGGAACAGGAAGGATTGATTCGTTTTGTGGAAACAGAGCACAATGAAAAGGTTTTGGGGAAAGTCTTTGTCTCCAACATGGCTCCGGAGGACACGCTACGTATCACTCCAGGAAAAATAATAAAAGATCTGTACAGGCAAAGGATCATGGAGCTGGAAAATGGCATTGGCTCCTTCTCTCTACATATCATACTTAAAGAAAAAACCACACCATATAAAAATCACAATTACTATTATCATGACGAGGGACAAGTCTGGAATATGAACGATTACACGGACAGTGATTGGCCGCGAGGGTATGGATTGTACTATTCCCCAAACAGATATGACGAACAATTTGCAGCTAGTATATCTGTATTGACCCCCATGCGTTTTGCAGATGTAGCCGCCTGGCAACATAGCTATAACCGCACAGGAAAAGAAGCAGACAGAGGTGTGGACTATGAAAATTTTAAAAAGAAAAAAACAGATCTGCTTTTGGATTTACTGGAAAAAAGAATCCCTGGTTTGAGAAAAAATATTAAAGCCTGCTATACCTCGACTCCATTAACCAACCGAGACTATATTGGAGGCAGAGATGGCAGCATGTATGGCATAAAAAAAGATTATCATGATGCCATCCGAACCACACTCAGTCCTCGTACAAAAATTCCAAATCTATATTTAACAGGTCAAAACATCAACTTACATGGCATTTTAGGAACTTCGCTCACCGCAGTACTTACCTGTTGTTTATTATTAAATAATTTTTCGCTGATAGATAAAATTAGAAATGCTTAAACGAAGCAAATTTTTACGGAGATTGTTAGGAACCCTTGCAGTATTGGTCTTACTAATTGGTATTCTGTTTATTTACCTGGCCATTGTATCAAGGGTGTCACCACCAGACATCAAGGATACCAGCAGTCTTAGTTTGCAAAGAGCACAACCCGATAGTGGACTATATACTATTGGCAACAATTGGTTCAGGAAAAGCCATTCTGGCCTTTATGAGTTGTATGTGTCGGGCAAACCATTTGAGCGGGGTGTAATCAATGGCAAACTCAGCGAAGCATTGGTAAAAACACAAGAAGATTATTTTAGTGAAAGAATCAACCAGATGATTCCCTCCCCATTTTACCTGAGGTTTCTAAAATACTTTATTGGTTGGTTCAATAGAGATTTGTCGGACAATGTTACGTCCGAATATAAGCAGGAGATATATGGCGTATCTCAATCGGCTTCCGATGGCTATCAATATATCGGTACCAAGTATTCTCGCATTCTCAATTATCACTCGGCGCACGATATTGGTCATGCATTACAAAGCATGATGTTGGTTGGCTGCACCTCTTTTGGCACCTGGGGCCATGCTTCTAAGGATAGCACCATGATTATTGGTCGGAATTTTGATTTTTGGGTGGGAGATAATTTTGCAAAAAACAAGATCGTGGAATTTGTAGATCCAGATGTCGGTTATAAGTTCCTTAGCATAACCTGGGGTGGATTTATAGGCGTAGTTTCTGGTATGAATGAGAAAGGATTAACCGTAACCATCAATGCCGCTAAGAGCGACATTCCATCTGAGGCGGCAACTCCAGTGAGTCTGGTGGCAAGAGAAATAGTGCAATATGCCCAAAACATTAAAGAAGCCATTGCTATAGCCAGAAAACGAAAGATGTTTGTGTCAGAATCTTTTTTGGTAGGCTCCGCTGCTGACAACAAAGCCGTGCTGATAGAAAAAACACCCGACTCGCTGGCCATTTACGACCCGAATACAGACGAAATACTTTGTACCAACCATTTTCAAAGCAATTCATTTCTACACTCGGAAATTAATAAAGAACAAATGGCGGAGAGTGCTTCTGTGTATCGTTACAAACGCCTGCAACAACTTTTGAAACAAGGCGGACAAAACACCGTGCAAAAAACCATCAATATACTTAGAGACTACCGGGGATTGGATAATGCAGACATAGGCCTGGGCAATGAAAAGGCCGTTAACCAGTTTATTGCGCATCACTCAATTGTTTTCGAACCACAGAAATTGTTAGTGTGGGTATCTACCGCTCCCTGGCAAATGGGTGCGTATGTTTGTTACGACCTCAAAAAGATTTTTTCAATGCAGGGATTGAGCAAAAATCAGGAAGTTTACGAGCCCTCCCTTACCGTTCCGGCAGATAGTTTTATTTATACCCCAAGTTTTAAGGCGTTTGAAAGATATCGACAGTTTAAGGAATGGGCATTTGAAAAGAAGCAAGTTGTGCCGGATAGTATTGTGGCCGACAATCCCCGATTGTACAACAGCTATGTACTCGCAGGCGATTATTGTTTGCAGCAAAAGCAGTATTCAAAAGCAATAGGCTACTATCAAAAAGCAATAACAATGGAAATTGCCACCGAAGGAGAACGGAGGCATATCGAGAAACAAATAGAGCTCATCAAAAAACAAAACTGAGCGGCATTGTTCTAATACATTTGCAAAACTATTCGGAGTACTTATACCCGACACCTCTAACGGAGTGAAAGTATTTAGGATTGCGGCTGTCCTTTTCGAAATACTTCCTAAAGTTTAAAATAAAATTGTCAATGGTTCTGGTGGTGGGATACACATTATAACCCCACACGTACTGCAATATTTTTTCACGGGGCACTACTTCGTTTTTGTTCTCAATCAGTAGCTTTAACAGCATAGATTCTTTCTTGCTCAGTTGCACCTTGCCTGCATATTTCGTAGTCGCTTCCTGCGCTTTAAAATCAATCAGGTTGCCACCAAAAGTGTACGAGTTTCCGATCGTGCTTTTATCCTGAAGCTTGTTATTTTTTTCAATCAGTTTATGAATTCGAAGTAGCAGTTCTTCCAAATTAAAAGGTTTGGTGAGATAATCATCTGCTCCTTTTTTAAGTCCCAGCACTTTGTCGGAACTGGTATTTTTTGCACTCAGCATCAGTATCGGCACATCATTATTGCTTATTCTAACCGTTTCGGCTACTGCTATCCCATCCATCTCCGGCAACATCACATCCAGAATTAATAGATCGAAATATTCATTCTTAATAGCCTTAATGGCTTCATTGCCATCGTAGGCCGATGTTACTTCATAACCCTCCAACTCTAGGTTGAGTTTCAATGTTTCATGAAGATTTTCTTCATCTTCAACCAGTAGAATATTTGCAATTTTTTCTTCCATTCCTTATCCTTCAAAAATAATTCAATCAATAAATTTAACGACAAAAGTACTTCCCTTTGGCTGGTTATTTGTCATCAAAATGTCTGCATTATGGCCTTGTGCTATTTTTGCACAAAGATATAAACCCAAACCAGTACCCTTTTTTTTGCGGGTAGCTTCATTGCCTATTCTATAAAATTGGGAGTAGATTTTCTGCCTTTCTTCTTCTGGAATTCCAATACCCTGATCCGATACAAAAAGCTTGACATAGTCAGTATTTCTATGCAGTCCTACCGTAATCGCTTCATTTTTTTCAGAATATTTCAATGCGTTTTCTATCAAATTATTTATAAGGATCTGCAACAGTAAAGAGTCTCCTTGCAGGTCAATCCCCTCATCCACTTCACTATTAATTGTTCTTTCTAGAAATCGATTTTTGAATTCTTTTATACGATCCATGAGCAGGGCTGAAAAGTCCAGCTCCTCTTTATTTACCTCATAGCCCTTATTTTCAATCTGTGCGGATATTAAAATATTATTAGTTAAAAAATCCAACCTTTTGGTTTCGTCTAAAGAAGCCAATATCAGTTTTCTCATCCTTTGTTCATCCAGTTGATGTTTTAAAATCGTTTCCAGATTTAATTTAGATACCGCAATGGGCGTTTTTAATTCGTGCGTTACCGCCATCATAAAATTTTGTTGCTGTTCCTGCACCATAATTTGCTTCCTCATGGAACGAAATACGAGTACTGCACCCAAAATAATCAACCCCAAAAACACGATTCCCTCACTGGCATACTTGATGGTTGTTCTTCTGTAAGTTTCATATATTTTGCGAAACTCGGTTGCATAAAGCACCGGTTGCTTTTCTTTTATGATGATGGTATTTAAATGATTCTGTTGATAAATATACATTTCCTTGTTTTGCCTTTCCAATGAAATAAACCACCAAACCAAAGCGGCCACCACATAAATGAGCAATAACCACACTTTAACTGAAGTTCGCTTTAATCTTGATTTTAGACGTTGTTCCATATCGGGTTTATTTTGCAGACATTGCAGATGATATAAAAATGCCTATTGATCTAAAGCAATACCCACACTAAGTAGATAGGGTAAGGGGTCGGCTTGCATAAGATGTTCCAATACAAAGCGATATTCTCCTGGTTTTAGAAATACTGATTGATCGATTTTTATTCTGCTATAATAGATATCATCCATACGCTTTCCATTCCAGTTGTTGGCACTATCAGTGAGCGGAGCCAGAATATTCATGGTAAACTTTTCCTGCTTTGTTTTGTCCTGAATGCTAAGCTTCACCATCAGTTTATTGTATGGAAAGCGTTGCATATGCCTTACCACAAGAAATAGCGGATGATTGGTGCTATCTTTTATATCAAAATGTATCACCGCTAATTGGTTTTTCCTCCACTCTTGCTCAGGAAGGATCACTTGTTTCTCATATACATCCACTTCCTTACAGGAGAAGGCAAAGGCTAAAAGAAAAATAAAAAAATAGATATAACGCACTTGTTTTTGGCGCAAATGTAAGGCATGTTTCAAAGAATTACTACAACACGTTCAATACCTGCTCCTTGGCTTTCTCTAGTTCATCCTTCATCATCACCACTATTTTTTGAATGGCGGCATTATAGGCTTTTGATCCGGTTGTGTTGATCTCACGACCCACTTCCTGTAAAATAAAAGAGAGTTTTTTTCCCTTGGACACATTTTCCTCATTCAGTATTTCTACAAAATAATCACAATGATTTTTAAGGCGGACCATCTCTTCGGTAATATCAATCTTCTCGATATAATATATCAACTCCTGTTCCAGACGATTACTATCATAATTTTCACTGCCTACTCTCTCTTCCAGCAGTTTTACAAGGCCTTCTCTTATCGACGTTTGTCTTTGGGTTTCTAAAGGAGCAATCTGACTTTGCAGATGGGCAATATTATCTATTCGTTTTTTGAGCTCGGCTTTCAATACAGAACCCTCATCTTCCCTATGTTTATTAAGATCATTCACAGCCTCCTTAATCAATTCGGAGAAAGCAACCCAATCGTCTTCGGATAAAGACTCACTTGTAGGTGTAATTACCTCCGGAAGTTTTATCAGCACGTTTAATATATTGGAGGTATCAATGCCCAATTCGTTTGACAGTGTCAATAAAGAATTAAAATAGGCCTTAGCCAAATCGGTATTGATAGTAACTGGCTTCGTTTCTCCTGTATCCTTTAGACTAATGTTACAGTCCACACTTCCTCTGGTCAAACCTTCGGACAATAGCTTTCTAATGTCAAATTCAAAAGGTCTGATAAGCGCAGGCAATCTTAATGACAAATCAAATTGTTTGCCATTTAATGATTTTATATCTATCAAAATTGTTTTGTTTCCAATGGCTTTTTCGGCTCTGCCGAAGCCTGTCATGGATCTTAGCATTTGTATGTTTTTGTAAAGATAAAGTTTGTAAATTGGCCTATGTATTTATTTCGATCGCATCCCCACATTTTTTAATTAATACGTTGTAATACATTCACCCGATGCATCACAACGGAAGAAAACGTTACTATGAATTTTCATTTCAATCTTATTTAAAAAACATCCATTCAAAAACTTTGAAAAATAAAAAATCCCTTCTTTTGAAGAAGGGATATTTTATAATGATGGGTTAGTAAGTAGGAAAAAATAAATTCCCTACACAATATTAATTATTATTTTAAC
>Ga0209170_1000872_pt1 | contig 13162 bp, 10 predicted proteins | sample KloWWTKNB14_bulk_FD_187178 | JGI IMG/M metagenome (GOLD analysis project Ga0209170, IMG submission 187178) | Active sludge microbial communities from Klosterneuburg, Austria, studying microevolution and ecology of nitrifiers - Klosterneuburg... | ecosystem: Engineered > WWTP > Aerobic digester >...
ACGATGGATCGTGCAATGCAGGTCCGGCACGTCGACGACATGGGTGCGTGCGCGCCCCGTCAGTTCGAGCGCGTTCATGCGGTCGTGACGCCCTCCGCGACGAGCTTGTCCATCACCTGCAGGAAGGCCTGCGGTTCCTGCGCACCCGAAACGAGATAGCGCCGCTCGAACACGAACGCCGGCACGCCGGAAATGCCCCACGACTGCGCGCGCGCCTCGAGCGCTGCGATCTCCTTGTGCAGCATCGGCTCGTCGATGGCGACGCGTGCCGCCGCGCGATCGAGCCCGGCCTCGGCGGCGATCGAGACGAGCACTTCCGCGTCGCCAATGTCGCGCCCCTCGGTGAAATAAGCGCGCAGCACGCGTTCCTTCACGTCTGACTGTGCGCCGGCGGCCCACGCGATCAACGCATGGGAGCGGCGCGTGTTCGGCATGCGCGTAATGAGTTCGAAACGGAAATCGATGCCGAGTTCTGCGCCGATCCCGCGCAGCGCACGCTGCGCGTCCGCGAAGCGATTGGCATCGCCGAACTTCGCCGCGAGGTACTCGGCGCGATCGGCGCCAGCCACCGGCATCTCCGGATTGAGTTCAAACGGCAGCCACTTCAGGTCGATCGCAAGTCCGGGGCGCGCGGCAGCCGCCCGCTCGAAGCGGAGCTTGCCGACATAACACCAGGGACACACTGTGTCCGAAAACACTTCGATGAGCACCGGTACTCCTGCGGCAATTCCGGGCTATTGTAGCGGCCAGCCGACATGGCCCGGGCGCCGTTTCGCGGCGGTCGAGCGGCCGCGCCGCCGGCTGGGTTAAGATAGCCGGGCGCAGCAAATACAAGGGGATAAGCGCTCGGGCCTGCTTCCATCGCGCCCGGCCGCCAGATTGTGAACCGGCTCAGCCTCAAGCTGAAGTACGTCGCTATCGCCATCGTGGTGATGCTGGCGGCAGCGTTGCTGCTTGGCAGCCTGTTACTGGTGCATGCAAGGTCCGAATCACGCCTCCTGTCGACCATCGCGACCACCGAGTATCGCGGCGCGATCAGCGAGGAGCTTGAGGCGCGCGCGCAATCGGTCGCAGCCCATGTCGCCGACAGCGCGGCGCCCGCGCTCCTGTCCGGCGATCGCTTGGCGCTCGCCGCGCGCCTCTCTCCGTTCAGCGACGACGGGGCGCTCACCCGGATCGAAGTTCTGGATTCGGCGGGTGAGCAGCTCTACGTTTTCACCCGCCCGCCATCGGCGCAGGCGCCGATCATCGAGCGCAGCGTCACCGAGCCCATACGCGCACAGGTCCCGGGTTTCCCGGGCGCGACTGCACCGCGAACGCTGGGAACAGCGCGCATCACACTCTCGACGCACGATACGTCACCGGCCGAAGTCGCTGCACCCCTCGCCGCCGCCGGCCGCACGATGCTGCGGCGCGCGCTGTGGGTGCTCGCCAGCGTACTGTTCGTCGGTCTCGTCTCCGCCGTCGCGCTCGCGTGGTGGGCGGCGCGCGGCATCGAGCGCCCGATCACGGCGTTGATCCGCTCGGCCGATCGAATCGGCCAAGGCGACCTTTCGCGCCCGACCGACATTGCACGCCGCGACGAGCTCGGCGAGCTGCAGCAGGCGCTCGAACGCATGCGCCACAAGCTGCGCCAGACCACCATCACGAAGAACTACCTGAACAGCGTGCTCACCGGCATGACGGACGCGGTGTTCGTCACATCGCCCGAGGGCGTCATCCGCGTCGCGAACCTCGCGGCACAGCGCCTGCTCGGCTACGGCGAAGACGAGCTGAACGGCCGCAACATCGTGTCGCTGCTCGACGAGCCAGACCGCGAAGCCTTCGACGTGCTGCAGGCCTCGAGTGAAACACGCGAAGCGGTGATCCGCACGCGCAAGGGCCAGACGATTCCGGTGGCGCTCACGGGCTCGCCGATTGCGACCGACGACCCGCAGTTCCAGGGCAGCGTCTTCGTTGCGCGCAACATCACCGACAGGAAGCGCGCCGAGCGGCGCATCCGCTACCTCGCCCGCTACGACGCGCTGACGAAAGTGCCGAACCGGATGCAGTTCCAGCATCTGCTGCAGCAGGCCATTGCGCGCGCGCTGCGCAACCGCCAGTCCGTCGCGCTCCTGTACCTCGACGTCGATCACTTCAAGGAAGTGAACGACACCTTCGGCCACGCCGCGGGCGATCGCACCCTCGAGATCCTGACGGAACGGCTGACACGGGTCCTGCCGAAGGATTCCGTGGTCGGCCGTCTCGCTGGCGACGAGTTCGCGGTGATGATCGATTCGCTTGCCGGGGATGCCGACCACCGCGGCCCGGTCGGCCAGCTCGCGCGCACGATCCTCGCCGAGACCGGCAAGATCTTCCAGCTTGGCCAGAACGAGCTGTTTCTCACCGCGAGCATCGGCATCGCCTTCTGCCCGCGCGACGCCGAGAACGTGATCGATCTCATCCGCAACGCCGACGCGGCGATGTACTACTCGAAGCAGAACGGCGGCAACACCTTCGCGTTCTACGCGCCCGAGATGAACGCGGCGTCCGTCGAACGCCTGATGCTGAAAAGCAAACTGCGGCGCGCGCTCGAGCGTGACGAGCTGATCGTGAACTACCAGCCGAAGGTCGATCTGCGCACCGGCCGGATCGTGGGCGCCGAGGGCCTCCTGCGCTGGCGCCTGCCAGGCCACGGCGACATTCCCCCGAGCCAGTTCATCCCGCTCGCGGAGGAATCGAACCTGATCCTCGAAATCGGCGAGTGGGTGTTGAATCGGGTCTGCCTCGACTATCGCACCCTGCGCCGCGAAGTCGCCGAACCGGGCCGCATTTCGCTCAACCTGTCGCTGAAGCAGTTGCGCCAGGCCTCGTTCATCGTGCGCTGCCGCTCGGTGTTCCGCCGCCACGGCGTCTCGCCGTCGGCGTTCGAGCTCGAAATCACCGAGTCGACCTTGATGGCCGATGCGCGGCGCACCGTGCACCTCCTTGGCGAGCTGCACGCCATGGGCGTGCACCTGTCGATCGACGATTTCGGCACGGGCTATTCGTCGCTGTCAGCTCTGCAACAGTTTCCGATCGGTACGCTCAAGATCGACCAGTCGTTCGTGCAAAGAGTCACCGAGCAGCCTGGCGATGCAACGATCGTGCGTACGATCATTGACATGGGTCGCAGCCTCGGCATGGACGTGATCGCCGAGGGTATCGAAACGCCGCGGCAGCTCGAGTTCCTGCGACAACACCGGTGCGACTACGGCCAGGGACGCCTGTTCGGCGATTCGATGCCACTCGACGCGCTGCTCGCACTGCTGACGCAGCAGCAGAATGGCCATACGCCGTTCGCCGCGCTGCTCTCTCCCGCGGCCGACGCCGCGGGACTGTCCGCCTGACCTCCACCACCCCATGCTGAGCTTGCGCAACGTACGCCTGCGGCGCGGCACACGCGTGCTGTTCGAGGAGGCCTCCATCGCCGTGTTCCGCGGCGACAAGGTCGGCATCGTCGGCCGTAATGGCTCCGGGAAGTCGAGCCTGCTCGCGCTCATCCGCGGCGAGCTGGCGCCGGATCTCGGCGAGTATAGTGCGCCGTCGACCCTGCGCATCGCGATCGTCGAGCAATCGGTACCCGATTCGGCGCAGAGCGTGCTCGAGTATGTGCGCGAGGGTGACATCGAACTCGTGGCGATTGAGCACGCGATCAGCGCGGCGCATGCCGCCGGCGATGGGCACCGCGAGGCGCACCTGCACGGCGACTACGACGCCGCGGGCGGCTACGGCGCCCGCAGCCGCGCGGCTGCGCTCGCGACCGGCCTCGGCTTCGAGCCGGGCGACCTCGAGCGACCCCTGCAGGTGTTTTCGGGCGGCCTGCGCATGCGCGCGGCGCTCGCGCGCGCGCTGATGCGCCGCTCGGACGTGCTGCTGCTCGATGAGCCGACGAACCACCTCGATCTCGACGCCGTCCTGTGGCTCGAGAGCTGGCTGCGCGCCTGGCGCGGCACACTGCTCATCGTGTCGCACGATCGCGAGTTCCTCGACGCCATCGTCAACCGCACGTTTCACATTGAAAACGGCCGAATGACCGGCTACAGCGGCAACTACTCGGCGTTCGAGCGGCAGTGGGCCGCCGCGCGGGAGCACAGCGCTGCGCTCGCTGCGCGGCAGCGTCGCGAAATCACCCATGTCGAGAGCTTCGTCGAGCGCTTTCGCGCCAAGGCGAGCAAGGCGCGGCAGGTGCAAAGCCGCCTCAAGTGGCTGGCGCGATTGCCGCAGATCATCGAAGCGCAGGGCGAGGAGTCCTTCGCGTGGGAGTTTCCGGTACCGGGGAAGTTGCCCCGGCCGCTCGTCGCGCTCGAGCGTGTCGGCGCGGGCTACGGCAGCCACACCGTATTCGCGGGTGCGAGCCTCTCGCTCGCTCCGGGCGAGCGCATCGGCGTGCTCGGCAGGAACGGTGCGGGCAAGTCGACGCTGATGAAGACCATTGCCGGCACGCTCACGCCGCTGGCCGGCGAGCGCACCGCCGCTCCCGATCTGGAGGTCGGTTTCTTCGCACAGCTCGAGGTGGAGCAGCTCGATGCCGCGAGCTCCTCGATCGAGGAGCTCGCGCGGCGCGGCGGTCCGGCGGTCGCCGCGTGGACGCCACAGCAGAAGCGCGATCACCTCGGCCGCTTCGGCTTTCGCGGCGACCGGGTGTTCGAGACCATCGGCAGTTTCTCGGGAGGAGAGCGCGCGCGTCTCACGCTCGCAACTATTGTCGCGCGACGCCCGAATCTGCTGCTGCTCGATGAGCCGACCAACCACCTCGATTTCGAGATGCGCAGCGCACTCCTCCTCGCGCTGCAGGACTACGCTGGCGCCGTGCTGATCGTCTCCCACGACCGCTCGCTGCTGCGCGGCGCCTGCGACCGATTTCTCGTGGTCGCGGGTGGCGCGGTGCGGCCGTTCGACGGCGATCTCGAAGACTACGCAGCGTGGCTTGCCCAGGGCGCCGCGCCGCCCGTCGCTGAGTCTGGCGCGGCGGCAGGCACAGGCCCGGGCGGCGACAGCGCGAAATCCCGCCGCGATGCCCGGCGCCGCGAGGCTGCGGCGCGCAACCGGCTGTCGCCGCTGCGGGCCGAGCTGCGTGCGATCGAGGTGGAGATCGAGGCGCTTGCGAAGGAGCGCGCAGAGATCGAGCGGGCGCTCGCGGACCCCGCGAAGTGCGGCCTCGCCGCCGAATTCGGGCGGATCGCGCAACGCACCGCCGCGCTCGAGGACCGCTGGCTCGCCCTCGGCGAGGAAATCGATGCCGCGCAGCGCGCGTAAGCGCATCGCCCGCTGGATCGGCGGTGGCCTGCTCGCCGTCTGGGTACTCGTCGGCGCGTGGAACACCTGGAAGCCGATGCCGCAAGGCGTCGTCGTCAACGGTGGATGGAGCGCGCTGCACGAGGGGGACGTGCGCTTCCTGCGCGACATCACCGCCGCCGATGCCTACGGGCACTCGATCGTCGATCAGCAGATCTTCGACGCTGCATTCCGCATCATCGCGGACGCGCAGCGCTTCGTCGTGCTCGACATGTTCCTCTTCAACACACAGCGCGGCGCGCGCACGTCCGCGCCCGCGACTTCGCTGCGGCCGCTCGCGGAGGAGCTCACGCGCCTGCTGATCGACAAGCGCCGCGCGGACCCGCAGTTCCGTGTCCTCTTCATCACCGACCCGATCAACGACGTCTACGGCGGCGAGCCCTCGCCCGAGCTCAAGACGCTGCGCGCCGCCGGCGTCGACGTGGTCGTCACGGACCTCGATCGCCTGCGCGACTCGAACCCGGCGTACTCCGCGCTCTGGCGCCTCGCCATCGGCTGGTGGGCAGACGGCGGCCCGGGCGACTGGCCGAATCCTTTCGATGCGGGCGCGCCCGGCGTGTCGCTCGGCGTCTGGGCGCGGCTCGCAAATTTCAAGGCGAACCATCGCAAGTTGCTGATCGCAGATGGCCCGGACGGCGTGCTGCACGGGCTCGTCACCTCCGCGAACCCGCACGATGCGAGCAGCCAGCACTCGAATGTCGCGCTCGCAATCAAGGGCCCCGCACTCGCGCCGCTGCTCGAAAGCGAGCTCGCAATCGCGCGCTTCTCGGGCTGGACGGGCGAACCGTTGCCGGTGTCGGCCGCCGCCGCATCGGGCGGCGCCGCGAGCGCCTCTGCCAGCGCGGCGGCCACGGGCCGCATCCGCATTGTCACCGAGGAGTCCATCGCCGACGCCGTGGTCGAGCGGCTGCAGACCTGCGCTGCGGGCGATGCAATCGATATCGCGATGTTCTATCTCTCCGACCGCGACGTGCTGCGCGCCCTGCACGATGCGGCGGCGCGGGGCGCAGCGGTGCGCGTCCTCCTCGACCCCAACAAGGATGCGTTCGGGCGCGAAAAGAACGGCATTCCGAACCGCCCTGTCGCGACGGAGCTCGTCGCAGGCAGCGACGGCGCAATCCGCGTGCGCTGGTACCGTACGCACGGCGAGCAGTTTCACGTGAAGCTGGTGGCGGTCCGCGGGCGCGAGGGCTACTGGCTGACGCTCGGCTCTGCAAATCTCACGCGCCGCAACCTGCGCGACTACAACCTCGAGGCGAACGTCGTCGTGGAGACGCCACGCGAGTCGGTGCTCGAACTCGCCGTGCTGCAGTGGTTCGACGGACTCTGGTCGAATCGCGCGCCTGCCGGGGTGGAATACACGGCGGAGTTCGGCGCCTACGCCGATCCCACCCAGCTCAATTACTGGGGCTATCGCTTCATGGAAGCGACCGGCTTTTCGACTTTCTAGCGCGGCACCCTTCCGACCAGCGCCGCGGCCGCATCGATGATTGCCCGCTGGTGTGGCATCAACTCCTGTCCGCCCATCGGTGCGAAGACCGGCAGGAAGGGGTCGGTAATCCCGGTAGGTTCGCCGAGCAGTTCCTCGAACACGGCGAGGCCGCAGAAGGGTACGTAGGCCGTCGAGTAGCCACCTTCATGCAGCGCCACCAGGCGTCCGCGACAGACCTCGGTCGCCGCAGCCAGTGTCATGCGCGCGATGGCGCGGTAGGTGTCGCTGTGGCAGATCATGTTGCCGAGCGGATCCATCGCACTGCCGTCGAAGCCTGAGGACACGATGACCAGTTCCGGTCGGAAGCGCAGCAGCGCCGGGACGACGACGCGTTCGATCGGAGCTAGCGTCCGTCGACGGTTCTGATGGCCGCTCGCGCGAGCCGCTGCACGGCAGCGTACTGCGGGTGCCGCCGTCCACGCCGGCCGAACACGACACTTGCGCCCTCAGCGATGATGCAGATCAGCGACACCAGCGCCCTGAAGCTCTCCAGTCGGCGAGCATCGTTGGGCGCCGCCAGGCGTGCTGCGGCGTCCGCGATGGAGAGGTCATAAAAGCGGTCCATGGCCGCGGCGACCGGCTCGTAGTGCGACGCCATGGCCCAGAGCTCGCGGATAAGGCGCGTGTACTGCCGTGAACACGAATCGTCCATGGCCCACTGCAGCAGGGCCCCGGGCACGTCGGTGCCGTCGGCGATTCCCCGATCGATGAGGACCTCGAACCGCGCCGACAGGTCCGTCAGCACGTGGTCGATCAACGCCTCGAGCAGGCTCTCCTTCGTGCGGAAGTGGTAGTTGAGGTTGCCGACGGAAACGCCGGCCGCATCCGCCACGCGCTTGAGCGTGAGGCCGGCATAGCCCGACTCGACCAGCACCTTGCCCGCGACGGCGATGATTGCCTGCCGTGTCTCGTGGCCCACCTGATAGCCGCGCCGAGGGGGGGCGCTTGCGCTGCGGTGCGTTCCGGCGGTGCGGGGACGGGTGGCTGGCCTCGCGCGACTCATGCGATCTCCTCCTGCATTGCGACCAGCACACCTGGAGCGCTTGACATTATAGGGTGATCACCCTAAAAAAGGTCCCGGTCTGGTGGGGTGACTTTCTTCGATCGCGCAGGAGAGGCAACATGTCTTGTGAGGCACACCCGCAGGTACGCCGGCGTCGCACCTCGCTCGCGCTTGTCATCACGGCCGCATGGCTCACCGCCTGCAGCGGTTCCAGCGAGACGCCGCGCAGCGCCGCAGCCGACGGCGCACCCGACGGCGCACCCGGCGCCAGCACCGTGGCGGCGGCCGGGGGCAAGACGCTCGCCCAGCGCCACTGCGTACGCTGCCATCTCGAACCGGAGCCCACCGACCTGTCGAAGGAGTACTGGCCCTTCGCGCTGCACTACATGGGCAACTACATCGGCATGAAGGGCGACGAATTCCCGGACATGCGCACGGAGGAATTCCCGCCGGAACTGGAGCCGGAGAAGGACTACACGAAGCGCTACTTCCTGTATGACCAGAACGGCTATTTCCGTGACCTCTATCCGTTCCGGGCGCACATCCCGCCGCAGCCGGAAATGAGCGCCGGGGATTTCCGCAAGATCCGCGAGTACTACGTGAGCAATGCGCGCACGTGGAAGGAGATGGAACAGCAGGGGCCGAAGCCGCCGGTCTCGGCGCTGTTCCAGCCGGTGGTGCCGAAGCTGGATCTTGAGCCGGATGCGCTGGTGATGTCGACACTGGTCGATCCGGCGCGCGGCCGGATCCATGTGGGCCGGGCCGTCATGGACGACTGGGTAGGTGGTGGCGAGCGGCGCGCGGGCTTCGAGAAATGGGATGACGTCGTGGTGCTCGACCTCAAGTCCGGCCGGCGCCTGTACACGGTGCGGGTCAACAGCGACCCGATCGATATGGCGATGACCGCGACGGGCATGCGGCTCATGACGCACGGCCGTTTCCCGATGAGCAAGCAAGGCATTGCGCAGATCGTCGACTGGGAATTCGATGGCGACAAGCCGCGGGCCCGCATGCTGGTCAATGGCAAGCAGCGCTTCGTCATGCAGCGCGGCGCCGACATGAACGGCGACGGACTGACCGACATGGTCGCGGTCGCCTTCGGCGACGGCTTCATGGGCATGGCGCAGAGCCTGCTCGCGGCCTATTACCAGACGCCCGGGTATGCAAAGCTCTGGAAGACTGCACCGGCAGAAATTCCGCGCGGCGTGCTCGCGGGCGCGCTGCGCGAGAAGATCCTCGCCGAGGACGCGGGCCTCATCTCGAATGCGATCGCGGACTTCAACCAGGACGGCCGGCCGGATATCGCAGCGCTGATCGCGCAGGGACGGCAGGAGCTGGTGATCTTCGTCAACAACGGCGACGAGACCTTCACGCGCCACCTGATCGACCATCACACGCCGTCCTGGGGTGGCAACAGCCTGCAGGCGGCGGATTTCGACGGTGACGGCGACGTGGATATCCAGGTGATCAACGGCGACAACGTCAATGGCAACCACATCGGCAAGGTGGTGCCGGCACCGCGGCCGCAGCACGGCATCCGCGTGTTCCGCAACGACGGCTCCCTGAAGTTCACGGAGGCGTACTATTACCGCCTGCACGGCGCGATCCGCTCGGTGGTACACGACTTCGACGGCGACGGTGATCAGGACATCGCCGCGATCTCGCTGTTCCCGCAGTGGACCTACGACGAGCCGGAGACCTTCGTGTACCTTGAGAACAAGGGCGGCATGAAGTTCGAGCCCCAGTCGATCGCGAAAGAATTCTTCAGCGTCTGGTGTTCGATCGAGGCGGCGGACGTCAACGGCGACGGCCGAACCGACATCGTGCTGGGACTCGGCAACTTCCCCGAGCTGGTGCCGCCCGACTGGATCACGGCACACAAGGCGATGCAGGGGCGCGGCGGCCATGCACCGAGCGTGATCTTCCTGCTGAACCAGGGCCGCCAGGGCAAGGGCTGAACTGCGATGGAACCGGTCATCCACGTGCGCGGCAAGGTGGCGCTCGTGACGGGCGCCGCGAAGGGCATCGGCGCGGCCTGCGCGGCGGTGCTGGCCGAGCAGGGCGCCGCAGTCGCCGTGGCCGATGTCGATGCCGCAGCCGGCCGCAGGGTCGCCGAGGGTATCGTGGCGCAGGGGGGCCGGGCCGACTTCGTCGCGCTCGACGTGACACGCGAGGACGAGTGGCAACGGGTCGTCGCTGACGTCGTCGACCGCCAGGGCGGACTCGATGTGCTCGTGAACAACGCCGGCATCGCCATCGTGCAAAACCTGCTCGAAACCACGCTCGAGGACTGGCGGCGGCTGCACGCGGTGAATCTCGAGAGCGTGTTCCTCGGCACGCGGACAGCGGTCGAGGTCATGCGCCCCGGTGGCCGCAGCGGGCGCGGCGGCTCGATCATCAATCTCTCCTCGGTCGGCGGCATCATCGGTTCCGAGGGGTTGTCGGCCTACTGCTCGACCAAGGGGGCGGTGCGGCTGTTCACGAAGGCCGCGGCCGTCGAGTGCGGGCGTGCGAGATGGGGCATCCGCGTGAACTCGGTGCACCCGGGCAACACGGATACACCGATGTTCCGCCAGGAGCTCGAGGACATGCGTGCGAAAGGCATGGTCGCGAGCCTCGATGAAGCGCGGGATCACTACATGAATATGCAGGTGCTCGCCGAGATCGGCCAGCCGCAGGACATCGGCGCAATGGTGCTGTTCCTGGCCTCGGATGCCGCACGCTTCGTGACCGGTGCGGAATTTGTGGTCGACGGCGGCCTCACGGCGCAATAGCGCATGCACGGTCAGCATCGCTTCAACGACGGGCTGGCAACCACGCTGCTCATCTGCGTCGTCTACCCCGTGGGACCGGCGGCGACGATCCTGATGCCGATGTTCGTGGGCGGCTTCATCGACGGCTACGGCTACACCGACCAGCAGGCCGCGAACGTCGCGGCGCTCGAGGGGCTCGGGCTCGTGGTGGCCTCGATCGCGGCCACGACCTGGATCCGCCGCGTCTCGTGGGTGCGCGCCGTGCTGGCCAGTCTGCTCGCGTACGCGGGGCTGAACGCCGTGAGTGCGCACACCGGCGACTACTCGGCGCTGCTCGCACTGCGCTTCCTGACCGGGATCGCGGGGGGAAACCTCTTCGCCGTGACGGTCGCGGCACTCGGCGACAACCGCGCGCCCGACCGCGCCTTCGGCCTGGCGCAGGCCGTGCAGGGCGTGATGATGCTCGCCGCATTCCTGGCCGCGCCCGCGCTGCTCGAGCGTTTCGGCGTGAGCGGCCTCTACCACATGCTCGCCGTCGCGGCGCTGCTGATGCTGCCCACGCTGCGCTGGCTGCCGGCCGCCGGAAGGCTGCGCGAGGCGGGAGCCGGCGCCGCGGTCGAATCCGGGTCGCACACGGCGCTGATCTGGCTCGGGCTCGCGGCGAGCGTGCTGTTTTTTGTCAACGTGTTCGGTTTCTGGGGCTTCATCGAGCGCATCGGCCAGGCCGGTGGTCTGCCCGCGGAAACCATCGGTGCGGCGCTCGGGGTCGCGCAGCTTGCGGCGATCGGCGGCGCTCTCGCGGCCGTTGCGGCGAGCAACCGCTACGGGCGGTACTGGCCGCTGCTGATCGTGTTCGTCGGACAAGTACTCGCGCTGTATGCCGTCGCGGGGCGCTTCGGCGCGCTCGCCTACTTCGTCAGTACCGGGCTCTTTCAGGCGCTGTTCATCGTCGGCGTGTCTTACCAGATGGGTGCAATAGCCGAGCTCGACACGCGCGGGCGCTTCCTTGTGATGATGACCGCGGCGCAGGGACTCGGCGCGGCGATCGGTCCGGCGGTTGCGGCGCCGCTGATCGGTGCAAGCGCTGGCTACGGTGGCATTCTGTGGCTGTCTGCTGCGCTCTGCCTGTCGAGCACCCTCGCCTTCCTCTTCATCGTCCATCGCAGTCTGCGGCTGGAAGGATCATCCAATGTCTGAGCAGAACGCACCGGCACCCGTGGCTCCCTACATGGCGCTGGGCCTCTCCACCGTGATTTACGGGATCTCGGAGCGGCGGCAGATCCGTCACAATCTCGAAACCGTCGAGGAGGCGATCCACGCCAACCTCTCGATGGTCAACATCAACATGCCGGTCAGGCTCATTGCGCTCTCCGAGGGCGCGCTCACGGGCTTCACCGACGAGATCTTCGACCTGCCGCACGTGATGGCGGCACGCGAACTCTTCATCGACATTCCGGGTGAGGAGACCGCGTACCTCGGCCGACTCGCGAAGCTCTACAACCTCTACATCATCGGGCAGTGCAAGGCGCGCTGGCCGGAGGTCATGCAGGACCGGTACTTCAACTCGCTGTTCGTGATCGGCCCGGAGGGCGAGGTCGTGCACCGCGCCGCGAAGAACCACGTCTGGTGCCGCGAGCGCTCCTGCATGCCGCACGACATCTACGATCGCTGGGTCGAACTGTTCGGTGACGGCATCGAGTCGTTCTTCCCGGTGCTGAGGACCCCCGACATCGGCAACATCGGCACCCTCTGCTGCAGCGACGGCGAGTACCCCGAAGCCGTACGCGCGCTCGCGTTCAACGGCGCCGAGGTCGTATACCGCCCGAGCGAAGCCAGTCCGATGACCGGGGTCGGCTATCCGGGCGGCGGCACCTGGATGATCCAGAACCGCGCGCACGCCGAGTTCAATTCGCTGTATATGCTCTGCCCGAACACGGGCCCCGTGTATCTGGGAGCCGCATCGAAGCACCCGGTGGACATTGCCGGGGGCAACTCGCACATCGTGGATTACCGCGGCCAGGTGGTGTCCTACAGTGCCTCGACCACCAACACCAGCGTCGCGGCGACGATCGACATCGAGGCACTGCGCCAGTTCCGTGCGATGAGCCTCAACAACAACTGGCTCAAGGACCTGCGGGTGGAGTTGTTCCGGCGCATGTACGAACAGCCGATCCACCCGAAGAACCTGTGGCTCAAGGACGAGCCGAAGTCACATGCCGAGGTGGACGAGATCTACCGCGCCAACATCCGGCGTCTGCAGGAACGCGGCAGCTGGACGAAGCCGGCGTTCGAGCACCCGGGCTGCCGCTACCAGCCCGCGGGCGACGACGGCACGACCTGGGAAGACATGAAGCAACGGCTGTGGGGGCCGTGGCTCGAGACATGAGACAGGTGCGTTTCAAGATGCATGTGGGTTGGTTGAGTGCCTGTGCCGTCCTGCTGGGCATCACACCCGTGCATGCCGCCGATCCCGGCGTTGTCGTCACCGGTACGAGACTGTCGCAGACGCCAGCGGGGCTCGCGCAGAACGTCACGGTCATCGCGCAGCAGGACATAGAGGCCATGCACCCGGCACGCATCGAGGATCTGCTCGCGCGC
>Ga0209170_1000882_pt1 | contig 13101 bp, 13 predicted proteins | sample KloWWTKNB14_bulk_FD_187178 | JGI IMG/M metagenome (GOLD analysis project Ga0209170, IMG submission 187178) | Active sludge microbial communities from Klosterneuburg, Austria, studying microevolution and ecology of nitrifiers - Klosterneuburg... | ecosystem: Engineered > WWTP > Aerobic digester >...
CGGCGTAGCGTTGCTGGATTTCGGAGCCGCGGATCTTCAGCAGGCCGGCAATGTCCAGCGGGTTCTTGCCGGACTTCTCGGCGGCCAGTACGCGTAGCACCAGCATTTCCAGTGCCACCACGTCGACTTCAAGCTTGGCGATTTCGTCGCGGAAGCGCACGTCGTCGTACACGCCTTCGGTCTTGGCGATGCGCTTGAGGCGCTCCAGCTCGCGCTTGGTGCGGTTGACGTCGGCAATGTTGGTGCGCTCATGGGCCAGCAGGTGCTTGGCGTAGTTCCAGCCCTTGTTCTCTTCACCAATCAGGTTATCCACGGGCACTTCGACGTTGTCGAAGAACACTTCGTTCACTTCGTGGCCACCGTCGAGCATGATGATGGGGCGCACGGTGACGCCGGGCGACTTCATGTCGATCAGCAGGAAGCTGATGCCGGTCTGGGGCTTGCCCTCGGTGCTGGTGCGCACCAGGCAGAAGATCCATTCGCCGTATTGGCCCAGGGTGGTCCAGGTTTTCTGTCCGTTGACGATGTACTTGTTGCCTTGGCGCTCGGCGCGGGTCTTGACGGAAGCCAGGTCGGAGCCGGAACCGGGTTCGCTGTAACCCTGGCTCCACCACACGGAACCGTCGGCGATGCCGGGCAGGAAGCGCTTTTGCTGTTCGGCATTGCCGAAGGCCATGATCACCGGGGCCACCATCACAGGGCCGAACGGCACCACGCGGGGAGCACCAGCCAGTGCGCACTCTTCTTCAAACAGGTGTTTTTGCACCGAGTTCCAGCCCGGGCCACCAAACTCCTTGGGCCAGGCGTGGCCGAGCCAGCCCTTTTTGCCCAGAATCTTGGCCCAGTTCTGCATGTCCTCGCGGGTCAGGTGCAGGGCGTTGTGCACCTTGTGCGAAATATCTGCAGGCAGGTTCGCCTGGACCCAGGCGCGAATGTCCTCGCGGAATTTTTGTTCTTCGGGGGTAAATGCCAAATCCATAAAGTGGTCTCCAATCAATCGGTCATAGGTGTCCGTCTAACCCCGTGTTTTAGCACGGTCGTTCGATTACTTCTGTCCAAAGGGTGACAAACCCAACTCCTGGTGCAGTCTTTCCAGAATGGCGCGCAGCTCGGCCACCTCGGCTTCCAGCCGCTCCAACCGGTCGGCGGTGGTGCCGTGTGCAGCCGCCTGCTGGCCCGTCATGGGGCTGCTCATGTCCACGGGGCCACACAGCAGGTGCGCCCAGCGTTGCTCGCGTTCACCCGGCGCACGGGGCAGCTTGACGGTGAGCGGGCCGCCTTTTTCGTCGGAGCGCTCCTGCAATTCCTCCAGAAAACCCTCGACCGAGGACACATCGGCAAACTTGTACCAGCGCTCGCTGTTGAGGCGCAATTCGGCCGCCGTCTGCGGGCCGCGCAGCATCAGCAGGCCCAGCAGCACGGCAGATTGCTCGGGCACGCCCACGCCGCGCTGGAAGTTGTGGGTGTAGCGGGTGGTGCGCCCGCCGCTGGTCTCGTGCACCAGGCTGGCTTCGCGCAGTGACTCCAGCGCGGCGGCCACGTCGGCTTCGGTCAGGTCCATCAGCGGGTCGCGGCTGGTCTTCTGGTTGCAGCCCAGCACCAGGCTGTTGAGGGTCAGCGGGTAGCTGTCGGGCACGGTGCGCGCCTTCTCCATGAGGGTGGCGAGCACGCGGGCTTCGATGGGGGAGAGTGTCAAGGGGGTGGTCATAATGCAGGCCGGTATGAAAAACATCGTTATTTTGATCTCAGGCAGCGGCTCCAACATGGCGGCCATCGTCAAAACTGCACAACAGCAGCACTGGCAGCAAAAATGGGGCGCACGCGTGGCCTGCGTCATCAGCAACAAGGCCGATGCCCAGGGCTTGCAGTTTGCCCGCGAGCACGGCATTGCCACCGAAGTGCTGGACCACAAAGCCTTTGACAGCCGCGAAGCGTTTGACGATGCGTTGGCGGCGTTGATTGCGCGCCACGATACGCCCGAGCGGCCCGCCCTGGTGGTGCTGGCGGGCTTTATGCGCATCCTCACGCCGGGCTTTGTGCAGCGCTTTGCCGGGCGGCTGGTCAATATCCATCCGTCGCTGTTGCCCGCGTTCACCGGTCTCAACACGCACCAGCGGGCCATCGATGCGGGTTGCAAGTTTGCCGGCGCTACGGTGCATCGGGTAACGGCGGAGCTGGACCACGGCGAAATTCTGGACCAGGCGGTGGTGCCGGTGCTGCCAGGCGATACCGCGCAGGCGCTGGCGGAGCGTGTGCTCACCCAGGAGCATGTGATCTACCCCCGGGCGGTGGCAAAGATGCTATCGAAATAGTAGCTGCTTGCGCATATTCCACGGGGGCTAGAGGCCAATTTAGCTTGAATTATTCGTGGCGCAGTGCCTCGATCGGGTCCAGCCGCGCCGCGCGGCGCGCCGGAAAGTAGCCAAACAGCACGCCAATGCCTGCTGAAAACACGAACGACAGCAGGTTCACCCCCGGGTTGAACAGGTAGGGCACTTCCATCACGGCCGCCAGGCCGATCGAGGCTCCTGTCGCCAGCACGATGCCGATCAGCCCGCCCAGCGAGGACAGCACCACCGCTTCGATCAGGAACTGCAGCAGCACCTCGCGCTCCAGCGCACCAATGGCCAGGCGCAGCCCGATCTCACGGGTGCGTTCGGTCACGCTGACCAGCATGATGTTCATGATGCCGATGCCACCCACCAGCAGGCTCACCGCGGCTACCGCGCCCAGCAGCATGGTCATGACCTTGGTGGTGCCCGAGAGGGCTTCGGCCAGCTGCTTGGTGTCGAGCACGTTGAAGTTGTCTTCTTCGCCCGCAGCGAGCTTGCGCCGCTCGCGCAGCAGCTGGGTCAGGCTGGCCTTGAGGCGGGTGGCGTCGCTGCCGTCGGCCATGGACACCAGCAGGGTGTTGACGCGGGTGTTGCCGGTGATGCGGCGCTGCAGCGTCTTGAGTGGCACCAGCACCACGTCGTCCTGGTCATTGCCAAAACTGCCCTGGCCCTTGGAGGCCAGCACGCCGACGATTTCGCAGGAGATTTTTTTGACACGCAACTGCTCGCCCAGTGCCGGCCGCGTGCCATACAGTTCGCGGCGCACGGTTTCGCCAATGATGCACACCGCGGCGCCCGCGCGTAGCTCGTCGTCGGTGAATTCACGGCCGCTGCCCAGCGCCCAGTTGCCGGTGCGCAGCCAGGCGTTGGTGCTGCCCACCACGCTGCTGGACCAGTTGCGGCCGCTGGCCACCAGGGTGGCGGCGCTGCGGGCTTCGGGCGCCACAGCCACAATGCCGCCGATCTGGGTGGCAATGGCATCGGCATCCACGTCCTTGAAGGCCGGTGCCGTGCCGCCGCCACTGCCCGGCCCCATGCGCTGGCCGGGGCGGATCTGCAGCAGGTTGGTGCCCAGGCCGGAAATCTGGTTTTGCACTGCCAGCGTGGCGCCGTTGCCCAGCGTCACCATGGTGATCACGGCGCTGACCCCAATGACGATGCCCAGGATGGTGAGGAAGGAGCGCATCAGGTTGCGCCGGATCGAGCGCAGTGCCAGCAGCAGGGTGTTGAGCAGCATCAGGCCACCTCCGCTTTCAGGCCCGCCGGATGCGGGTTGGGCGTGTCACTGGCCACCAGCCCGTCCACACAGCGCACGATGCGTTTGGCGTACGCGGCCATGTCGGGTTCGTGCGTCACCATCAGCACCGTGATGCCGTGGTCCACATTGAGGCCCCACAGCAGCTCCATGATTTCCTGGCTGCGGTGGGTGTCGAGGTTGCCGGTAGGTTCATCGGCCAGCAGCACCGCGGGTTCGCTGACGATGGCGCGGGCAATGGCCACACGCTGCTGCTGCCCGCCAGACAGCTCGGCCGGGGTGTGGTGCTCCCACCCTTCCAGACCGACTGATTGGAGTGCCTTGGCGGCCGCGGCGTGGCGCACCTTGGCCGATTCGCCGCGGTAGAGCAGCGGCAGCTCCACGTTTTCTTGCGCGGTGGTGCGCGCCAGCAAATTGAAGCCCTGGAACACAAAGCCCAGGTACAGGCGACGCAGCCGGGCGCGCTGGTCGCGCGTGAGCGTTTCCACATGCACACCCTTGAACAGGTATTCGCCCGAGGTCGGGGTGTCCAGGCAGCCCAGGGTGTTCATCAGCGTGGACTTGCCTGACCCGCTGGGGCCCATGATGGCCACAAAATCACCGGCTTCAATCGTCAGGTCGATGCCTTTGAGGGCCTGCAGCGCCGTTGCCCCCTGGCCGTAGACCTTGGTGACATTTTTCAGCGCGATCAGGGGCGCACCACTCATGGGGCAGCTCCTGCGGCGCGCTGGTCGGTGATGACCAGCATGCCGGGCTGCAGGTCACCCGCGGTGATCTCGGTCATGCGGCCATCGCTGATGCCGGTGGTGACCGTGATCGCCACCGGGGCGCCGTCGCGCAACACCCAGATCTGCCGGGACGCCGACGCGCCATTGGTGGCCGACTTGCGCGCACCGCCACCGGGCATGCGTGGCATCAGGCTGGAGACGATGCCGCCGCCCGACTTGGCTGCAGTGGCTGTGGTGCTGGCGGGCGTGAAGCGCAGGGCAGTGTTGGGCACCAGCAGCGCATCGGTGCGCTCGGTGGAGGTGATGGTGCTGGCGGCGGTCATGCCGGGGCGCAGGCTCAGGTCCTTGTTGTCCACTTCGAGGTAGGTCACATAGGTCACCACGTTGTCGGTGGTGGTGGAGCCATAGGCGACGCGGGTGATGGTGGCCGGGTATTTGCGCGAAGGATAGGCGCTGACCGTGAAGCTGGCTTTCTGGCCGACTTGCACCGAGCCTACATCGGCCTCGTCCACATTGACCTGCAGCCGGAGCTGCGAGAGGTCTTCGGCCACGGTGAACAGCGTGACGGCCTGCAACGACGCCGCCACCGCATTGCCGGGGTCGACCGAACGCGTCAACACCACGCCATCAATGGGCGAGCGGATGGAGCCGCGGGTGAGGTTTGTCTCATCGGTGGAAATGGTGGCCTGGGCCGAAACCACATTGGCGCGGGCACTGGCCTCATCGGCCTGGGCCCGCTCCAGCGTGGCGCGGCCTGAATCCAGCTCAGCCTTGGAAGGCACTTTGCCGCCCGACAGGCGGGCCACTTCCTCCAGGCGCGCCAGGTTGCCCTGGGCTTCCTTGACCGTGGCCACCGCTTGCGCCACCTGCGCCACGGCAGAGTTGAGGGCGGCGCGTGAACGGGCCACCTGGTCCTGCAACTTGGAGGTGTCCAGCTCCACCAGAATCTGGCCTTTCTTGACCTGGTCGTTCACATCGACCAGCACGCGCTTGACGGTGCCGGAGAGTTCGCTGCCGATGTTGACCGAGCGGGTCGGTTGCAGGGTGCCGTTGGCGTTGACCGACAGGGTCAGCTTGCCGCGTTCCGCCGCTTCGGTCACATACACCGGCGCGGCCTTGCTCTTGCTGCTGGCTTGCCAGTAGAGCGCGCCACTAGTGGCGACCAGCAGCAGGGCTGCGGCAGCCCAGACGGTGGGGCGGCGCCACCAGGTGCGAGAGGGAGCGTCTTCCAGTTGGGCCTGAAGTTCCGCTGGGGATTGGGTGTCCGTGGAGGGGGTAGGGGTGCTCATGAAGGTGCTTAAAAAATGGGAGTGTTCAGTTCCAGCCGCCGCCCAGTGCTTTGTACAGGCGCACATGGTCGGAGCTGATGTTGGCCAGGTTGGTGGCCACGTTGTCCTGTGCGGTCAGCAGGGTGCGCTGGGTCTGCAGCACGGTCTGGAAGTCGATCAGGCCGCTGGCATAGCGTTGTTGTGCCAGCAAGGCGGCATTGCCAGCAGCCGTGGCGGCGGCTTGCAGTCGCACCTGCTGCTCGCGGTCGCCGGCCAGTGCCACCAGGGCGTCTTGCACATCTTTCAAGGCAGTCAGCACGGTGGCCTGGTAACTGATGCGGGCCTGCTCGAGCGCAGCTTCCTGCGCCCGCACCTGGGCGCGCGCCGCACCACCATCGAACAGCGGAACCGACACACTGGCCAGCAGGGCATTGACCAGGGGGGCTCCATTGCCCAGGGCGGCGAGGGACAGGGCGCTCAGGCCCAGCGATCCGCTCAGCGCAAAGCTGGGGTAACGCGCAGCGTCGGCCGCCGATACGCGGGACAGCGCGGCGCTGATGCGGTGCTCTGCGGCGCGCACATCGGGGCGCTGGCGCAGGGTCTGTGCCGGGATGCTCAGGGCGAGGTCACTGGCGGCCTGTGGCACCGGTTGTGCGGTGGCCACCAGGGCTTGCAGGGCGTCGGGGGTCTGGCCGGTCAGCACCGCCAGGCTGTGGCGGGTCTTGGCAATGCTGGCTTGCAATGCGGGCACCTGCGCCGCAGTCTGTTCACTGGAGGTCAGGGCCTGTTCCACTTCCAGCGAAGTGATCAGGCCTGCCTGGGCGCGCCACTGCGTGATCTGCAGGGTTTCCTGCTGGCTGGCGAGGTTGCTCTGGGCAATCTGCAACTGGGTCTGCTGGCCGCGCAGCTGGATGTAGGCCAGTGCCACCTCTGCGGCGACCGAAACCTGCACATCGGCCAGCGAGGCTTGCGCAGCCTGTGCGTCGGACTCGGTTGCGCTGAGGGTGTTGCGCTGCCTGCCAAAGACATCGGGTTCCCAGCTGGCGTCCAGGCCGACCTTGAAGGTATCGACGGCGTCATTGCTGCCAGTCTGGCTGCGTTGCGCCGAGCCGGATGCGTTGACGCCCGGCAGGTTCTTGCCTTGCTGCACGTCGCGCAGCGCACGGGACTGCTGCAATGCAGCCTGTGCCGTGCGCACGCTGGTGTTGGCCTGCAAGGCCTGGGTTACCAGGGTGCCCAGCAGCGGGTCGTTGAAACGCTGCCACCACTGCGCGAGGTCGGTGGGCGAACCCACCGCGGGGGTAGACCAGGTTGTGGGAACAGGCAGTTCGGTCGACGGGCTGGATGACGCACTGGGCGATGGCGACCAGGCCGCACAGCCGCCAAGAGCCAGCGTCAGGGCGAGTGACAGTGCAGTGATTGCGCCAGGGGAAAAGTGGGTTGCAGAACGCATAAAAAGCATTCTCCCGATTTACATGGCCCTTTGATGTACCCAGCGTAAAGAAAGCTAAATATGCCCCGCATGTGCCGCCAGTGACACGCTGCGGGCTAGTTGCTACTAAATTGATAGCTGTATCCGCTTATTCTACGAGGGCTAGAGGCCGTTTTAGTCACTAATCCGGGTAAAACGGGGTTGCGCGATGCCGTCGATCACCACGGTTTCGAGAAACATCGCCGCGGGCCGCACCCACAGGCCCTGCTCACCGTAGAGGGCACGGTACAGGGTCATGGGTTCCAGCGTTTCGCTGTGGCGCACGGTGTCCACGACTTGGTACTCCATGCCCTTGTAATGGCGGTAGCGCCCGGTGGGTGTTGGGGTGAATGGGGGGAGTTTTTCTGCGCTCATTCGTAGGCCTTCGCTCTGCGCGCTGCGGCATTCGCCTTGGGGCGGCCCGGCGGCTCATGGGACAATCCTGCTCTATGCATCCAAAAGCTCTCCTGGACGCCTGTTCCGAACTGGTCAGGCTCACACTCAAATTCGACCACCCGGCAGACGCCATTGTGTCCCGCTTTTTTCGCGACAACCGCGGTCTGGGGCCGCGTGAGCGCGCCACCATGGCCGAGACGGTGTACACCGTGTTGCGCAAGAAGCTGCTGTTTGACCACCTGGCGCCCTCCGGCAGTGGCCCCAAGGAGCGGCGACTGGCAATTTTGGGCTTCTATGGCCCTGGCGACTTCCTGCGCAGTGCCCTGACCGACCAGGAGACGCGCTGGCTGGACGAGTGCGAAAAAGTCAAGCCCGAAGATCTGATGGAGCGCCACCGCCACAACCTGCCGGAATGGCTGGTGCAACCGCTGAAAGACCAGTTGGGCCACGAATTCTGGCCACTGGTGGACAGCCTGAATCTGGGCGCTGGGCTCGATTTGCGGGTCAATACCTTCAAGGCCAAGCGCACCGATGTGCAGAAGGAATTGCAGCAGGCCGGCATCAAGGCCGTGCCCACACCCTATTCACCCTGGGGCCTGCGCATTGCGGGCAAACCCGCGCTGAACAAGAACGAAGCGTTCTTGCGTGGCGATTTTGAGGTGCAGGACGAGGGTTCCCAGTTGCTGGCCATGCTGGTAGACGCCAAGCGTGGTGAAATGGTGGTGGATTTCTGCGCCGGTGCGGGCGGCAAGACGCTGGCGATCGGTGCAGCCATGCGCAGCACCGGGCGCTTGTACGCCTTTGACACCTCGGCGCACCGGCTCGACTCCTTCAAGCCCCGCATGGCACGCAGTGGCCTGTCCAATGTGCACCCTGCGGCTATTGCGCACGAGCGCGATGACCGCGTCAAGCGCCTGTCCGGCAAGATCGACCGGGTGCTGGTGGACGCGCCGTGTACTGGTTTGGGCACCTTGCGCCGCAACCCGGACTTGAAATGGCGACAAAACCTCCAGTCTGTGGAGGAGATGGCAGTCAAGCAGGCGGCCATTCTGCAAAGCGCGTCCCGAATGGTGAAATCCGGCGGACGCTTGGTCTACGCAACCTGCAGCGTTCTGCCGCAGGAAAACGAAGCCATCGCGCAGGCGTTTGCTGCCGCCAATCCCGACTTTGCTCCCCTGTCGGCCGGACAGATCTTGACGGACCTCAAAGTCGAGAACGCACCGGCTTTGTGCGCCGGCGGCGAAGATGGCCAGCTGTACCTGCGTTTGTGGCCTCACCGGCATGCCACGGACGGCTTTTTTGCTGCTGTTTGGCAAAAGAAGTGATTGTTTTGGCAAAAGTTGATGTTTTTTGAACCAATTTGAATTTTCTGGTCAAAACATCGGTGCTGACTTAAAATTGCGGGCTAGCCGAAGCGGCAGGGCCGTGCGCGTTACATAACCAAACCTCATCGAGAGAGATAGACCTACCTATGTTGTTACCTGATTGGGCTGTACTGAACGCAGCCATTGAGTGGCTGGCCCATGGCATGTGGGATGTAACCTGGTGGCAGATGATTCTGGTCACCCTGGCCATGACGCACGTCACCATGATCAGCGTGACGGTGTTTTTGCACCGCCACCAGGCGCACCGCGCGCTGGATCTGCACCCGATCGCCTCGCACTTCTTTCGTTTCTGGCTGTGGCTGACCACCGGCCAGGTGACCAAGGAGTGGGCCTCCATCCACCGCAAGCACCACGCCAAGTGCGAGCAGGCAGAAGATCCCCACAGCCCCCATGTGTACGGTATCAAGACCGTGCTGCTGCAGGGCGCCGAGTTGTACCGCAAGGAATCCAAGAACAAGGAAACCATGGCCCGCTACGGTCACGGTACGCCAGACGACTGGATTGAGCGCAACCTGTACACCCGTTTTTCCTGGCAGGGTGTCGGTCTGATGATGATCATCGACCTGACCCTGTTTGGCGCAGCTGGCTTGGCCGTGTGGGCCGTGCAGATGGCCTGGACGCCCGTGACGGCTGCCGGCATCATCAATGGTGCAGCACACTATTGGGGTTACCGCAATTTCGAGGCGCCAGATGCGTCCACCAACATCTCCCCTTGGGGCATCATCATTGCCGGTGAAGAGTTGCACAACAACCACCACACCTACCCCACTTCGGCCAAGCTGTCGGTGAAGCCTTACGAGTTTGATATCGGCTGGATGTACATCACGATGATGCAGGCCGTGGGCCTGGCCAAGGTCAAGAAGACGCCTCCCAAGGCGGCCTTTGGAGACATCCGCCCCGTAGCGGACGAAAAGACCCTGGAAGCGCTGATTGCCAACCGTTACGAAATCATGGCTACCTATGCCAAGGGCGTACGCGAAGCGGCACGTGCCGAGTTCGACGCCATGAAGGCCCGTAGTGCCGATGCGGCTGTCATCAAGGCGGCCCAGCGCTGGATGCACCGCGATGCGGACAAGGTGCCCGCTGGTGTGGCAACGGAATTGGCCCGGGCCCGTGCCGCATCGCCGGTGCTGGACAAAATGGTGACCATGCGCGAAGAGTTGCGCCAGATGTGGCTCAACACCTCGGTGTCGCGCGAGCAACTGACGCAGGATCTGCAAGGCTGGTGCAAGCGGGCCGAAAGCAGTGGCATCGCCGCGCTGCGTGACTTCTCCATGAAGCTGCGTGCGGCGCACGTCTAAGACGTCCCTCCGGCTTCTTCATGAAAGCCCGCCTTGTGCGGGCTTTTGTGTGTGCGTATGGTTTGGACTGGAGTCTTTCGCTCGCTCCAGTTCGGTCGGGGTGCGCATTTTGCTACGTGTCCCCCGGCCTTCGGCCTCCTCCTTTACCTACGTAAAACGCGCACCCCGACCGATCTTGCGGAGTATTGGAGTGTCCAGAATGCAGGACGAAAAAAAGCCCGCGCAGAGCGGGCTTTTTTGGACCGGGAGAACCTGAATTACTTCAGTTTCATTTCCTTGTAGTCCACATGCTTGCGAGCAACAGGATCAAATTTCTTGATCAGCATCTTCTCGGGCATGGTTTTCTTGTTCTTGTCGGTCGTGTAGAAGTGACCGGTACCAGCTGTAGATTCCAGCTTGATTTTTTCGCGTCCGCCTTTGGTTGCCATGGTTCTGCTCCTTATGCCTGGCCACGTGCGCGCAGATCTGCGAGCACAACATCGATACCCTTTTTGTCGATCAGGCGCAAACCTGCATTCGAAATCCGCAGGCGAACCCAACGGTTTTCAGTCTCGACCCAGAAACGGCGGTATTGCAGGTTCGGCAGGAACCGGCGCTTGGTTTTGTTGTTGGCGTGGGAAACATTGTTTCCGACCATGGGGCCTTTGCCCGTTACTTCACATACGCGTGCCATGTGGACACTCCGATATATAAACGGTTTTCACTGGCGATCAAAACGGTCTGTAAACAAACCTGCCCGATCTCGCGAAAACCTCACCTCGCCAGAATAAAGGGTGGCGGTAACCCCCCGCCAAGGTCATTGGCGGAACTGCTGAATTCAGCAAAGCCTTGAATTATAGCTGGTTTATTCCTGCTGTTCCAGGAAGCGCTGGGCATCCAGCGCTGCCATGCAGCCGGTACCGGCGCTGGTGATGGCCTGACGGTAGACGTGGTCCTGCACGTCGCCTGCGGCAAAAATGCCGGGTACGCTGGTCTGGGTGGCAAAGCCCTTGAGCCCGCCTTTGGTGACGATATAGCCGCCCTCAAGCTCCAGCTGTCCCTGGAACAGCTCGGTATTGGGCGCGTGGCCAATGGCGATGAAGCAACCCTTGAGGGTGATGTCCTCCAGTGTGCCGTCTACGGTGCTCTTGACGCGAATGCCGGTAACGCCAGAGGCATCGCCCAGGACTTCTTCCAGCGTACGGAATGTCTTGAGTTCAATCTTGCCGGCGGCAACTTTCTCCATCAGTTTGTCGATCAGGATCGGCTCGGCCTTGAACTTGTCACGGCGGTGCACCAGGTACACCTTGCTGGCAATGTTGGAGAGGTACAGGGCCTCTTCCACAGCCGTGTTTCCGCCGCCCACCACGCAGCACACCTGGTCACGGTAGAAGAACCCGTCGCAGGTGGCGCAGCCGGAGACGCCACGGCCCATGAATTCGGTCTCGGTGGGCAGGCCGAGGTACTTGGCCGAAGCGCCGGTGGCAATGATCAGGGAGTCGCAGGTGTACTCGTCTGTGTCGCCCTTCAGGGTAAACGGCCGCTTGCTGAAGTCCACGGCGTTGATGTGGTCGAACACGATTTCGGTCTTGAAGCGCTCGGCGTGCTCCAGAAAGCGCTGCATCAGGTCCGGGCCCTGCACGCCGTGCACATCTGCCGGCCAGTTGTCCACTTCGGTGGTAGTCATGAGCTGGCCACCCTGTGCCATGCCGGTCACCAGCACCGGATTGAGGTTGGCGCGTGCGGCATAGACAGCGGCGGTGTAGCCAGCGGGGCCAGAGCCCAGAATGAGCACCTTGGCGTGTTTGGATTTGGACATGGGTAACCTTTGTGGCAAAAATGGGCTTGGGTCCGTGTACATTTCGGGTCAACGCGGACCATTTCAATGCAGGCTCTTTCCTGATTGTAAGAAACCGCACACTGTCTGATCGGAGAGCTGCGCAATGGCATTGCTGAGTAACCTGGAATTGATTCGAAGAGTTCCGCTGTTTGCACAGCTGAGCACCTCGCAGGCAGAAGCACTGGTGGGCGCTGTTACCAAGCAGCGTTTCAAGCGCGGCGAATGCATTGTCACGCAGGGGCAGACTTCCAACGCGTTATTCATTCTGCTTACCGGCCGTGCCCGCGTCCTGATGTCGGACAAGCGCGACCGCGAAGTGATTCTTGCTTCCATGCAGGCCGGCGACCATGTGGGCGAGATGAGTCTGATTGATGGTGAGCCCCATTCGGCTACGGTGCAGGCCGAAATCATGACTGACACCCTGGTGCTCGGGCGCAAGGATTTTTTGCGTTGCCTGTCTGAAAATTCCGCCATGGCGCACTCGGTCATGCGTGAATTGGTACACCGTTTGCGTGTTGCCGACCACAAAATCGGTTCACTGGCGTTAATGGGCGTATATGCCCGTGTGGCCAATGTCATGCTGGAGTCTGCCGTTGCAGATACCGGTGGCGGATTGCTGATTCCGCACAAGGTTTCCCGACAGGATGTTGCCAAGATGGTCGGCGCATCGCGGGAGATGGTCAGCCGTGTCATGAAAGATTTTGAGGAGCAGGGGTTCCTGCAAACCCTGGACCAGGGTTTGATTCGGGTGCATGACCGCCGGCAGGCGCCGCGCTGAGTCGCTGCTCGGGTATGCTTGCCCGTACTGTTTCTGTCCATGACCTACTCTCTCCATACTCTCCAATCCTCTTCTTCGTCGGCGCCAACTGAACCCACAGGCATTGGCCGATTCGCCAACGAAATTGCGCTGGTTGCCGGTTTTTTATTGCTTGCCTTATGGGTGATTGCGCTCACCACCTATTCCCTGGGTGATCCAGCCTGGTCGACTTCGGGGACGGGCATGGCCGTGGCCAACCGGGTGGGGCGCTTTGGCGCCTGGATTGCCGATGCCAGCTACTTTCTGATGGGTTTCTCCGTGTGGTGGTGCGTGGCCATTGGTGTACGCCTGTGGTTGTCACTGCTGGCTAACCGGCTTCGGGGGGATG
>Ga0209170_1000883_pt1 | contig 13099 bp, 14 predicted proteins | sample KloWWTKNB14_bulk_FD_187178 | JGI IMG/M metagenome (GOLD analysis project Ga0209170, IMG submission 187178) | Active sludge microbial communities from Klosterneuburg, Austria, studying microevolution and ecology of nitrifiers - Klosterneuburg... | ecosystem: Engineered > WWTP > Aerobic digester >...
GTTCGCTCCTCACACCACCCAAGCGTCCCCGTTTCGCGGGCATTCCTACGTGAGGCACGGGGAACGCTTCGCGGGCAGTAATCGTGAGTCAAGCCGGATACTTGACCCCCACGAGGGAGGGCCGTAGCCTCACCTGAGGGGATGTTCTCGGGTGATCAATTCGGGGGGAACGATGAAGCGCTCGCTTTTGCTGTTCGTACTGCTAGCCATACTTGCGGCTCCATTTGCTGTTGCTTCGAACTTTGGTTCCACCGGAACCACGGGAATCACGGGCACCACAAATGGGGTGTGGCTGACCGGGAACAGTTCATTTTATGTAGCGCGTGTGTCCCTCACGAGCGCGTACTCATCGGCGGTGTCCAATGTGATGACCAACCAGTACAACCCAACCGACCTGACAGCGTATGTGTCGAGCCCAACCTACTGCGACGCGAGTTTGGACGTGTGTGTGTTCGATTCAAACTATGGCAATACGGGCATCAACGGGTGGAACTCTTGTTATGGGCCGACCTCAGGTTCTCACCCGAATCGGCGCTGCGTCACCCAATGGGTTCGGATAAATACGTATCATTCGCCTCCGGCGAATCGTATTGTCTGCCACGAGGTGGGCCACAGCGTTGGGTTGCGGCACTCCAGCGAGAGCGTGTCGTGCCTCAAGACAACCGCTGACGGTGGCACGAGCTCGACGCTCAGCTCGCACGATCGGGGGCACATCAATGGGACGTACTGAGGGTTCTGTGAAAACGGTCATCACCGCGGGACTGGCTCTGATCCTGACCGCCTGCGGGCAGGGTCCATCGGCCTCGGACAACGCGCCGGTTCCGAGTGATCACTCGGTGGTGGAGGCGCTCACTGCCCTCCGGGTATCCGGTGACGAAGTCGAGCCGTATGTGGGCTTCGCTGAAATGGGGGAGTCTGCCGATGTTGTCGCTTGGGCGTCCATGACGTCCGTCGCCGGAGTCCGGGCAGTCGGGGGCGGGCCCGCCGAGGGAGACACGGCGTATCTTCTGCAGGTCGTCGTCACGCCAGAGCGCGCCAACCCTCAGTCCGGCCCCCTCACGATGGAGTTGATGATGCCCTCGGCGACGGCCAAGGATGCAGCGGTCGAGGCTGACCGAATCTCGCAAAGGCTGCCAAGCGAGCCGCTGCTGCTGTTTCTTCGCGACAAGGGCGGCGGTGAGACGGGTTTGTATCGGCCCGTCAACTCGAGGGGCCTGTGGTTGGACAGCCCTGACGGGCCCCAGGCGCCGCTAGCCGACGAAGACCTCACCAAGGACCCCAGGTACGGTCCACGGCTGAAGCAGTCAGGCTCCGTGGCTGGTCTGGCTGCCGAGGTTCTCGAGAGCGACTGATCGGACTCTTTTCGATCCAGCCACCCTGAATTTCCTCCTCGGGAGCTTCTTCGGTGGCCGGCGCGCAATCAGTCGATACGAGTGGTGCATAGAGTCGCGCGACTCTGTATAGTCATGCAACATGAAGCGGGTCGCAGTTGCCGGAGCCAGTGGCTACGCCGGGGGAGAGGTCGTCCGCCTCCTGCTGCAGCACCCCGAGCTGGAGGTCGGAGCCCTCACGGCCGCCTCGAACGCCGGGCAGAGCCTGGGCTCGATCCACCCGCACCTCACACCGTTCGCCGACCGTCTCCTGGAGGACACCTCCGCCGAGGTGCTCGCCGGCCACGACGCCGTCGTGCTCGCCCTGCCCCACGGACACTCCGCCGCGCTCGCCGCCCAGCTCGACGACGACGTCGTCGTCATCGACTGCGGCGCCGACTTCCGCCTCGCCGACGCCGCAGCCTGGGACAGCTTCTACGACACGCCGTACGCCGGGTCGTGGCCCTACGGGATGCCCGAGCTCGCGACCGCCACCGGACCGCAGCGCAACGCCCTCGCCGGCGCGACCCGCATCGCCGTCCCGGGGTGCTACCCGACGGCCGTCTCGCTGGCCCTCGCCCCGGGCCTGGCCGCAGGCGTGCTCGAGCCCGACGACATCACCGTCGTCGCGGCATCCGGCACCTCGGGCGCCGGCAGGTCACTGAAGCCCCACCTGCTCGGCGCCGAGGTGATGGGCGCGATGACCCCCTACGGCGTCGGCGGAGTCCACCGGCACACCCCGGAGATCGAGCAGAACCTCACGGCCGCCGGCGCCGGCCCCGTCACGGTGTCGTTCACGCCCACGCTGGCACCGATGCCGCGCGGCATCCTCGCCACGTGCACTGCTCGGGTGCGTCCCGGCACCACCTCGGATGCCGTCCGCTCGGCCTGGGCGGCCGCCTACGCCGACGAGCCGTTCGTCCACCTCCTGCCGGAGGGCCGCTGGCCGAGCACGGGCAGCGTCCTCGGCAGCAACGCCGTGCACCTGCAGGTCGTGCTCGACGAGCGGGTCGGTCGCGTCATCGTCGTCTCGGCGGTCGACAACCTCACCAAGGGCACCGCCGGGGCGGCCGTGCAGTGCCTCAACCTGGCCCTGGGCCTCCCCGAGACGACCGGCCTCCCGATCGCGGGGGTCGCGCCGTGATCGCCATGCCGCGCCACCTCATGGAGCACCCCGAAGACCTCTCCATCGTGCACCTGCCCGGTGGCCAGCAGCCTGAGTTCGACTGGACCGCAGGGCCGTTCGCGTCCTTGACCCGCACCCCTGACGAGACCTCGGTCGTCTGCCTCAGCGCCGCGGTGCCGCCCGGCCTGCGCACCGAGGGGCCGTTCCGCGTCGTCGAGGTCGCGGGCCCGTTGTCCTTCGGTGCCGTGGGCGTCCTCGCCGAGATCGTCGACCCGCTCGTCACCGCAGACATCTCCGTGCTCGCCTTCTCGACGTTCGACACCGACTGGGTGCTCGTCCCTGCCGCACAGACCGTCGACGCCGCCGACGCGTGGCGCCGCGCCGGCCTGGTCGTCACCCCCACCTCACTGACCGGAGGCACGTCCTGATGTCCGTCACCACCCCCCTCGGCTTCCGGGCCGCCGGTGTCACCGCTGGCCTGAAGGCCTCGGGCAAGCCCGATGTCGCCCTTGTCGTCAACGACGGCCCCGACCAGCACGCTGCGGCGGTCTTCACGACCAACCGGGTCGAGGCAGCCCCGGTCACCTGGTCACGCACGGTCGTCAGCGACGGTCGGGCCGACGCCGTCGTCCTCAACAGCGGCGGCGCGAACGCCTGCACCGGCGCCCCCGGCTTCCAGGACACCCACCGCACGGCCGAGCACGTCGGCGAGGTGCTCGGGGTGGCTGCCGGCGACGTCGTGGTCTGCTCGACCGGCCTCATCGGTGAGCGACTGCCCATGCACCTCCTCCTGCCCGGCATCGACGCGGCCATCGAGGTGCTGGCCGTCGACGGGGGTCCTGCGGCGGCGCAGGCCATCATGACGACCGACTCCGTCGCCAAGACCGCGGTCGCGCAGCGTGAGGGCTGGTCCGTCGGTGGCATGGCCAAGGGCGCCGGCATGCTCGCCCCGGCGCTCGCGACGATGCTCGTCGTCATCACCACGGATGCCGTCATCGCCGGCCACCACGTCGCGGACGACCTCGACGGGGCCCTGCGGGCCGCCACGGCGGTGACCTTCGACCGCATCGACTCCGACGGCTGCATGTCCACCAACGACACGGTGCTCCTCATGGCCTCGGGCGCCTCGGGCGTCACCGTCGACCTCGACGACCTCACGGATGCCGTGACACAGGTGTGCGCCGACCTCGCCCGCCAGCTCATCGCCGACGCCGAGGGCGCCCACCACGACATCGCGATCGAGGTGCGTGGCGCGGCATCCGAGAGCGACGCACTCGAGGTCGCCCGCTCGGTGGCCCGCAACAACCTGTTCAAGTGCGCGGTCTTCGGCAACGACCCCAACTGGGGTCGTGTGCTGGCCGCCGTGGGCACGACCCACGCCGCGTTCGACCCGGCAGTGCTGGACGTGTCGATGAACGGCATCCAGGTCTGCCGCGCCGGTGGCGTGGGCGAGGACCGCTCGCTCGTCGACCTCGCCGGCCGCGAGGTGCGGGTCGTCGTCGACCTCCACGAGGGCGATGCGGCGGCGACGGTCTGGACCAATGACCTGACCCACGACTACGTCCACGAGAACTCCGCCTACTCCACCTGAGCACGAAGGACCGACATGCCACCCCCCGACCAGGCCCTGCGCGGCGCGATCGACGCGGCCGCCCTGCGCGTCGCGCAGTCCAAGGCGACCACGCTCGTCGAGGCACTGCCCTGGCTCGAGCGCTTCCGGGGGGCCCTGGTCGTCGTCAAGTACGGCGGCAACGCGATGGTCGACGACGAGCTCAAGGCCGCCTTCGCCCAGGACATCGCCTTCCTCCGGTTTGCCGGTCTGCGCCCCGTCGTCGTCCACGGCGGCGGCCCGCAGATCAAGAACATGCTCGACCGCCTCGGCCTCGAGAGCGAGTTCAAGGGCGGCCTGCGGGTCACGACCCCCGACGTCATGGACGTCGTGCGGATGGTGCTCACCGGCCAGGTGGGTCGTGAGCTCGTGGGGTTGCTCAACCAGCACGGCCCGGTCGCCGTGGGGCTCTCGGGAGAGGACGCCGGCCTGTTCGGTGCCCGGCGCCGCGGCGTGGTCGTCGACGGCGAGGAGCACGACATCGGCCTCGTCGGCGACGTCGTGCAGGTCGATCCGACGGCTGTCCTGGACCTGCTCGAGGCTGGGCGCATCCCGGTCGTGTCGACCATCGCCCCCGACCTCGACGTCGACGGCCAGGTGCTCAACGTCAACGCGGACACCGCCGCGGCCGCGCTCGCCGCCGCCCTGCACGCCCGCAAGCTCGTCGTGCTCACCGACGTCGAGGGCGTCTACGCGAACTGGCCCGACCGGGGAAGCCTGCTCTCCGAGCTGTCGGTGACGGCGGCCCGGCGCCTGCTCGAGACCGTCGACGCCGGCATGATCCCCAAGCTCGAGGCGTGCATCCGGGCCGTCGAGGCCGGGGTGCCGCAGGCGCACGTCGTCGACGGGCGCCAACCGCACAGCCTGCTGCTCGAGGTGTTCACCTCGGAGGGCATCGGCACGATGGTCCTGCCCGATGAGGAGGTCGACGATGAGTGACGCGCATCCGGCATCCGGTGGCCCGGTACCCGGCCCCGGGCCCGGCCCCGCGACAGCGCCGTGGCTCGATCGCTACGAGGGCTCGCTGATGAACCTCTTCGGTCGGCCGCAGCTGGTCCTCGACCACGGCGAGGGTGCCTGGGTCTGGGACGTCGACGGCCGCCGCTACCTCGACCTCGTCGGCGGCATCGCGGTCAACGCCCTCGGCCACAACCACCCGGCGCTCGTCGCCGCGGTGTCCAAGCAGGCCGGTCAGCTCGTCCACGTGTCCAACTTCTTCACCTCGATCCCGCAGGTCGAGCTCGCCGAGCGCCTGCTGCACCTCGCGCAGGCACCCGCGGGCTCGGCGGTGTTCTTCTGCAACTCCGGCACCGAGGCACTCGAGGCGGCGATCAAGCTCGCTCGCCGCACCGGCCGCACCGGCATCGTCGCGGCGGAGGGGGCCTTCCACGGCCGGAGCACCGGTGCCCTCGCCCTGACCCACAAGCCGGCCTACCGCGAGCCGTTCGAGCCGCTCATCCCCGGTGTCACCCACGTGCCGTGGGGCGACAGCGAGGCCCTGCGCTCCGCGCTCACCGAGCAGACCTCGGCCCTGGTCCTGGAACCGATCCAGGGCGAGGCCGGCGTGCGGCCCGCTGACACGGCCTACCTGCACCTGGCCCGCGAGCTGACTCGCGAGGTCGGCGCGCTGCTCATCCTCGACGAGGTGCAGACCGGCATCGGGCGCACCGGCTCGTGGTTCGGCTTCCAGCAGGCCGGGGTCGTGCCCGACGCCATCACGCTGGCCAAGGGGCTCGGCGGGGGAGTGCCCATCGGGGCGCTCGTGACCTTCGGGCCGACGGTGAGCACGATGCTCACTCCCGGGAACCACGGCTCGACGTTCGGGGGCAACCCGCTGGCCTGCGCAGCCGGCCTCGCAGTCCTGGAGGCGATCGAGTCGCAGGGCCTGCTCGAGCACGCGCGAGCGGCGGGCGAGCACCTCGAGCAGCGCGTCCTCGCGCTCGACCACCCGATGGTCACCGGGGTCCGGGGCGCGGGCCTCATGCGCGCGATCACCCTGGCCGCCGAGGTCGCCCCGGTCGTCGCCGCCCTGGCGCGAGAGGCCGGCTTCATCGTCAACCCCGTCGCGCCCGACGCCCTGCGCCTGGTCCCCCCTCTCGTCATCACCACCGCCGAGCTCGACCTCTTCGTCGACGCCCTTCCGGGCCTGCTCGACGCCGCCACGACACCCACCGCCAAGGACACCCCATGAGCCTGCGCCACCTCCTCGCCGACGACGACCTCACCGCGGCCGAGCAGCGCGAGGTGCTCGACCGGGCCCTGGCCCTGAAGGCCGCGCCGTTCTCCGACCAGAGCCTGGCCGGCCCGCACACCGTGTCGATCCTGTTCGACAAACCGACCCTGCGCACCCAGGTCTCCTTCGTCGGTGCCGTCTCCCAGCTCGGGGGCTACCCGATGGTCATCGACGGCCGTCTCGCCGGAGTGGGGGAGCGTGAGTCGGTCGCGGACGTCGCGCGCATCCTCGGCCCGCAGTCGGCAGCCATCGTCTGGCGCACCTTCGAGCAGAGCCGGCTGGAGGAGATGGCCGCGGATGCCGGGGTGCCCGTCATCAACGCGCTCACCGACGACTACCACCCGTGCCAGATCCTCGCCGACCTCCTCACCGTGCTCGAGGTCAAGGGCTCGACCGCGGGCCTGACGTTCGCCTACCTCGGTGACGGTGCGAACAACATGGCCCACTCCTACCTGCTCGGCTGCGCCCTCGCCGGCATGCACGTGCGGATCGGCACACCGGCCTCGCACCCACCGCGAGCCGACATCGTCGCCCGCGCCCAGCGCATCGCCGCCGAGCAGGGTGGCTCGGTGCTCGTCACCGACGACCCGCTGGCCGCGGTGGCCGGCGCCGACGTCGTCGCCACCGACACCTGGGTCTCGATGGGGATGGAGGCCGAGAGCGAGCACCGCCACGGGGCGGCGAGCCCGTTCGAGAGGTTCCGGGTCACCCAGGGGCTGATGGACCACGCCGTGCCGGATGCCGTGTTCCTCCACTGCCTGCCGGCCTACCGGGGCTACGAGGTCGACGCCGAGGTCATCGACGGACCGGCCTCCCTGGTGTGGCAGGAGGCGGAGAACCGGCTCCACGCGCAGAAGGGGCTGCTGTCGTGGCTGATCGAGCAGCACCGCTCCGAGCAGGACACATGACCGTCTCCACCTCGCGCGCCGCACGCCAGCAGCGGATCGCCGAGATCCTCGCGTCGACGCCGGTGCGGTCGCAGACCGAGCTGCTCGACCACCTGGCGGCGGACGGTATCGAGGTCACCCAGGCGACCCTGTCGCGCGACCTCGTCGACGTCGGCGCCGAGCGCGTGCGCGTCGGCAAGAGCCTCGTGTACGCCGTGCCGGGGGAGGGCGGCGACCGCACCGTGCGCGCTGCCCCACATGGTGAGGAGCGCGTCACCCGCCTGCAGTCGCGGTGCCACGAGCTGCTCGTCTCTGCGGAGGCGTCGGCCAACCTCGTCATCCTGCGGACCCCGCCGGGGGCCGCGAACTTCCTCGCCTCGGCGCTCGACCACGCGGCCCTGGAGGCCGTGCTCGGGACGATTGCCGGGGACGACACGATCATGGTCGTGACCCAGGGCGCCGCGGCCAGCCGCGAGCTCGTCGACAGGCTCATGGCCTACACCCGAAGGGACCCCCAGTGACCATCCCGACGAGCCCGAGCGGCTCGCCCGACCCGCGGACCTCGACCGCCCTGTGGGGTGGCCGCTTCGCCGGGGGCCCGGCCGACGCCCTCGCGGCGCTGTCGAAGTCGACGCACTTCGACTGGCGGCTCGCCCTGCACGACCTCGCGGGCTCACGTGCCCACGCCCGGGTGCTGCACGGCGCCGGGCTGCTCGACGACGCCACCCTCGAGGCGATGCTCGACGCGCTCGACCGGCTGCGCGCCGACGTCGAGAGCGGCGCCTTCGTGCCGGAGCAGGCCGACGAGGACGTCCACACCGCCCTCGAGCGCGGCCTCATCGAGCGGGCCGGCCCCGACGTCGGCGGGCGGCTGCGGGCGGGACGGTCACGCAACGACCAGGTGGCCACGCTGTTCCGGATGTACCTGCGGGAGCACGCCCGGGTCGTGGCCGGTCTCGTCCTCGACGTCGTCGACGCCCTCGTCGCCCAGGCGACGCGCCACCTCGGTGTCGCGATGCCCGGCCGAACCCACCTCCAGCACGCCCAGCCGGTGCTCCTCTCGCACCACCTGCTCGCGCACGCCTGGGCGCTGCTGCGCGACGTCGACCGGCTGCGCGACTGGGATGTCCGCACCGCGGTCTCGCCCTACGGCAGCGGGGCGCTCGCCGGGTCCTCGCTGGGCCTGGACCCCGAGGCGGTGGCCGCGGACCTCGGCTTCGACACCTCGGTCGAGAACTCCATCGACGGGACGGCCTCGCGCGACTTCGTCGCCGAGTTCGCCTTCGTGGCCGCGATGACGGCAGTCGACATCTCCCGTCTGGCTGAGGAGGTCGTGCTCTGGGCGACCAAGGAGTTCTCGTTCATCACCCTGGACGACGCCTACTCGACGGGGTCGAGCATCATGCCCCAGAAGAAGAACCCGGACGTCGCCGAACTGGCTCGGGGCAAGGCGGGGCGCCTCGTCGGTGACCTCACCGGTCTCATGACGACCCTGAAGTCCCTTCCCCTGGCGTACAACCGCGACCTCCAGGAGGACAAGGAGCCGGTCTTCGATGCCGTGGACACCCTCGAGGTCCTGCTCCCGGCGTTCAGCGGCATGGTCGCGACGATGGTCTTCGACACCGCCCGGCTGGAGTCGCTCGCGCCGCAGGGCTTCTCCCTCGCCACGGACATCGCCGAATGGCTCGTACGTGAGGGCGTGCCGTTCCGGGTGGCCCACGAGGTCGCCGGTGCGTGCGTCCGAGTGTGCGAGGAGCGCGGCATCGAGCTGTGGGACCTCACCGACGACGACCTCACCGCGATCAGCCCGCACCTCACCCCGGGGGTTAGAACTGTGCTGTCCGTCGAGGGATCGATGGCCTCGCGGTCGGCCCGGGGAGGCACCGCCCCGGTCCGGGTCGCGGAACAGCTCGAGCGGGTCGTCACCACGGCGGGCGAGCACCGCGCGTGGGCGGGCGTGCAGCCGACGGTGCGCTGACGGCATCCGGCCCGCTCCCGAGGCCACACACTGGTGGGGTGACGTCGACCCGCCTGCCCGTGCAGTTCTTCACCCGTGACGTGCTCACCGTGGCCCGCGACCTCCTGGGATGCCGGGTCACCCGTGGGGGTGTCACCGTGCGCCTCACCGAGGTCGAGGCGTACGCCGGAGGCGCGGACCCGGGCTCGCACGCCTTCCGCGGTCGATCGCCGCGGACCGAGGTCATGTTCGGACCGGCCGGTCGGCTGTACGTCTACTTCACCTACGGCATGCACCACTGCGCCAACATCGTGACCGGCCAGCCGGGTACCGCCTCCGCGGTGCTGATGCGGGCCGGCGAGGTGGTCGCGGGGCACGCGCTGGCCGCTGAGCGGCGGCCGGGGGTGCGGGAGCGTGACCAGGCCCGCGGCCCGGCGAACCTGGCGATGACCCTGGGCCTGACCCGTGCGCACGACGGGCTGTCCCTCGTGGGTGCGCGAGCCGGGGGCCGGGTCGAGCCGCCGGAGACACCGGTCGATGCCGCGACGGTGCGCACCGGCCCACGGGTCGGGGTCAGCGGGGCGGGTGGCGACGGCACGGCGTACCCGTGGCGGTTCTGGCTCGACGGCGAGCCCACCGTGAGTGCCTACCGCGTGGCCAGGACCCGGAACGGCAGGGCCGGTTGATGCGTCCGACACGTATGCGCATGGTCATTGCCGCCGTCCTCGCCGCCGCTGCCCTGCCGCTGGCCGCCTGCGGCAGTTCCCCGAGTGAGCCCTCCCCGGGTGCTGCCAGCAGCCAGGCCGTGCCGATGGTCACCGCGGTGCCCGCAGCCACGGCGCCGGTGACGGGCCTGGGCACGGTCATCGAGAAGCCGGGCAGCCCGCCGGAGCTGTGCCTCGGGCCGGTCGCCGAGTCCTGGCCGCCGCAGTGCCAGGGCATACCGCTCGTCGGCTGGGACTGGGCGAGCAACCCACCCGACTCCGAGACGGAGGCCGGGGCGCCGGTCACCAGGTGGGGCACCTACGCGGTCACCGGCACCTTCGACGGGACGACGCTGACGGTCACCAGTGCCGTGTCGTTGGCCCTCTACGACACGATGGCGCAGCCGAGCCCGACCCCCGTGCCACCGCCCGACCTCAGCGACGCGCAGTGGGATGCCGTGGAGAGGGCGCTTCGCGCCACGCCCGGGCTGCTCACGTCGGGACGCTCGGACGACCGCGGCCCGGTGCTCGTCTCCGTGGTCCACGACGACGGGTCGATCCAAGCCTGGGCCGACGACTCCTTCGGCTCCGGCGCAGTCGTGGTCACCTCCGCCCTGCGCTGAACTCCTCGCTGTAGGAGGCGATCTCGGCGCGCAGGGCTGCGGCCACGTCAGCCGGGGCGAAGGACGCGTCGAGCGCGGCCCGGGCGAGGTCCGCGACACCGTTCTCGTCGAGGTCGAGCAGGTGGGCAGCGATCTCGTACTCGCGGTTCAGCGTGGTGCCGAACATCGGCGGGTCGTCGCTGTTGACGGTGACGACGACGCCTGCATCGCGCATCGCTCGGATGGGGTGCACGTCGAGGTTCTCGACGACGCGGGTCGCGATGTTGCTCGTCGGGCACACCTCGAGCGGGATCCGGTGCTCGGCGAGGTGCTCGAGCAGGCGGGGATCCTGCACTGACGTCGTCCCGTGGCCGATCCGTTCCGCCCCGAGGTGGGTGAGGGCGTCCCACACCGACTGGGGACCGGTGGACTCACCGGAGTGCGGCACGCTGTGCAGCCCGGCGGACCGCGCGGCGGCGAAGTGCGGCGCGAACTGCGGTCGTGGCACGCCGATCTCGGGCCCGCCGAGGCCGAAGCCGACGAGCGCCTCCGGCCGGTGGTCCAGGGCGTAGGTCAACGTGGCGTCGGCCGAATCGAGGCCGGACTCACCCGGGATGTCGTAGATCCAGCGCAGGACGACGCCGTGGTCACGTTCGGCGGCAATGCGTGCGTCCTCGATGGCCTCGGTGTACGCCTCGATCGGGATGCCGCGGACCACCGACGTGTACGGCGTCATCGTCAGCTCGGCGTAGCGCACCTGCTGGGCCGCGAGATCGCGGGCCACCTCGTAGGTGAGCATGCGCACGTCCTCGTCGGTGCGCAGCAGCCCCACGGTCGCGAGGTACACGTCGATGAAGTGCGCGAAGTCGGTGAAGGTGAAGAAGCGCTCCAGCTCGTCCGGGTCCTGAGGCACGGGGCTGTCCGGGTGGCGAGCGGCGAGGTCGGCGACGATGCGCGGTGAGGCCGACCCCACGTGGTGCACGTGCAGCTCGGCCTTGGGCAGGCCGACGATGAACGTCGTCAGGGGATCCGTCGAGGGCGCCTTGTCGATCACGGCCGACAGTGTGCCGGATGCCGTCCGCCACCGGCATCCGCATCGCGCGCGGACGTGCGCCAGTGGGATGGCCGGGGCCGTGGCAGGCTGTGGCGGGCGCCCGGCATCCGGTCGAGGCGCGGACGTGGAGAAGGGAAGCACCGTGAGCGACATCCTCGACGAGCTGCAGTGGCGAGGGCTGGTGGCGCAGTCCACCGACGAGTCCGCGCTGCGCACGGCACTCGCCGACGGGCCGATCACGGCGTATTGCGGCTTCGACCCCACCGCGCCATCGCTGCACTTCGGCAACCTCGTCCAGCTGATCGTGCTGCGGCACCTCCAGCGGGCCGGTCACCGGGTGATCTGCCTCGTGGGCGGGTCCACCGGACTCATCGGTGACCCGCGGCCGAGCGCAGAGCGAGTGCTGAAGACCAAGGCGCAGACCGCGCAGTGGGTGGCCAACATCCGCCGGCAGGTGGAGCCGTTCCTCGCCTCCGACGGTGAGAACCCGGCCGTGTTCGTCAACAACCTCGACTGGACCGCGCCGCTGTCGGCACTGGACTTCCTGCGCGACGTGGGCAAGCACTTCCGGGTCAACCAGATGGTCAAGAAGGAGGCCATCGCCGCTCGACTGAACAGCGACGAGGGCATCTCCTACACCGAGTTCAGCTACCAGCTGCTGCAGGGGCTGGACTACCTCCAGCTCTACCGTGACTTCGGCTGCACCCTGCAGACCGGGGGCAACGACCAGTGGGGCAACCTCACCGCCGGCTCGGATCTCATCCACCGCGTGGAGGGCGCCTCCGTGCACCTGCTCACGACCCCGCTGCTCACTGACAGCTCCGGGGAGAAGTTCGGCAAGAGCGCCGGCAACGCCATCTGGCTCTCGCCGGAGATGACCAGCCCCTACGCCTTCTACCAGTACTGGGTCAACGTCGAGGATGCCTCCGTGGTCACCCTGCTGAAGGTCTTCACGGACCGTTCGCGCGAGGAGATCGCGGAGCTCGAGCGCCAGGTGGAGCACGAGCCGTTCCGCCGCGCCGCCCAGAAGGTCCTGGCCGCTGACGTCACGACGCTCGTCCACGGTGCGGCGGCCACGGCATCGGTGCAGGCCGCCTCGGAGGCGCTGTTCGGCAAGGGTGACGTGACAGCTCTCGACGCGGCCACCCTGCGCGACGCCACGGCAGAGCTGCCCGGGGGAGCGGTGACGGTCGGGATGTCGGTCGTCGATGCCCTGGTCTCCGTGGGACTCGTGGACTCGCGCAACGCTGCCCGCCGCGCCATCGGCGAAGGGGGCGCCTCGGTGAACGGGGTGAAGGTCACCGACGTCGAGCGCACCATCGCGTCGGATGACGTGCTCCACGACAGCGTCGTCCTGCTCCGCCGTGGTCGAAAGTCCCTTGCGGCGGGGCGTCTCGGCTGACCCGCGGGCAACGCTCGCGGCAGCGGCGACACGCCCGGGTGACAGCCGATTTGGTGGGCTCCGTGGAGTCGGTCTACAGTTCTCGACGTCAGCCCGTGAGGGAGCAACGGACGCCAAGCGGTGGGATGCACATCCCGCACCAAGCAGGCCGGTCC
>Ga0209170_1000889_pt1 | contig 13030 bp, 10 predicted proteins | sample KloWWTKNB14_bulk_FD_187178 | JGI IMG/M metagenome (GOLD analysis project Ga0209170, IMG submission 187178) | Active sludge microbial communities from Klosterneuburg, Austria, studying microevolution and ecology of nitrifiers - Klosterneuburg... | ecosystem: Engineered > WWTP > Aerobic digester >...
TGATTCCGTTTATGGTTCGACAGGCTCACCACGAACGGATTTTGGGGGCTCACCACGAACGGATACTGCTTGATTCGCGGTGCCTCAAATACGCCACGCAGGTGGATTGCGCAGAGCGCCGGTATGCCTGCAATGCAGGAGCAATTGCCGGCCTATGACCAGGGATGGTCGGTATGCCGGCAATGCAGGAGCAATTGCCGGTCTATGGCGCGATGGTCGAGGCCGGATCTGTGCCGCTGCCATCGAGAACCTGCTGCATGATGGGCTCCAGCTCATTGCGGTAGCGCAACTGGCCGAGTGCTCGCAGCTCGGCGGGCAGGGACGTCGATGCGCTCATCACGTTCGGCGGCAATGCATCGCGCAGGGTGCTGAGCGTGGCGAAGTACGAATCGCCCTGGATGCCTGCGGCCTCCAGCAGCAGGCCGGGCAACATCCACGAGGTGGTGTTCATGGGTGCGCCTTGTACAAGATCCCGGCCGTTGTCGAGCAGCAGCCAGGGCACCGGCTGTGACTTGGCATCGCCACCGTCGGCAAAACCGATGTCCTCATAGACCGGACCCAGTCCCGGCAAGTGATCGCCGTAAAAGAGCAGCAAGGTGCGGCGCTTGCGCTTTTCCAGCGCCGCCGCGAGGCGACCGAGTTCGTTGTCGGCATCCTCCAGCAGGTACAGGTAGTTGCGCAGCCAGTAGTCGCCACCTTCACTGAGGTTGGGCGGCACCTTCAGGTTTTTCAGGCGCTGCGCATCGAGGCCAGGCCGCCAGTCGAACGGGCCATGGTTTTCCATGCTGATGGCAAACAGCAGTTGCGGCGGACCCTGCTCGTCGAGGTTCTGCAGCACCTTGTCGGTCAGTGCGGCGTCGCCGATGAACAGGCCGACGATGTCGTCCTTGGAAAATTCGCGGTCGTCGATGAAGGCATCAAAGCCTATCTGCTGGAAGGCCTGGCGACGATTCCAGAACACGCCGGTATTGGGATGGATGGCGGTTGTCCGGTAACCCTGGCTGCCGAGGGTGCGCACGATGCCGGGGATGGGCCGGTCGGCGATTTCGTAGTACGGATACTGCACGCCCGGGAAAAAGGCGAGGGCAAGCCCGGTCAACACCTCGAACTCGGTGCGGATGGTGCCGCCGGCATAGGTAGGCACCGACATTTCACCGGACAGGCCGCGCTTGGCCAAGCGATGGTAGTTCGGCAGGTAGGTGCGTGCGGGTGCATTGCGCAGGCGCGCCGGATCGAACAGGGATTCACTCTGCACAATGACGATGTCCGGGCGCGTGTCGCTGGGCATCGCCCAAGCGGAATGATTGGGGTACTGGCGCGCGCGCAGTTCCTCGGCATGTTCGCCCAGCAGGCGCACGGCAGCGGAGCGGTCGGGCTTCAGATTCTGGCGACGCGCCAGCTCCCAGTTGTACAGCACCAAATTGCCGACAACACCCGCCTGGCGCGCGCTGTCCACCACCGACCACGGAGCAAACTGCAGGTGTTCGGCACTGTAGACCACGCGCCACGGCGTCCAGCCCACCAGCAGTCCCGTGGCCATGACGAGGGTGAAGGTGGCAAGCGCCAGCCGGCGCCAACCACGCATGGCCGGCCACGGGGTTTCGCGCACCAGGGCCAGGGTCAAGAGCAGGATCACTGCGACAACCAGCAGGACCATTCCGCTGGAGCCGAGGTAATGGGAGAACAGTGGCCAGGATGAGCCGATCTCCTGGAGAAAATGAAAGTCACCGGGCAACAGCGGCATTTCCAGCTGTTCGACCTTCACCGCATTTGCACCAAAGGTCGCCGCCAGAAGAAGACCTCCGATCCAGCTCGCCAGCAGCACACGCCGGGTCAACGCGCACACCAGCAACACCACCAGCAGGAACGGAATGGCACCCAGCAGCGCGAGCTGCCATGCGCGCGCATCCGCCAAGCCGACGGCTCCGCCGAATGCGGGATCCAGGCGTTCCACGCCGAGCGCAAACAGCACTACCAGCAACAGCAACCAGAGGGCACTGTGCCAATTGCGCCCAGCAGTCGCGGGGCGGAGGTTTGAAGTCATCGTGGTGACCGGCGGCAAGAGGGAAGGGCGGGGTGCGTCATCATCCTGAAACCTGCTGAGTATAGGGTGAACTGGGCAGGTGTCTGTGCACCGACCCGGGCCGGCTGGTGGCAATGCAAGGTGGATGCCAGAATCGCGGCATGTCCCTACGCGCCCGGCCGCAGGCCATTCACCAATTGCTGGATTCGCGCATGTCACGGCTGGATGCACTGTGCCGCGACGCGGGAGTGCCGTTTTATGACGATGCCGGCGTCGACAGTCATCTGGAACGGGTGCTGTTGGCCAGCGATTTTGCCTTCGAGAGTTTTCTTCAGGATCCGGGCCTGCTCGGACCCGAACTGGTTCGCCTGATGAACGATCCGCGCCACGCCGATGCGCGCGTGGCACCGTTCGCCATGGCGATGAGTGACGAGGAGTTTCGCGGCGAACTGCGCCGCTTCCGCCGCCGCGAGGCTATCCGCCTGATCTGGCGTGACGTCAACCATGTGGACGGCATTGAAACCACTCTCACCGGGGCCAGCGTGCTTGCCGAGGTGTGTCTGGAAACCGCGCTGCGTCATGCCGAGCGCCAGTTGGCTGCGCGCCATGGCGTCGTGCGCAATGCGCGCGGCGAGGTGCAGCGCCTGGTCGTGCTCGCGCTCGGCAAACTCGGTGGCAGCGAACTCAATTTCTCATCCGACATCGACCTGGTCCTGGCTTACGACGAGCCGGGCAGCAGTGATGGCGCTCGTGCGCTGGATGCCGAAGTCTGGTACGCGCGCCTGTGCCAGCATCTGATCTCGCTGCTGGCCGACCGCGAGCGCGAAGGTTACGTGTACCGCGTCGATTTGCGCCTGCGGCCATTCGGCAACGCCGGCCGCGTCGCCCTGTCGTTCACCGCCATGGAGCAGTACTACCAGCGCGAAGGCCGCGACTGGGAACGCTATGCCTGGATCAAGGCGCGCCCGGTGGCCGGCGACAAGGCCGCCGGCAACCGCCTGCTGGCCACCTTGCGGCCATTCGTGTTCCGCCGTTATTTCGACTACACGGCCTTCGCCGGCATGCGCGAGATGAAGGCCTTGATCGACGCCGAGGTCGCGCGCAAGGACCTCGCCGAAAATCTCAAGCTCGGTCCCGGCGGCATTCGCGAGATCGAGTTCATCGTGCAGTTGATTCAATTGATCCGTGGCGGGCGCGAGCCATCCCTGCGCGTGCGTGGTTTGCAGGTTGCCCTCGCTGCCTGCGAACAACTCGGGCTGATCAACGCAAAACGCGCCAGGGGCTTGCTCGATGCCTATCGCCTGCTGCGCCGGGTCGAGAACCGCGTGCAGATGTTTGCCGACGCGCAGACCCATGAGTTGCCGGACGACGCGCTGGCCCGCGAGCGCATTGCGCTGGCGCTCGGATTTGCCGGAGCGACTGAACTCGTGGCCGAACTGGATCGCCATCGCGCAGTGGTCAGCGATGAATTCAAGGCGGTGATGGCGGCGAGTGAAAACCAGCGCGGCAGCGAGGCAACAGCATCCTGGGACAGCCTGTGGCAGCGCGCCAGCGCAGAGCAGATCGACGACCAGGCATTTGCCGCCGCCGGCTTTGAACCGGTGCAGCCGGTACTGGAGGCCTTGCGGGGATTTCTCGGCAGTCCGATCCTGCGGGCCGCATCGGTTCGCTCGCGCGAACGCATTGATCGCATCATGCCGGCCTTGCTCAAGGCCGCTGCACGAAGTTCGGCACCCAGCGCCTGCCTGGTGCGCCTGATCGGTCTGGTGCAGGCGGTGGCGCGACGGTCCGCCTATCTGGCCTTGCTGGATGAACAACCCGCCGCATTGCGTCGCCTGGCCTCGGTGTTTGCCGCCAGCGCCTTGCTCGCGGAGCGGGTCATTGCCCATCCCCTGTTGCTTGACGAACTGCTCATCGATCGCGGCCAGGAGTTGCCTCCCAGCCGCGAACAGATTGAAGCGGAAATGGCGCGGCGGCTGGGTGCGGTGCACGAGCCGGACCTGGAGCGCGAGGTTGACCTTCTCCAGGAGCAACGACTGGCGGTGCAGTTTCATGTGGGCCTCGCCTTCCTGGGTGGACGCATCGATGCGGTGGCCGCTGCGCGCTCGCTCACCGATGTCGCCGAAGCGGTGCTGGCAACGGCACTGCGCATTGCCGAACGCGACCTGATTGCCGCACACGGCCGCATGGATGATCGCCCGGGTGATGGAACCGCCATGGCGGTGATCGGCTACGGCAGCCTTGGCGGCATGGAGCTGGGCTTCGGTTCCGACCTCGACCTGGTTTTCATTTACGACAGCGCGCATGCCGCACTGGAATCCGATGGTGCCAAACCGCTGGAAGGCAGTCGCTACTACGCGCGACTGGCGCAGCGTTTTGTCCACGTGCTCAGCATGCCGACCCGCTCCGGGAAGCTGTATGACATCGACGTGCGACTGCGCCCGGATGGCGGTTCCGGCCTGCTGGTCAGCAGCTTCGACGCCTATGCCGCCTACCAGCAGGCGCGCGCCTGGACCTGGGAGCATCAGGCTCTCGTGCGGGCGCGTGCGGTGGCCGGTGATGTGGGTTTGGGTCGCCTGTTTGCAGACGTGCGCGCGAATGCGCTGCAAGCGCGCGGCCAGGGCGCGCAACTGCATCGACAGATCGTCGAGATGCGCACGCGCTGGCGCCAGGAGAGTGATCGTTCGGATGCTCTTCGTCTTGATCTGAAACAAGGCCTCGGCGCATTGGTGGATATCGAGTTCCTGATGCAGGCCATCGTGCTGGAGCACGCGCCGCGGCAGCCCGCACTGCTTGCCGCCACGCACACGCTGGATTTGATTCAAGCTGCCGCCCGACTCGGCCTGCTCACGCCGGTGCAAGCCGAAACGCTGACCTCCGCGCATGCGCTGATGTTGTCGCGCTCGCTCGCCAGCAAACTGGATGCGAAACCGCGCCTGGTCCATCGCGACGCAGCGCTCGATGCCGCCTGCACCCAGGTGCTGGCCGTCGCCCGCGAACTGGATCTGGCGTTTGATTGATCGGGGATTGGGAATCGTGATTACACTTTGCATGCACGCACGCGGACCGAATCCGGAATCCGCAACGACACAAGTGCGTGTGAGCGGATGCGCTACGACTCGGTTTCGCACAAGGCGGTCCGGTGTGTGCCCCACAAAGCACGCACGCGCTCGGCAATTCCTGGCAGTTCGCGCAGGGGTTGCTGCGCGGTTGGCGCATCCGCATCCAGCGCGCACAGGTGCCCTGCATTGCGAAGGGCGTCATGGAAGCGGGCGAGTTTCCCGGCAACCGGCTTCGGGGCGAAGGCGTGCACGGGTTTGCCGGTGGCGCAGGCTTCGGAAATCATGTTCACCGAATCGGCACTGACCACGAAGCGGTCGGCCCAGGCGAGCATGCCGGGATAGGAATTCTCGCCATCGCTGCGATCCGCCCAGAACACGCCCGGCCATTGCGTGAACCAGCTTCGAAGTGCCGCCCGCATTTCCGGTGGCGTGCGCCGCGAAGTGCTGACGAGGAAGCTGCCGCCATGCCGCGCGTGCAACGAGGCCAGGCATTGTTTCAGGGACTCAAGATAGTCTCCATCCAGCGCCTGCGCCTTGTGCGGCCCGCCGACCAGGACGGCAATGCGTGGCACGGGCAGGGCCTCCAGCGCGGGAAACTGTTCACGCGCGTGGGCCAGCCATGCATCATCGATGGTGTTGATGGCCCCCAGCGTGGTGATGACATTGTCACCGGCCAGCGCGTCGTGGCGCGGGGCGATGACGGCGCCAAAGTGGTGGGGTGCGATGCGCGGGTCGAGAATCTGGACGGTGAAGCAGCGCCCCTCGCTCCATTGGCGCAAACAACGCGTCAGCAGTGCGGCCGTGCGTCCACAGCCAATCGCCACATCCGGCCATGCCGTGCTGATTCGCAAGCCATCCGTGCAGCGCATGGCGGATCCGGCCAGCCAGGTCAGATGAGGGGCAAACCAGCGCCACGGCCGGGCAAAGCGCAGGCGTATCGTCACGGCTTCCAGGCCAAGCCCCTGCGCGAGTGCCAGGGCCTGGCGCTCGTTGCCCGCGGCACCGTCGCTGATCACCCAGCAGGTCTCGCGGGAACCATCGTCGTTCAATTCAATTCCATTGCCAGTCATGCGTTCCTGCTGATTGCGGGAGCCGTGGGCCTCAGGCATTGTCCATCCGGTGGGAGCAATCCGTTGTCGATTGTTGCGTTGATCGATCAGCAACCGCCCCTAAACTTTAACCCAAGCAGGGATGACCGCCATTTCTGTGCAACGGAGTCGCCATGACCACCCCATTGAACGACCTCGCGCTTGACCGGATTTTCCGTACGGCGCGCACCTATCGTCGCTCCGCCGATGCCTGGCTGGACACGCCGGTCAGCGATGACCTGCTGCGCCAGGCCTATGACCTGGCCAAGTTCGGCCCGACCAGTGCCAATTGCCAGCCGCTGCGCGTGGTTTTCGTGCGTTCGCCCGCAGCCAAGGAAAAACTGCGTTCGGCGCTTTCGGCAAGCAACGTGGAGCAGAGCATGGCGGCACCGGCCACGGCCATCATCGCCGCCGACCATGCCTTTTACCGGCACTTGCCGCGTCTGTACACGGAGGAAAACGCAGTGCCCTGGTTTGAAGGCAAGCCGGATGCCATCGCGGCAACGGCATTTCGCAACTCCAGCCTGCAGGGTGCCTACCTGATCATCGCGCTGCGTGCGCTGGGACTGGACTGCGGTCCCATGTCGGGTTTCAGCAATGCCAAAGTGGATGAATTGTTCTTCCCGGGCACCGAAATCAAGTCGAATTTCCTCATCAACATCGGCTACGGCAACCCCGAAAGCCTGCGTCCCCGCGAACAGCGGTTCGCGTTTGAAGAAGCCTGTCAGATCCTCTGACGCCAACCCACACGGAGTCTCCCCATGCTCAAGAAATCCCTGCTCGCCGTCGCGCTTGCGTTTGCCTCAAGCGGTGCTTTTGCCGCGGCTGAAACCTATGTCATGGACAACAACCATACCCAGGTGGAATTCAGCTGGAATCATTTCGGTTTTTCCAATCCGGTTGCCAATTTCGACAACATTGAAGGCAGCATCAACTACGACGCCGACGACATCACCAAGTCGTCGGTCGAGGTGACCATCGCCACGTCCAGCATCAACAGCCACGTCAAGGATTTCAACGAGCACCTGGCCAGCGCCGACTTCTTCGACGTCGCCAAGTACCCGAGTTCGACATTCAAGAGCACGTCGGTAAAGAAAGGTGCGGCCGACAACAAGTTGCTGGTGAGCGGCGACCTCACCATTCATGGCGTGACCAAGCCGGTCACCATCGATGCCACCCTGAATCGCGCCGCGCCGCATCCGATGAGCAAGCAGCCGACCGTTGGGTTCGATGGCGTGCTCTTCATCAAGCGCAGTGATTTCGGCATCGGCAAGTACGTGCCCAACGTCAGTGACGAGGTTCGCATCCGCATCACCACCGAAGCTTCGGTTGCCAAGCAAACGGGCAGTTGAGCACGCCTCTCTTTGCTTCGCTGAAACAAATCGGGCCGCATGTGCGGCCCGATGTTTTTTGAATCGTTGCGTGCGTTCAGCGCAGGCGTGGGGCAGCCGCCGATCAGCCTTGCTTGACGCCCTGGTTCTTCAGGCTTTCGAGGCCAGCCAGGTCCAGTGAGCCGAGGGCCGCTTTCAGCATGTTGATGTCCAAGCCGCTGCCATAGCCGCTCACTTTCACCGAGAAGCGATCGCCCAACACGATGCTGAATTCGCCATTGCGGCTATTGTTGTCCCAGCGCTCCGACACCAGGCGGCCGTCCTGCTTGTAGGTTTTTTCATAGCCGGTTTCGGTCTGGCGTTCGGATTCGACATTGGCAAAGCCGGCCAGGGCCATGATGCCCTTGGCGCCACCCATGTCGGTGATCTCCAGGTTGATCTGGTTGTTGTCGGCATCCTGGTAGGACGCATGCCCGGTGCTGACCTGCACACCCATGGCACCGTTGCGCTCGACGGAAATCGAGGTGCGCTTGAAGTTGCCCAATCGTTCCGGCATGAACGGCTTGAGTGCGTCCGGGGCCAGAGCCTCGACCTGATCACCACCACCAAGCAGGCTGCCAACCATGGCGGCAGCCGCATCGGCCTGGGCCTCGGTGTCACCGCTCTTTTGTGCGGCTTCCATCTTCTTGCTCTGCGCTTCCATTTGCTGGCCCAGCGCGGCCAGCTTGCCGAGCGCGCCGTCGCTGTCGATGGTCACGCTGCTGGAACTGTTGCCAAGATTGATTGCACCGGTTGCGGCGCCGACGGCGGTGATCGCGCCGACGACAATGCCGAGCACGATGCTCAGCACGAAGCCGATGACGACGATGACCACGGTGTAGAGGACGGACTTGTCCTCAGGACAGCGCATGGTGCGGGGCAGGCCCAGGTACAGCAGGTAGATTCCGTAAATGGCACCGGCCCATACCACCAGCCAGCCAATCCACGGCACGATGACGGCAATACCGGCAACCCAGCTCGCGGTGTAGGTGTAGGCGGCGGTTTTCAGCGCCTGGATCTGGTTTTTCTCGCCATCGAAATTGGGTGCCAGCGCATCGATGATCAGGGCCAGCACGTAAACGATGACCAGGGTCAGACCGTAGGTGACCAGCATGCCGATGATGCCGCTGACCATCGGCGTACGGGCAGTAATGCCAAACAGGCTGAAACCGATGATGCTGCCCTTGATGAAGCCGAATACCGCCGGAATCGCGGCCAGGATCAGGATGTAGTTCTTGTAAAGGCCGGCGACCGTCTCCGGCTCGGCGGCAATCACCGGCCATTCGGTCTTGGGCGTGATCAGGATGGCCTTGACCCGGGCCATGAGCTTTGCAAAATCCATGATGTCTCCCCTACTGGTAGTGTGGAACGTTGCGAGCAATCGGATTGGCAGCGCGTGGATTTTTCAGACGTGTCCCGTCGATTCTAGACCAGCGGCTGCAAGTGACAAACCTCTCGCAGTCTGCAAGCGAACAGCAGGCCTGTTGATGAACCGCTGCACATGGGGTGTGTGAGCCACTTGGCACATTCCGTGCTGCTAACAGCCTGCATTATTCACGAACGTCGCAGGAAAACGCTCGAAGCCTTGGTATGACAACGCATCCGACAACTCTGCTATTTCAACAAAGCGTCCACATGCGTTTCCCTGCTGGCACGGCCATCGCGGGTCTTTTGCCCCAATCGCGGCGTTGCTTGTCGCCCCAATGGAACCACCATTTCGGCTCCGCGCGCCTTGCGCTTGGGGCAAAATCCTCCGCGATCATCCGCGCCCGTTCATGAATAATGCAGGCTAAACTTTGTGACTGCCATCTTGCGGGAGTCTCCAGTCATGTCGCCGAACCATCCTGCGGTTTCTTCGGGCCTGCAGGCCAATGCCGACAATCATTACCGGGTCAGTCGTTCCGACCTTCCCTTGAGCTGTCCCATGCCTGCCATGGCGCTGTGGAACTCCCATCCCAAGGTCTACCTTCCCATCGAGGAGCAGGGTGGAAGTGCCAAGTGCCCGTATTGCGGGGCCGGATTCGAGCTCGTGGATTGATGATGAGCCTGGCCCCGGCCGCAGCCCGATCGAGAGTCACATGTCCACGCCGGGCACGAACCTGAACGCGCCGCGCCTGAGCGTCGTGCAATTGGTGCCCGCGCTGGAAAGCGGCGGTGCCGAACGCTCGACCCTGGAGATTGGCCGCGCCCTGGTTGCCGCCGGCCATGAGTCGATTGTCGTCTCCGCTGGCGGGCGGCTGGTGGAGCGGCTGGTGGCCGAGGGCAGCCGGCACATCGAAATGTCGATCGGCAGGAAGTCGCTGAAGACCTTGGCCCTCGTACCCCGCCTGCGCGCCGTGATAGACGAGACAGGGGCCAACATCGTGCATGCGCGTTCGCGTCTGCCGGCCTGGCTGGGTTGGCGTGCCCTGAATGGCCTGAACGGGCCACGGCCGCGCTTCGTCACCACCGTGCATGGACTCAACACACCGGGCTGGTACAGCGGCATCATGACGCGCGGCGAACGCGTGATCTGCGTTTCCAACCTGGTCCGCGATCATGTCGTGCGCCACTATCGAAGCGTCAATCCGTCAAAGCTGATCCTGATTCCGCGGGGTGTGGATGCCGAGGAGTTTCCGTTCGGCTACCAACCCGAAGACGAATGGCGTCGCCGCTTCCTCGCCGAATTCCCGATGCTCGATGGGGCTCCGCTGCTGACCTTGCCGGCGCGTGGCACGCGCCTTAAGGGCCATGCCTTTGCCCTGGAGTTGATTGCCGATCTCAAGGCACGCGGCGTGGATGCGCGCCTGCTCCTGCTTGGCGTGCGTGAGGCGGGCCGTGAAGACTACCTGGCTGAACTCGAAGCCATGGCTTCTGCACTGGGCATCGCCGAGCGCGTGGCCATGACTGCGGCGCGAGCCGACGTGCGTGAAATCATGGCGATCTCCACCCTGGTGCTGCAATTGAGCACGCAACCGGAATCCTTCGGCCGCACCGTGATCGAGGCTCTGTCCTTGTGCAGGCCGGTGCTCGGCTTTGCCCATGGCGGAGTCGGCGAATTGTTGACCGACCTGTATCCGGCCGGTCGCGTGCCGCCCGGGGATCGCGCGCGCCTGGCCGAGCGTGCCGCGGAACTGATGCGCGCAGCACCGGCCATTCCGCCGCTGACCCGCTATCGCCTGATCGACATGCAACAGGCCACGCTGGACCTGTACCAGGAACTGGTCGGCGAGCCGCGGCGTCGGCGCGAGGATCGATGACGGCGGCAGGGCGACTGGAGATCGCCGCACAGTGGCTTGTGCTTGGCGTGCTCATCCTGCTTCCGGTTGGGCGAATCTCGGAACTGCCGGTGCTCATCGCCTGCATTGGCGCCTTCTTGCTCGTTGCGCTGTTGCGTGGCCACGCCTGGAACGGCACCGCGGCACGCTCGGTTCTGTTGCTGTTCGCCAGCTACTGGTTGCCGATCCTGTTTTCGGCGTTCGATGCCGTCAATCCTCACAAGACCTGGATGGTGGCGCTGGAAACCCTGCGATTCCTGCCCTTTGCCCTGTTCGTGGCGTGGGCGCTGCGGGACGCGGATGCGTGGCAGCGTTGCCAACTGGCGATTGCCGCCGTGGTGGGGCTGTGGCTGCTCGATGCCTGGGTGCAGATGGCAACCGGCTACAGCCTGGCAGGCGCCGCCGAACAGGAACGTCTGGCGGGTATCTTCGGCGCGGACAACCTCAAGTTGGGTCCTGCGCTGGCCGCGCTGTCTCCGTTTTTCCTGCACGTCGCGCGGGAGAGGACCGGACGCTGGGGCCTGCTGCTTGCCTTCCTGCTGATGCTGGCACCGATCCTCTTGGCCGGCTCACGCGCGGCCTGGCTGACCTTCGCCCTGGTGACCTGCGTGTTTGCCTGGCGCGAGACGCGCAGCCTGCGGCGTTTCCTGCCTTTGCTGCTGGGTGTCGTGCTCGGCATCGTGTTCAGCATCGGCATGCTGTGGAAGGAGTCGGACGGATTCCAGGCGCGCATCGAGCGCAGCCTGCTCGTGTTCAATGGCAATGCCCAGGCCATCGACCAGGCTTCGGCCTGGCGCCTGAGCATCTGGGCAGCGGCCATCGACATGATTCGTGCGCATCCGCTCAATGGCGTGGGCGCGCGCGGATTCCGCAACGACTATGCAGAGCATGCGCGCGGCGGCGATCCGTTTGTCGATGCGAAGTCCGGGGAAGGCGCGGCGCATGCCCATCAGATCGTGCTCGAGGTGCTCAGTGAAACCGGAATCATCGGCTTGCTGTGCTGGATCTTCGGCAGCGTCACGGCCATCCACATGTTTCGCCGGGCGACGCCCGCTCAGCGCCAGCGCGCATTCGTGCCCGCACTGGCACTGGTGGTGACCTGCAATCCGCTCAACACGCACCTGGCGTTCTACTCGGCGTGGTGGGGATTATTCTTCTGGTGGTTGCTGGCCCTCTACTGCGCCGCGTTCAGCCGGGTTGCGCAACAGGCGGATGGCGATGCCGGCGATCACCAGGGTCGCGCCGATCAGCACCAGCCACAACAGCTTGCGTCGCCACGCTGAGGCCGTTGCCGCTGCATCGGGATCCGGCGGCGCCGCGTTGGCTTGCAGCGCACCGAGACTCGCCTGCGGCGGTTGCCAGTCCTGGCCAAACTCCGCACGCAGCAGCTTGATCGCGGTTTCCACCGGGGCATCGGCGCGACGCTCGCGGGCGTTGCCGACGGCAAGCAGGTAAGGCCCACTGCCTTCGCTGAGAAATACCAGGTGCTCGGGACGGTAGCCGACCTGGACCTGCGGTACGTCGGCCAGCGGCGTTTCCGAATCAATGCGCAGGCTGCGCAGGTTGAGCGCTGGGGCCAGGCTGATATCGGCATTGTCGATGCGCGTGCCATCCTGTTGCAAACGGAAGGCGACGAGGCGGGCGCGCGATTGCCAGCGCGTGCGATTTGCCGTGAGCGGCTCGGCGCTGAGCAGTTCGAGGTCGGCCAGCGCATTGTCATTGGCCAGATGGATGCGAACCCGCTGCACGGGAATCGATCCGGGCAGCATGTACAGATGGCGGGTTGCACTGGCCTCAACTCCCGCCAGCGATGCCGTCCATCGTGGCGTCAACCAACGCAGCTCGGCCGCTTGCCGGCTGCGCGTTTCGCTGCGCACGACGGCGGTCATCCCGCGCAAGGCTTCGCCTGCATCAGGCGGATCAGGCGCAGGTAGCGGTTTTGCATTCCCGGCAAATCGATGTCGCGGCGTTCAACCGGGATGCCATCGCGCTGCAGGCGCACGATCACGGCATCCTCGCGCAACCTGCGCCAGCTTTGCAGGTCATCGCTGCCTTCCACGCGGAAGCGTGCGACCACGCCATCGTGGGGGTCATTCCAGTCGAGCGTGACGGTATCGATGCCCTTGTCGAATGCGCTGGCATCCAGAAGCCAGTCGCGCGAGGCCGCGGGCTCCGTGCGTTCGCCATCATCGCGGGTCTGGATGCGGCGAACGCGACCGCTGCCATCGCG
>Ga0209170_1000900_pt1 | contig 12936 bp, 11 predicted proteins | sample KloWWTKNB14_bulk_FD_187178 | JGI IMG/M metagenome (GOLD analysis project Ga0209170, IMG submission 187178) | Active sludge microbial communities from Klosterneuburg, Austria, studying microevolution and ecology of nitrifiers - Klosterneuburg... | ecosystem: Engineered > WWTP > Aerobic digester >...
GTCGAGGATACAAAAAATGATGAAAATAACGATAAATGCGCACCAAGCGCTTCTGGAAGCCCCTGAAGGGCGGATTTGAGAGACTGTTTGGTATTTTTACGGTATGATCGTTATTAATATATATAAAACAAAGTGTTATTATACTAAAATTCTGCACTTGGCTGAAGTCTTGTTAATCTGACAAAGTAGAATTAGTTCCCTAAGACTTGGTGTGAAATGAAATATTTGTAAATTTGTTTTGTAGATAACAGACATCAATGACTGCGCTGTATTAATTTATTGGTCATGGTGACTATTGGAGTGACCAAAAATTAATACAGGAGCATTCTATGAAAGTAATCTCACCGCGTACACACGGTTATCTTGATTTTCTGACAGTTGTTATTTTTTTACTTGCTCCTACTCTTTTAGGATTAGGTCAGTTATCAGCAATACTTGCCTATAGTCTTGCTGTAGTACATTTGATTGTTACCCTGGCTTCTGACTTTCCATTTGGGGTAGTAAAGCTAATTCCATTTACCGTTCATGGTTGGATTGAGCGCATGGTTGGCCCCTTGTTAATAGCCATACCCTTTGTCCTTAATTTTTCAACTGAAGAAGTAGCAAGAAATTTTTATATTGCGATGGGTATTATTATTATCGTAGTTGGTATGCTTACTAATTATCAAGCTGAAGTGAAGGATAGGGAGATCAAATAAAAATTGGCGATATTAACTATAGTAATTCAGGCGGCCTGTTGAAAAACCCCTGATACTACGTTGAGTTGATAATAAAATAGGGGCTTCATCTTCGACCATTGGTAAAGTCCAATGCAAGGTAAACAAACGTGTCAACAGGAATTATTCTCGACGATTGATCTGGAGAGCAGTTACCAATTTCTGCAAAACGATTGGAGTGCGGATTTGCCTACCCTTCAATCCCTATTTGCTAGCGATTCCAGAAAGATATAGCCCCAACGTCAAGGCTTTTGTTTGTGAACCTTGCGTTGAGACCTGCTCCATCGGGAAAGAATGCTTAAATGGGGAAGATGAAATTCTGCATTGACTGCATCTGGTATTTAGTTGTCTGTTTCCAAATCCATGTCTTCTAATATTTTGCCAGACTGTTCTTTTTCGATATCAATGAGCTGACCGTTTTTATCGACGGATATCCAAAATTTATTAGTATTGGATTTTTTGATCTTGGCGATATAAATAGCTGTTTTCCTTATTTTTTCATTGTCTTTTATAATATTTAATTTTTCTGTTTTAATCTTTAGGATTTGTCCTCCCTCTGCGTATTTGGTAATCGTTTGCTGAACTTTGGGCGGTACTTGCGACCATTCGACTTTTCCTGCTTTGGGGTCGGCATAGCTTGAAGTAGAAAATGCCAAGGCTATCAACGAAAGAAATGCGAGTACTTTAATTTTCATCATGATTCTCCTATTAATTTATATCTATCTGACTAGCTTGCAAATTGTAAAATCGGAACTAAATCTCATCAATGGATCAATGAACAAAGCGGTTATTGCCGACATGATGTAGATTTAAAATCCATATCATATTCATTACAATGCTACGCAAGACATGAGGATAATGCAATGTTAGATATTGATGAAGCAGTGGTTTTTTGAACTGGAGATTGATGGCTGGTGTGCTGAGTTCACTGACTCGTTGCTGGTAAATTCTCTGTTCGGTAGCTGCGATCTATAAGCGTACAGAGGTTAAGCGATTCGTTTTACATGAAACGATGAAGAATTTGGTAGAGTTGATCAGGATCAAAGGGTTTGGGTAAGTAAGCATCCATTCCGGCTCGCAAGTATTTCTGCTGATCTTCGATCATGATGTTAGCAGTCAAAGCAATAATGGGTATGCTGAGGTGAAGGTCTTGGCGAATCCGCCGAGTGGCTTCCAAGCCGTCCATTTCCGGCATTTGGATATCCATGAAAATCAAATTGAACGAAGGCTCGGTTTGTCTGAGGAGATCCAGGCACTCAATGCCATTGCTTGCTAAGCTGACGGTTATCCCCCAATTGCTTAACAGCTCGGATATCAGCATTTGATTGAATTCATTGTCTTCGGCAACCAGGATGTGAGTGCCGATAAATTGTCTTTTTGCATCCTCAATGATTAGTTTTTGATCAATCTGACCGATTTTGCTGATATCGAACAGTGTTGCAACAGCATCAAACAGATCCACTGGTGTGAAAGGCCTGTCCAGAATACTGATCGTGATTTGATGCTCGATTTCTTTTGAAAACTGGGGACCAAAATTGTTGGTGATCAGTATCGTTTTGAGTGGGTGATGAGGAGGCAGGTGCTTTTCTATGGCATGAATCGTCCCGAGATAATCAGTACCGGGCAAACGCATTGTCAGCAGCAGCAAATCAATGGCAGTTGCATTGGAAACAGGAGTCGTCATGTGCTGGATGGCTTGTGAGCTATTCTCGACGGCAATGGTCGACCAGCCCAGAGCTTGGATCGTTTCTGCAATGACCGTGCGCGTTACCGCATGATCGTCAATGATCAGCACTCTCAGGGATTGCAGCGCGCTGGGAATGACTATCCAGGGGTCGTCTTGATGGCTGAGCCGCTGGAGCTTGACGGTGCAATGAAACTCACTGCCTTTGCCGTGCATGCTTTCAACCTTGATATCGCCATTCATTTGTTGAGCTAGCCGATGTGAGATGGACAAACCCAAACCGGTTCCGCCGAATCGTCTTGTGATGGAAGTGTCAGCTTGTGAGAATGCCTGAAAAAGGCTCTCCATCTGCTTGGCTGTGATGCCGATGCCACTATCAATTACGCTGAAAGTCAAGGCGGCGATTCCAGAGGTATCGGCGTTGTCAATAGCGATGCGAATGATGACTTCACCCTGGCCAGTAAATTTAATGGCATTGTTGGTGAGGTTGACGAAAATCTGACTTAGCCTTAAAGGGTCGCCAATAAAATGCCTGGGTACATCCGACTCGACATAGAAAAGTACGTCTATGGTTTTGTCTTTTGCGGCGATTGAGGCTAATGCGGCCAGGTTTTCCAGAATGGTATTTAAGTCGAATGGGATGCTATCCAGTTCGATTTTATTGGCCTCGATCTTGGAGTAATCAAGAATGTCATTGATAACCCCCAACAAAATATGCGAAGAGCCTGCGATATTGCGAAGATATGTGCTCTGGTGAGAATCCAGTGATGTTTTGCTCAATAAATAAGCCATGCCCAACACAACATTCATCGGCGTGCGAATTTCGTGCGACATCATCGCCAGGAAGCGAGTTTTGGCAATACTGGCCGCTTCTGCTTGTTGCCGTGCTTCTATGAGCATGGCTTCACGTTCTTTGATCTCTGTGATGTCTTGGTGGGTTCCAAACATCATGAAGGGCTTGCCCTCTTTTGTCCAGCTCAATACTTTACCGCGATCGAACACCCAAACCCAATGGCCTGCCTTGTGAAGCATGCGCACTGAACATTCGTAGTAGGGGATTTTTCCGGAGAAATGATCTTCGAGTAATGCCTGAGATTGTTCTAAATCATCAGGATGAGCGTATTTAAGCCAGGTTTCAATGGTGACTGGAGCAAGTTCATCCAGGGTAAAACCGATGATTTCTGCCCATCGTTGATTGAAAATGACGATTCCCGTTTGAATATTCCATTCCCAGGTACCAATGTTGGTTCCTTCAATGATATTGGATAAGCGCAAACGCTGGTATTCCAGTTCCTTATCACGTTGTTTTCTAACCGTGATGTCGCGTGAAGAGGCATAAATAAATTTCTTGCCTGAAATATCTATGCCCCTGGCATTAATCTCTACATCAAATATGCTGCCATCCTTGCGCCGATGCAGTGTTTCAAAAACGCGCGGAGTGGTGAGGATTTCGCGTGCGACATTGATGAGTTTCTCTTTAGGAATCTTGGCATCCCAGTCCATTACGTTGAGTCGTGCCGTTTCTTCATAGCTGTAACCGAGCATTTTTGCAAATGAGCGGCTATAGTGAACAACGTTGCCGTCTTCATCCAGAATATGGATGCCGTCACTGGCTGAATCCAATAGCGCTTCGAATCTCAGCGATGCATTTTTTAGTTCAGTGATATCGGTGGTATATCCATTCCAAATGATACTGCCGTCATGTTGCTTTTCCGGTTTTGATTGCGCATGGATCCAGCGGATTTCTTTTTGCGCAACAATGATTCGATACTCAATGTGCCATTCCGCTAATGTTTTTGCGGATTCCTGAATCGATGTGTGAAAAATCGCCATATCCTCCGGATGGACAAGAGAAAATAGCAAGGAAGCATCCGTAGTCACCTGTTCGGGTGAAATGCCCATCAACTTGATCATGCCTTTGCTGGCAAAAGGAACGCAGCTTCGTCCATCAGGAAAAAGCTGATATTGATAAATAAAACCGGGAATATTGTTCGATAAATCTTCGAGAAATTGATGGCTCTTGATGAGCTGCGTTTCCAGATTTTTGCGTAAAGTAATATCTACAAATGTGACTAAATGGTTTTTTCTGAACGCGGGAGATTCAAGCGCAGAGGCTGTCGCAATGACGCTGCGCTGGGAACCATCCTTGCATCGAATGATAATGTCCAACGGTTCAAATTCAGTTTTCTCCTTTAAGGCTTTTTTCAGATTCCTGGTCCACGCTGTTTTCACATATTGGCGGTATTGCCGGTCAGGATAAGCCTTTGGCCACCAATCAGCCAATGTGGGTATGTCTTCTAGGGTATAGCCGAATAACTGAATGAAGGCTTTATTTAGGAAAATAATATTTTGATGCTCATCATTCACAGCCTTGGGAATGGAAGATGAATCAATGATTGAATAAAGCTTGGCTTCATTGTCGCGCAATGCTGTTTCGATTTGGTCTCGCTCGGCGAATAGCGTGCTGACAAATTGTGCCGTGAGAGAAATACCCAGAATAAAGATATTCATATCAAAGATACTTGGGGTCTCATTTAATACAAAGGGTCCCAAGCCTCGTGAGGTTTCATACAGAGCCAGCAAGGTGATTCCGCTACAAATGAGGGATACCACAGCGAGTCCGCTACTGATTGCAATCCATATCAGCAGCGGAACATAGATCACCAGTGCTAGCGCAATGCCGCCACCACCCAGATCAAGATCGCCGAAAATCAGCCAGGTTGCCGGTAACATGAGTGCAATAGGTATGATGGCTCGACGGATCGACTGCTGGATGTTTTTAAGGTAATGAGGTCTTGAACATAAAGCCAGCAGAAACGGCGTGATTAAAAATTGCCCCATGCAGTTGCCAAACCACCAATAGGCCCATGCCTGAAAATGGCTTTGTGACTCTTGAATGACGTCAAAAGTTAGCAATGTTGTAATGCCTAATGTTGCGCTAAATGGCTGTAAAATTAAAAAAATCATTAACATCAAGCGATTCAGATCACGCACGCTATTGATTGCGAGGCTAAGCTTCCAGCGTCTAAACAGAGTGGCTCCAATCAATGCTTCCATGCTGTTGATGAGCGATATGATAAGCGATGGCAGAAATTCAAGTCCGGTGCTCATGGCTAGCGCCAATTGCCCAAGAAGTATGCCCGGCCAGATTCTTCGACCCAATACAATCGCCGCAGCCAGTGCGATGCCTTCAGGTACAAAGAAGACGGGTGTTACGATGTAATGTGAAACGGTAGTTAAAAAGCTGATGTGGCCAAAAATAAAATATAAAGCAGTTAATCCCAGTACCTGAAATAGATAATGACTATAGGCAACTTGCTTATCGTTAGTCATGTAATAACTAAAATTTTAGATTGAAAGGAATTCGAAGAAGGTTAAGTTATAATATTTTGTGCATAATATAAAAGGCATTATAACCATAACGCACACTCATTAGGCCAAATCGAGTTTCTTTTGCGCATAAATCCGTCCGTGTTGGCCAGCCCCATCGTTTATGGGTGCATGTTTCCAAAATGGAGTTCGAAAACAGGTTTCAACGGAACCTATGATGCGTATTGATATCTGAATGAAAAATAAGATTGTCAAAAGATTCTTATTATGAACGACGGCTTTGCCGTGCAGGGATATCCAGGTGGAATATGTTTTATATATTAGGGATGATTGCGATTGCAATACTCATTTTTGGTCCTTCTTACTGGGTCAAATATACGCTTGAGAAGTATAGCCAACCTGATGATCGTTATCCCGGGACAGGCGGTGAGCTGGCGCGTATTTTATTGGACTGGGCGCAGTTGCAAGCTGTCAGGGTTGAGGTGACGGAGCAGGGCGATCACTACGATCCGATAGAAAAAGTGGTGCGTCTGACAGCAGATAAATTTAATGGCAAATCGTTGACTGCAATTACGGTGGCTGCCCATGAAGTAGGACACGCCATACAAGATCGAGATGGCTACTTGCCACTAAAGTTGCGCACGAGATTAGTGCAAATTGCTGCTCCAGCCGAAAAATTGGGCGCAGCAATTTTGATGATTGCCCCCGCTATTGCATTGATCACTCGCGCGCCGGTTACGGGCGCTTTATTTTTCGTGGGTGGCTTATTGACCTTGGGGGCGGCGATATTAGTTCATTTAGTGACGCTACCGATGGAAATGCACGCCAGTTTTGCACGCGCACTACCGATGCTGGAGCAAGGAAAATATCTGATTCAAGGAGATGAGCCGCATGCACGCAGGATTCTGCGCGCGGCAGCCTGGACTTATGTATCGGCTTCGCTAATGACCCTGCTTAATATGGGACGGTGGTGGGCAATCATACGGCGCTAGTCGATTTGTGAGTGGCTTAGACTGGCATGTTTGCGCTCTCCATAGTCTTGACCCTGTAATATAAGCCACTTACCATGTGCATATTGGCGGTAACTGCCTATATACTTACATGTAAAATGCTCAAAAGGATATCAATAGATTTTTCAAAATTCAGCAATTTATTAGTAAAGGATAATTATGATGCGTTTATATAGGCAACAAAAAACAAAAATTGGTGGATTTACATTGCTTGAGTTGCTCGTTGTGATGGTTATTATTGGCTTGTTGGCAGCGTATGTCGGACCTAAATACTTTTCACAAGTAGGCAAGTCAGAAGTTAAAATGGCACAGGCTCAAATTGATGCACTAGAAAAAGCATTGCATCAATATCGTTTGGATGTTGGCAGTTATCCATCGACTGAGAATGGATTGGCTGCGTTGGTGACACGTCCCAGTAATGAAGCGAAATGGCAGGGTCCTTATCTTTCAAAAATGCCGCCAAGCGATCCTTGGGGACGTCCTTATGTCTATAAATATCCTGGGGAACGGACGGAATTCGATTTACTTTCTTATGGTAAAGATGGACAACCAGGTGGTGAAGGTGAAGCCGCCGATATAACGAACTGGTAAGTATTAACAATGCGTTATGAGGTGAAAGCAGTTTTGTCCGGACAAGGTACGGTACACCTTGAACTTGAAGCAAACAGCGAAGAGGAAGCCCGTCTTCAGGTGATAGAGCAAGGCGGGATGGTTTTAAGTGTAAAACGCAGCTTTTCAGGCTTCTCTCTGAAAGGGACGACTCGTTTTCCATTAGTTCATTTCAGCCAGGAATTGCTTTCATTGCAAACTGCCGGATTGAGTCTGGTAGAAAGCATCGAAACCTTATTGGAGAAGGAACAGGATGCGAGTAATCGTAAAATCATTCAGACTATCCTGTCCAGACTTTATGAAGGAGTCACCTTTTCGCAGGCATTGGAAGATTATCCGCAAGCATTTCCGCCGTTGTATATTGCAACAATTCGTGCCAGTGAGCGTACCGGTGATCTTCCCGAAGCTTTGACACGATTCATTACCTATCAGACACAAATGGAATTTGTGCGCAAAAAACTTGTGGGCGCATCCATCTATCCTGTTCTGTTGCTGACGGTCGGTTTTCTGGTTTCTATCTTTCTGATGGTATTTGTAGTGCCGAAATTCAGTGCCATTTACGATGATATGGGTAGTGATTTACCCTGGTTGTCATTATTGTTGATCAAATGGGGACAATTCGTACATGAGCGTGGTTGGGAATTGACCATTGCGACCCTTATCTTGATTGCGCTAACCGGATACACGGTCAGTCGGCCTGCATTTCGGGCCAGTGTGATGCGATTATTATGGAGAATTCCTGCAATTGGCGAGCATATGCGCGTTTATCAATTAGCTCGGTTCTACAAAACACTGGGTATGCTGTTGCGCGGTGGAATTCCCATTACACAAGCATTGGAGATGGTGAGCGGTTTACTCCAGACGCATTTTCGACCCAAAGTGGAAGCGGCCGCCAAACATATTCGTGAAGGTAAAACCATTTCCAGCGCTATGGAGCAAGAGGGATTAACAACGGCAGTGGGTAATCGAATGCTGCGTGTTGGCGAAAGAACGGGTTTGATGGGAGATATGATGGAGCGAATTGGTAATTTTCACGACGAGGAGATCGCTCGCTGGGTGGAATGGACAACCAAACTGATTGAGCCGCTGTTAATGGCGGTCATCGGTATTGTGATTGGTGGTATTATTATTCTCATGTATATGCCAATATTTGAATTGGCAGGAAGTATCAATTGATTGAATCAGCTATACAATCCGACAACAGACAACCGATGGATATCAATCATCTGATTGGTATGCGCCAGAAGGCCTTCGAGCAAGGTATTTCTGTCATGCAGGCGCTGGAGGAAACCAGCGGCTATTCCCCCGATGAGTTGACTCAACAGGTGGGGCAGTTATTGCACATGCCGGTGATGGAAATGAAAGCCATGCATGCATTAACGCCAGCCTTTGATCGATTGCCTTTTTCAGAAGCCATCATGCACGAATGTGCATTGTTCCGTCGAGAACAGGATTATTTGCTGGCAGTAAGCAATCCATTTTCAAACAAATTGCGCGCTTGGGCGGAAGAGCGCTTTGATATGGCGCTTGAGTGGCATTTGGTTCATCCAGCTGACTTGACCGCTTTTTTTGCTCAGCAGGAAAAAACCATGCGCGCCATGGATCAGGTAATGCCTTCCGCTGAGCTTGACAAGGTTCACAGTGGTGTTGAGGATTTATCCTTAAAAAGCATCAATGAGGGTACCAGCCAGGTCGTGCGACTCGTTCATTCGACACTGTATGATGCGCATAAATCGCAGGCCAGTGATATCCATCTTGAAATGACAACCGGTGCGCTTTCGATCAAATATCGCATTGATGGCGTGTTGACTTCTATTGGTGTCATACAAGGTGGAGATTTGGCGGAGCAAGTGATATCCCGCATCAAAGTGATGTCTGAATTGGATATTGCTGAACGTCGGGTACCGCAAGATGGCCGTTTCAAAATTTCTATTCAAGGCCGAGAAATCGATTTTCGTGTGTCTATCATGCCGAGTATTTTCGGTGAAGATGCGGTGCTTCGTATTCTTGATCGGCAAGCGCTGTCTGATCACATAGAAGGCTTAACATTAAATCAACTGGGATTTAATCAGGCGGCTATTGCTAGTATTCGCCGCCTGAGCTCGGAACCTTACGGCATGTTGCTGGTTACCGGTCCTACCGGCAGTGGTAAAACGACATCGCTGTACGCCGCCATATCCGAGGTGAATAAAGGCAGCGACAAGATTATTACCATTGAAGATCCGATTGAGTATCAGTTGCCCGGTGTTTTGCAGATTCCGGTTAATGAAAAAAAAGGACTGACTTTTGCACGTGGTTTGCGCTCTATTCTGCGACATGATCCGGATAAAATTATGGTGGGCGAGATTCGTGATTCCGAAACAGCGCAAATTGCCATCCAGGCTGCACTGACCGGACATTTGGTGTTTACTACGGTGCATGCCAATAATGTATTTGATGTGATTGGACGCTTCTCTCATATGGGCGTAGATCCCTATAGTTTTGTATCTGCCTTGAACGGAATTGCCGCGCAAAGATTGGTGCGTTTATTATGCGCGCACTGTGCGGTTGACGAGCGTCCTGATGATGCGATGATTACTGAATCTGGAATTCCTTTGGATGAAGCGGATCAATACAACTTTCGCAGCGGAAAGGGCTGTGGTCAATGTCGGGGAAGTGGGTATCGGGGGAGAAATGCGATTGCTGAAATCCTGATTCTGAATGATGAAATCCGCGAACTCATTGTGGCGCAGGAACCGATCCGGCGTATCAAAGAAGCGGCCAGAAATAATGGCACCCGTTTTCTGCGGGAAGCGGCTTTAGACATGGTCAAGCAAGGATTAACCAGCTTAGAGGAGGCAAATCGTGTCACGATTGTGGCGTGATCAAATCCAGGTTTTTCTGGCACCTGAGCGGATGGATATCGTCCGTTTCTCACGTGGCTTTAAACCAGTGCAGATGTCTAAAGCAACCGCGCTATGCCAGCACGTGCAAGGCGCGCCTGCTTGGCAAGCCGCATTGCAGCAATTGGAAAAGCATCTGTTGGAAGCTGTCGGCACCGATCTGACGATCACTCTGTCGAATCACTTCACTCGCTATGTGACATTGCCGCCACAAACAGAAATAACCACACCCGAGGAGGTTATGTCTTATGCTACTTTTCGTATGCGCGAAATTTATGCGGAACGTGTTGATTCCTGGGTGCTCAGTGTCAGTGACTGGAATCCGATAAGCGGCGCTGTTTGCGCTGCCATTCCTCGTGAATTAATGACACGGTTGGAGGAGTTGGCGGTGAGGTATCAATTTAAACTGAAGGCCGTCGAACCTTACTTGGCTTCTGTTTATGATCGATGGGAAAAACAACTGAGCGGTAACAGAATCTACTTGGCTGTCATTGAGAATGGGCGAATTTGTCTGACTATTTTGCTTGATGGAGTATGGCAAAGCATACGCAATCAGCGGATTTTACATAGCGTAGCCGATGAGCTTCTGGCTGCCCTGGATCAGGAAACGATCTTGTCTGGTCATAAAGAGTCGGTCGAACTGGTCTACTTGTTTGCACCCGAGCACCCGGAATTGGCGCTTCCTCAAAACTGTGGATGGAGCCTGATTCCGTTGCAAACTGAGCAATTACCGGTATTGGCACACTACCCATCTGTCGCAGTCAATCATACTGAGATCAATCAATGCGTCGCCTGAAATTAAAGTTTCCCGATCATGGACAGTTATTACCGCATGTGGATTACTCCCTATTGCTGATTGGGTTATTGGTTCTGGCTGGCGTACTCTTCCAATTTCAGCAAATAAGCGAGGACGTGAATTACTGGAGTAACCGCGTCGAGCATTTGGAAAAACAGCAACAGCAAAAAGCTGCGCCACGCACGCGTTCATCACCACGGATCAGGGAATTTGGTCAGGAAATTCGTAAAGAAATTTCCAAAGCCAATGCCATACTGGATCAAATCAATTTACCCTGGGAATCATTATTTGATTCCATTGAACATGCCGCGACAGAAGACATCGCATTATTATCATTACAGCCCAACGTATCCAGCCGGGCATTACGTATCAGCGGCGAAGCCAAGAATATGTCGGAGTTGCTCGATTTTGTAGAAGCTCTTGAACGCGAACCCATTTTTGAAAATGTACATTTATTGAACTATAAAATAAAACAGGATAATCCGCACCGACCGATTATTTTCCTTCTGACCGCAGCATGGATTAGCGCCTCTTGAAAACTCAAATACCACAAATTCAATTGAATCAGCTGCTACCTCAGCTTCGCTGGCAGGTAGGTCGCCTGGGTGTCATTGGTAAAATCGGCTTGGGTTTACTGGTTGTTAGCAGTATCTATTTTTTTTCGGTTGTTGTGCCGCAGGAATCCGATTTGCGAAAACTCAAAGAGCGTGCTGAAACGTTGCAAACTCAGGCTTTATCAAAGCAAACTTCGGGTGATGCGGAAAGCGGTATAAAAATGAGCGGCGATCAAGCGTTGCAAGCTTTTTATGATTTCTTTCCACGCGTGGATTCCTCGCCGTTCTGGATTCGAGAACTGGTGCGTATTGCTCAGAAACACGGTGTGGAGCTCAGCAGCAGCGAATATCGCCTGGTGAATGACAATGATGCGCGCTTGGCTCGCTACGAAATGATATTGCCGGTAAAGGGAAAATATTCCCAGGTACGGGCTTTTATGGCCACCGCGCTGGAAGCGGTGCCTGCCATGGCAATTTCCGCCATTGCCATTAAACGGGAGAACGTCACTTCTGAGAAGCTTGAGGTTCGTCTTGAAGTTAATCTTTACTTGAATAAATAGACAAGATGGATTCGGCTGAAAAAAAACGTAAATTGTTAATAGGTGGCGCCTTGGTGGTGACACTGATTGCTGTATTGATGGTTGAGGAAGAAGAAACCCTGATTGAAACGATAGAGCCCGTGCAATCCGTACAGTCCACTAAATCATCGACGGATAGAGCCAATAAGGCTCAAGAAAATAATGCTGACAGTTTGGATATCAGCAAGCTTGGGCAAAGGAAATTTAATCCTCTGGCCGGAGAACTTTTTGCATCCACTACATGGGCGCCCAAAAAACCTCCGGTAGATTTGCAAGAACAAGCGGAAAAAGCCGCCGCAGCTCAGGCAGCCAAAATGACGGCCCGCCCTGCGGCGCCGACCGCACCGCCCTTGCAGTTTAAATATACCGGTAAAGCAATTGAGGACAGGATAACTTGGGTTTTCCTATCGCGCTCGGGAGAGAATTTCATCGCTAAGATTGGGGAAAAGATTAATGATCAATATCGATTGGATTCGATCAATGATGATGCGATTACTTTGACTTATCTGCCGCTCAATATCAAACAGACGCTCACGATTAATAATAAATTAGCAGGAAATTTCCGATGAAAAAATGGAAAGTGATTGTCCTTATTACCTTGATTACGGTTACGACAGGATGTGCGATCGATAACCGATCATTTTTTACCAGAAATGTTGCATTTTCTGATGCGCAGAAGCTGATTACGCAAGGTAAGCTCGAGAATGGATTGGAGAAACTGGAGCAAGCAGCACGTGAAGAGCCTGAGAATAAAGAAATTCGCATTATGTTGATGCG
>Ga0209170_1000910_pt1 | contig 12810 bp, 18 predicted proteins | sample KloWWTKNB14_bulk_FD_187178 | JGI IMG/M metagenome (GOLD analysis project Ga0209170, IMG submission 187178) | Active sludge microbial communities from Klosterneuburg, Austria, studying microevolution and ecology of nitrifiers - Klosterneuburg... | ecosystem: Engineered > WWTP > Aerobic digester >...
TGGCAGGAACAGTTCGCCATCGCCCAGCAATGGACGGCGGCGCTGGCGAAGAGGTAACCGATGGCCGGCAATGCAGTGATTGGCGCGCTCCGGGTCAACCTCGGGCTGGATTCTGCGCAGTTCTCCAGCGGTCTCAAGAAGGCCGAAGGCGGGCTCGCTCGCTTTGGGAAGCTGGCGGGCATCGGTCTTGCCGCTGTCGCCACCGCTGCCGTAAGCGCCGGCATCGCTCTAGGCCACGCGGTCAAGGGAGCAGCGGATCACGCCGACGAACTCGGCAAGACGGCTCAGAAGGTTGGCGTCTCCGTCGAGGCGCTGTCCCGGCTGGAATACGCAGCGAAGCTGAGCGACGTGTCCCTTGAGGGGCTATCGACCGGACTTCGCAAGCTCGCCGACAATATGGCGACGGTGGCACAAAATTCGAATGCCGGTGTGGCGACCGCGTTCAAGGCGCTCGGCATCAGCGTGAAGGATGCTGCCGGGAACCTCAAGAGTGGCGATGTCGTGCTGGCCGAGGTTGCCGACCGTTTCTCCCGAATGGAGGACGGAGCGCTCAAGACCAGCCTCGCTATTCAGATATTCGGCAAGGCCGGCGCCGACCTTATCCCGCTGCTTAACTCCGGCAAGACGGGACTGGCTGAGATGGCGGCCGAGGCGGATCGCCTAGGCGTAACCGTCAGCACCAAAACCGCGAAGTCGGCGGAGGTCTTTAACGACAACATCACCCGTCTCAGTGCGGTGCTCGAGGGGCTTGCCAACAAAGTGATGGTTGGGGTCATCGACTCGCTCGCCGACCTCACGAATACCATGGCGTCAAGCGAATTTCAGACTGCCATCGTCAATACCGCCAATGCAATTATGGGCATCGCGAACGCGCTCGCCGATGGGGTCAAGTGGGCCAACGCGCTACTTGACGTGCTTCCTAAGGCCGTCGCTGCGGGTGAGGACAAGGCCCTTTACGCAAACCTTCCCGGTTACGATGCCTTCATCGCTCAGCATGAGGTGGGAAGGGGCGGGGCCGATGGCGTCGGCGGCGGTGCCGGCTCTTTCGACGCCATGCTTGCGAAGATGGGCGTGAAGTCGGCAACGACGACAACGCCGACAACGCCCCCCTTTAAGCCGATCATCACCGACGCAGGCGCTGCCAAAAAGGCGCTGATCGAACTCACCGACACGGGCGACAAATATACCGACTCGGCGCAGCGGATGACGGAAGCGATTGGCAACGGCCTCGGCAATGCCTTCTCCCGGCTGGCTGATGCTGTGCTGAGCGGCAACGACGCCCTTTCAGCAACCGTCGATGTTCTGATGGACCTCGGCAAGCAGTTGGTGAGCAGCGCCATCCAAGGCTTCTTCGGAAACCTGTTCAGCGGGGCGCTGTCCGGTGGGATGGGGCTTGGCTCCGGCGCGATTGGTCGCTCGGTCTATGGCGGCAACACCGGTTTCTTCCCCGGTTTCCCCGGCATGGCATCGGGTGGCACGGTCGGGCGTGGGGGCATGACCTGGGTGGGCGAGAAGGGCCCTGAACTGCTCAACCTCCCGCGTGGTTCACAAGTCATCCCGAACCACGAACTAGGGTCGGTCGGTCAGAGCGCAATCCGCGTCGATCTTGGACCGGGTCTCGTTGCGACGATCCTCAAACAGGCAGGAGAGCAGTCTGTGCAGATTGTGCAGTCGCAAGCCCCGCTCGCGGTGGCAAAGTTTAGCCGCAACCGGATGGGCGGCTGATGACTGACATCATCACCATGCCGGACGAGTTGTACCGAAACACGCTTGTCCGCTTCAACCCGACCCACCTCAATGCGTCGGCGCAGGCGTCGGCATTCAACCCGTTCGGTCGCACGGACGGGCCATCGGCTGTCTTCTGGCAGGTCGAAATGACCTTCCAGATCAGCGACCCCGACACCTATCTCAAGTTCCGTCGCTTCGTGATGAAGCTGAAGGGCGGCAAAGTGCTGGCGCGCATCTACGACCTGCAGATGACGACAGCGGTCTATGACACGCAGCCGCGCGGTGCGGGAGGATCTGGGCCGGTGGTCAACATCGACGCGGCTGGCGCGACAGGTGATGAGACTGTCACCCTCCGCAATTTGATCCCTAGCCAGTCCGTGGCGCTGATGTTCGGCGATCAGATCGGCATAGGGGAAAACCTCTATCCCGTTCTCGATAGCGTGGCATCTGACGCGGGCGGGCTCGCAACCGTGACCCTTGGTATTCCCCTCCGGATGGGCGTTGCGGAGGGTGATCCGGTCAACCTTGTGAAGCCGACAGGGCTTTTCCGGCTAGTGGCCGGCGGCGATCAACTCGCCATGAGCACCGAGCACATCGGACAGGCCTTCGCGCTCTCCTTCATCGAGGAGCCCGAGTTTGCTTAGCGTGGACATGGCCCGCGCTCTTTGCAGCGACCGGCGCAACCTTGCATATCTGTTCTGGTTTGAGGGCAGTGGTTCCGACCTCTACGCATGGTCGGGCATGCATGACCTCGCCTATGACGGGCACACATGGAAGGGAGTTGGCCACGTTCTCGGCATGGGCACGATTGATCGCGGGGACGCACTCAGCTTCCGCACGCAGTCGTTCCAGCTTCGCGGGCTTGATCCGCAGGTACTTGCCGAGATTGACGAGAGCGTGCGGGGCAGGGGCGGCAAGGTGTGGCTCGCCGCACTGGACGACTCTGGCAAAGTCATTCGCGATCCGCTGCTCGTGGCGGAAGTGGTGCAGGACACGCTCGAATGGAAGCTTGAGGACGGGAACACCGTCACCCTGACGCTCAACACATTCGAGAGCCTGAAACACCTTGGTCGGGCCACAAACCGGAAGTGGAGCCACGAGGCGCAGCTAGCCCGGTTCCCCGGCGATGTAGGATTTCAGTACACGCAGCAGATTGCCCGTACGGGGCTCTACAGCATCGACTGGAGGCAGGGGTAATGTCCCCGCTCTCGAATGCCATCGCTCGCGCCTCGCGCGGGCTCGACTGGTCGTACCCGTGCCTCATCTGGATCGCGGACTATGTGTGGGACGTGACGGGGGTCGACCCTGCCGCGGCGCTTCGCCATGTCGAATGGGATCAGACCGGCGCTCAACGTCACCTTGCCCGGCTGGCCAGGCGCGGCGAAGGCGAAACCGACGTGGAACGCGCCCTCGACTACATCGCCAAGCGCGATGGCTGGGTTGAGGTCGAATGCGCCATGCAGGGTGCTGCGATGATTGGCGTCTACGACGGGGCGATGCAGTTCGGCCCGGTATGGAGGCCTACCGGTTTTCCGGGGATCTACGACGGTCAGAAGCGCTGGATATGCAGCACTGACGGAGCGTCGGTTTCATCGGTGGATATGAAGCCGAAACGTATGTGGGAGCTGAAGATTGCGGCTGCTTAGGTTCGTCACCGCCGCGCTGTTGCTATCCACGGCACAGGTGCAGGCCGCGCCGGTCGTGGCGGCAGCTGGTGCTGCTGCTGCGTGGTACGCCAGCATCGGCGTTGTCGGGCAGCTCGTGGTGCAGGTTGCCATTGGCGTTGCCCTCACGGCAGCGTCCTACGGCCTGCAGCAGATGCTCAGCGGCGGATCGCGCCGGGCAGAGCAGGCGGGCAATCAGGATGCCGCCAGCGTCACCCTGCCGGAGATCGACGGGCTCCTCGAGGTGGTCCGTGCCTACGGGATAGTGGTCACGCCGGGCGGCGTGTTTTTCAGGAAGACCGTGGCGGACACGGGCGCATCGGGGCCGAACCGCTATGTCCTCGGCTTGGCGCTCAGTGAAGGCGTCTGTGACGGACTAGACGCGCTGATCATCAACGGCGTCGTCTGCGAGTTCGATGAGGCCGGGGTGCCTCAGACTGCACCTTGGAATGACGGCTTCGGCAATTCCTACATCTCGGTTTCGTTCCGGGCGGGAACGACGACGCAAACGATTGATCCAATCATTGCGGCGCGGTTTCCCGACGAGGACGTGAACTTTTGCCAGAAGGGCGTTTGCACTCTGGTCCTCGACATGCACTTCGGCACGGATGCCGAGCATCATGCCGAGCTTTGGGGCACGTCGGGCATTCCGACCATTCTGGTGCGGCTTCGCGGGCTTCGGGTCTATGACCGGGACGACCCGCTTCAAGTCGCCAATGATCCCGATACGTGGGCCTTTTCCGACATCGCGACGGTGGCGATTGAAGACTATCTCGTCGCCGAAATCGGCGGGCAGGTACAGCGGTCCGAGATCGACCACGCCCCGGCGCTCGAAAGCATCCAGATCGACAAGACCAACATGCCGACCCTCGACGGGATCGAGGCTACTGGCCGGGTCAATGGGCTGGTGTTTTCATCAGAGGCAAATGTCGATGTGCTCGCCTCGATGGCACAGCAGAACCGGGGCATCGTGAGCAAGGCGGGCGGCAAGTATGTGATCCGCGCGGATCGTCCCCCCGTTGCTGTTTCGACCATTCATCAGGGTTTGTGGTTGGGGCAGCTTTCGTTCCGCAACGAACGCGACACCCGGTCTGCAATCGACGGGATCGTGACGCAGTTCTATCCGGCCTCGCGGTTCAATCAGGCGGCGGACACCAGCTATCCCGCCGCTGCTTTGGATGATCCCGATGCGCAGCGCGTGACCTTCCGGTTTTCGGATACGGCGGCACAAGCGCAGCGGCTCGGCTTCGGGCTGGTGAAGGACAACCAGGCTGGGCGGCAGATCAGCGGGGCGTTTGATATCTCGGTGCTGGTTGCGCCCGGGAAGTCGAACCGGACCCTGCAAGTCGGTGATCCGGTCTGGTTCGAGGTCAACGCGCCCTATGACGGCATGGCGGGCCTCTATCGCATCGATAGCATTGAAATCACCGCGCCGGGGTTCGGCGTGTCCCTCGCCATGAGCGAGGCGGCGCCTGACGCCATCACGGGCTGGTCCACGGCCCTCGAAACGCCCTTCGCGGCAGAAGCCGCCTAAAGGCTCAAGGAACATCATTGATGGCTGACGATCCGATCCGCACAGCGGCAGCGGCCGAGAGCGGCTTGCTGAAAGACACGCTGCTCGAAGCCACCATCAAGCGCACGATCTATGTGCTCAATGTCGGGGAGGCGTGGGGCGATCTCGACCAGACGGTTGGCGAAAAGCGGCTCGCCATTCTCGATGCGGCGGTTGGCTATCTCTACCTCTACGACGCGACGGACACGACGACGGCTGATGACGGGCTGACCTGTCGCGTCACCGGAACAGGCGAGCGGTACCATATCGAGGATGCCGCGAGCATTTCGGTCTCGTCGGTGCTGGCGCAGCAGAACACGCCGCCCGGCTCGCCCGCCAACAATGACGCATACATTGTCGGGACCAGCCCGACCGGGGCATGGGCGGCGCAGGCAACCAACCTCGCGATCTACACCCGCAGGGGTTGGGTGTTTGCCGTCCCCGAAGTCGGGATGACGGTCTACGATCAGGCAACCGGGACCAACCTCCAGTTTGATGAGAACGGGGATTGGGCGGACTTCGCGTCGGACATTCCCGATGACTCCGTCCTGCCGGTGCAACTGGCATTCCCGGCAGGGGTATCGATTGAGGCGCAGCAGAACGCGCCGCCGAGCGTCCCCGGCGATCCGGCGACAACTTACCTTGTCGGGACTTCCGGGTCTGGCGCTTGGTCGGGGCACAACAACGCCTTTGCCTTCTCGCGCGACGGCGCAACGTGGTCGTTCATCGCCGCCTATGAGGGTGCGACGGTCTACAACAAGGCGACTGATCTCGCGCTTCGGTTCAACGGCACCGCGTGGGTCTCGACCACGGCGGGGATACTCGACTACCAGGTCTTCGCCACACCCGGCTCCGCGACATGGAACATGTCGGCGGGCTTGCCTGCCAATGCCCGCGTCAAGATCGAGATGTGGGGCGGTGGCGGTGGCGGCGGTGGCTGCATCAACGAGGCCACGCCCGGTGGTGGCGGCGGTGGTGGTGGTGCCTATGCATGGTGGGAAGGGCTCGCGTCCGAACTAGCGTCGTCCTATGCGCTCAACATCGCGGCGGGTGGCAACGGTGGCACGGGCAGCAACAACGGTTCGCCCGGCGGCAACTCTACCTTCGGATCGCTGTTTACGGCCTACGGCGGAGGCGGAGGTGGGCTTGCGAACAACGCAAGCGCTGCTGGCGGTGGTGGCGGTGGCATCTTCGGGGCCGGTGCATCCGCGAGTAACATAACCCCCGGCGCTGGTGGTGCCGACGCGAGCCTTCTGGGCTTCGGTGGCGGCAGCAACGCCACTGGAAACAACAGTATTTACGGCGGTGGCGCTGGCGGCGGATCAGGCAACACAGGCGGACGCAGCCTCTATGGCGGCGCGGGTGGCTGTGGTGCCAGCAACGGCGCGGTTCCGGCTATCGCCACCTCTCGCTTCGGCGGCAATGGCGGCGCGCAAGGTGCTGGGGGCAGTGGGGGAACTGGTGGCGTGGGTGGAGCGCGCGGCGGTGGCGGCGGTGGCGGCGGCCAGATCTCCTCTGGCTCCTCGACCGGCGGTGCAGGCGGTCGTGGCGAAATCTGTGTCACGGTGTTCGCGTAAAGGGAGAGACATGTGCCTCGTCGCCTTTACGCTCTCAGATCACGCGCGGTCCCGACAGTTGCCCGTATCTATCGGGCACAGTTCGTGCCGCCTGCGGAGTTGGATCGCTCGGTAGCATTTGCCGGGATCGGCACGCTCTCGGTTGCACGGGAAAAGATCAGCAACCGCGCCGTTGGCTTCAACGCCTCCGGCTCATTGTCGGTGGCCTATGCCGGTGCCTCGCTCAGGGCCGCTGCATTCGCAGCAGAAGGCGCTCTGGCCGCTTCGTGGGTGGCCGTCAGGGTTCGGTCGGTTGCGTTTGAAGGCCGAGGCTTCCTGTCGGCTCACGGCAGGTTCGACCGAGTTGTTTCGTTCAACGGCGTTGGAACACTTGCCGTTGCCGCGGAGGCCACTCGTTTCAGGTCTGCGGGGTTCACTGCGTCCGGTGAGCTTGCGGCGGTCTGGAACGCGACGTTCGAGCGCTCGGCCGCATTCGCCGGGGCAGGCAGTCTCACCACTGTCCCGACCAAGTTCCTCAATCGGTCGGTCTCATTCGAGGCGGACGGAACGCTCAGCGCCGTGGCTCTCGCGGGCGCCTTCGACAACAGCTTCGACAACAGCTTCGACACCTAGAAAGGCACTGCCATGTCCGACTTTTCCGACTATCTGGAAAACGAACTGCTCGACCACGTTTTCCGCAACTCGTCCTATTCGCCGCCTGCTGCGGTGTACCTCGGGCTCTACACTGCAGCGCCGACGGATGCCGGTGGCGGCACACAGGTGACCGGCGGCGGCTATGCCCGTCAGGCAATCACCTTCGGCGCGGCTTCGGGTGGGGCGATCTCCAACACCAGCGCGGTCGAGTTCACCGCTTCCGGCGCGAACTTCGGGACGATCACCCACGTCGGCATTTTCGACGCCTCGACCTCCGGCAACCTGCTGGCTTGGAAGGCAATCACGTCGGTGACCATCAACGACGGCGATACGCTGAATTTCCCCATCGGCGACATCGACGTGACGCTTGCCTAAAGGATACCTGCTGTGACCGTTCGCACTCGTTCAGAGTTGAATGGCGACGCTGACACAGCGCTCGCCGACAACAGCACTCGCGACATTTCGGCCGAGGACATCCGCCAGCGGGTGAAAGACCTGGCCGACAGCGCCAAGTTCGCGGAGGACTTCTCTGCGTTCATCCTCACGTTGCTTGACGACGCGGACGCGGGAGCCGCGCTGACGACGCTCGGCGTCTCTGCGTTCGTCCAAACCCTGCTGAACGATGCCGATGCCTCAACCGCCCGGACCACGCTCGGGCTGGTCATCGGTACGAACGTGCAGGCTTACGACGCGAACCTCGCCTCTTGGGCCAGCGTTACCCGCGCCTCTGGCTTCGATACCTTCGCCGCAACACCATCAAGCGCCAACCTTCGGTCGTTAATAACTAATGAAAGCGGTACTGGTGCTTTGCTCTTTGCCGGAGGTAACATCGGTACTCCGAGCGCTGGTGTAGCAACTAATATCACTGGTCTACCTTTGACTACAGGCGTTACTGGCGTTCTTCCTGCTGCCAACCTACCTGATGCTTCAACATCTGCTGAAGGTATCGTTGAGCTAGCAGTAGCCTCTGAGTATCGGACAGGTACAGATACTACAAGAGCACTGAGTGTTGCTGAAGTTTGGACTAGTGCGGGATTAGCTGTCTTAACAGACGGTGCCAACATTTCAGTAGACTTTTCTGCTGGTTTCAACTTTGGTGGGTCTAGTAACGCTGTTCTTGGTTTAAATGGTAATAGAACTCTTGACGCTCCCTCTAATTTAAAGACTGGACAGGCGGGCGTCCTTTGGTTTGGTGCTGTCACTTCTACCAGAACTCTTACCCTCAACGCTGCTTGGCTTCTTTTAGATGGTGTCGAAACAGGTCCCTATTCTATTACGACTGCACAGGAACTCGGTATTGCTTATGTAATTCGTGCATCCCGTACGTATGTTACTGCAATTATGCGAAGGGCTTCTTAATGACAATCTGTAGAAAAGAAAAAGATACTTGGGTTCCGATTAACGGAATTCACGTGATTGCAAATGAACAAATTAATATCGACAAGATTGAAGAATTAGTCAATAAAGGTATTTGGAGCAGTGAAGAATTAATCAAGTACGAACTCGTTGTTGTTGATCCTTTTAAACCAGAAGCAAACAAACGAGTAGTTGGTTCTCCTTCTTATGTTGAGAGCGCAGGTAAAGTTACTGAAGTTTATCAAGTTGAAGATATTCCTATAGAACAACCTCCTACAATCTATGAAAGGTTAGGTATTACTTCAGAAGAGTTTGAAGAGATTGTTCTCAAAGTAATTCGAGAGGTAAAAGTTTAATGTTACCGGGGATGATGCCGGTGATTGCGGGGAGCCGCTGGCGGCCGTCCCGGTTGGGGTCACTGGCGCTGTGGCTGGATGGAGCCGACGCCAGCACCGTCACGACCGCCGGGGGCAGTGTGTCGTCATGGGCCGACAAGAGCGGCAACGGCCGAACCGTCACGCAAGGTACGGGCACGGCTCGGCCTACCCACAACAGCAGCACTGGGTACCTGTCGTTTGACGGCGGTGACTCGCTGAGCGTCACTTCGAATGTGTTTGGCACCGGCTCTCCCGCCTATACTTGGGCCTTTGTCATGCGGACCGGTGCCGACACCAGCGCCCGCATTCTGGCGTCATACGGCAACGCCAACAACAACAACCAGCTTAATGTCTATGGCACCGGGAGTTCCCAACACACCAACTACTGGTGGTTCAACGATCTGGCTGGCCCAGCGTCATCAACCAGCACGAACTACATCGGCTATGTCCGCTTTTCCGGCAGCGCGGGCGCGAATAGCCATGAGATCTGGATCAACGGTCCTGCCTCAGTGTCGGCATCAAGAAATGCGTCCGGCCTGAACCTGCAAACTGGCCACACCTTCCACGTGGGGAAGCGCTGGGACAACTTCTTTTGGAACGGGCTTATCGGCGAGATGATCATCTTCAACGCCGACGTTGGTAGCGGCACAGACGATCATCGCCGGATCGAGGGCTATCTGGCACACAAGTGGGGACTGGCGTCGCTTCTCGATGCCGGGCACCCATACAAGAACTTCGCGCCCTAGTCAGGTGCCAAAGGCAGCAAGTGCGCGACGGATAAGTCGCAGGATGGGCGTCTATGAGGTTTAGAAAGCTATTTACAAGAGTTTAGTCACAAAAAGAAAGACTGTGAATGGAAGATAGAGTTGGTATTTGGCCGGATGGCCGGCTCTATGAGTTGGGTCTCGACCTCGACGCGTGGCTGCTCTCGCACCCTGAGTTCGAGATTGCCGAATACGTCACGCCCGAGCCGCTCCCCGAACCAACACCTGAACAGAAGCTCGCCGCCGCTGGCCTCTCCGTGGATGACCTGAAAGCCCTGCTGGGCCTTTAGAAAAGCGATTCCCGAAACGCCGATCTGAGAATCAAAATTCTACAGCACCCCAAATAACCTTGCGGGGTTTCAACCACTTATGGAGTTCGCAATGAAGACTGCCCTTGCCGTTATCTTCGCCCTGTCTGCGACTGCCGTGTTCGCGGCTCCTGCTGGCTGGGATCGCCCCGGCGGCTTCAAGTCCCAGGTGAACGGCGGGAGCCTCTCCGGCCCCGTCTCGCAGGGCTGCAACGATCCGGGGTTCATCGACCGCGACGGCGACGGCCCGAAGGAGGCCGAACCCGCCTGTCCGCACCTTCACCCCACGCCGCAGTAAACCCGGCGCACCACATTCCGCGATTACCCGGCCCGCCCCTCTGGTGGGCCTTTTCTTTGCCCGCTCCCCCAACATCGGAGACATGCCATGACCACCTCACCCGAGGCGGCGTTTTTTGCTGCCCTGCGTCCGCTGTTCGGCGGCAAGCTCAGCAAGTCCCAGGTGGATGGCGTCAACGTCATCCTCGCCGGTATCGAGCGGTACGATCTGGGCGAGCCAGCCGCCGCCTACATCCTCGCCACGACGTTCCATGAGACGGCGCACACCATGCAGCCGGTCAAGGAAACGCAGTTCGGTGCTACGGTACCGACAGACGCCGTGGTCAAAGCCCGTCTCACCAAGGCGTGGAAGGCGGGCAAGCTCCCGCAGGTCAAGAAAGACTATTGGTCGGGCGGATACTTCGGCCGGGGCTACGTGCAGCTCACCCATGCCGCCAACTACGACAAGGCCGCGAAGGCGCTCGGCATCGAACTCGGCAGCAATCCCGACCTTGCGCTCAAGCCCGACGTAGCGGTGCAAATCCTGATCAAGGGGATGCTGGAAGGCTGGTTCACGGGCAAAAAACTCGGGGACTACATCACCGGAACCGCCTTCGATTTCAAGAATGCCCGCCGCGTCGTCAACGGCACCGAGAGCGCAGAGAAGATCAAGGGCTATGCCGAGGCGTTCCTTGCCGCGATCCGGGCAGGGCAGGCCGCCGACAAGGCCACGCGCCAGCCTGCGCCTGTGCCTGTGCCGCCGAAGCCCCAAACGCCCGCTGGCGGGGCTCCTATCGAGCCGCACGAGGAACCGATTGCCCCGCCGCCAGAAAGCAAGCCCAGCGGCGCGCTCGTCATCATCGGCATGATCGTTGTCGCCGCCATCCTGGTGGCCGTCGTGTACTTCACGGGAGCAAACTGATGGCTGAAATCATCCTCGCAATCGTCTGCATCGTCATCGGGGTGCTCTGCATTCTCCTGGCTGTCCTGACACTGTTCGCCAATGCCTTCGGCGGGGCAACCAACCGCGCCGCTGTCAACCTGTGGCCCGTGCTGGTGCTCGCCGGCATGGCTGTCGTGGGCGTCGGTGGCGGCGTCGCCATTCTGGTGCTGTGATGGACAACCCCTTCGCCCAGATCGGGCTCCAGATCGCATGGGCGTTCCTCGAGCCCGTGATCCTGACCGCGGTGTCCGGCGTGGTCGGCTGGCTCATCTTCCAGTGGAACAAGTGGTTCCGCTACCAGTGGGACGAAAAGAACCGGCAGGCGCTGCAATCGGCGCTGGAGAACGGCGTCAGGGCAGGGCTCCAGGCTCTTGCCTCACAGCGGGGCTACCAGTCCGCCTCCCTGCTGGAGATGGACAAGCCGACGGTCCTCAACTTCGCCCGCTCCTATGTGGCCGGGTCGGTCCCTGGCGCGATCAAGCACTTCGGGCTGAGCCCCGAAAAGATTGAGGAACTGGCGATTCCGCACCTGCCCATTCCGGGCCTGCCCAAGAAATAGGCCTACCCAACTGCGTCAACGAGCGACCCGACAAGCTGCTTGAACAGCCTGCCGGGTCTGAGCCCAACCCCCGCCAAAACGGGAGCCGAGCCTGTGCCAACCATCAGCTCGAATACGCGAAAGAACCGTAAATGACCGATGGGGGACAGGATGAAATGCGGATGTTGATGGATCGCCTCTCGGCCGTAGAGCGAGACAGCCGGGACCACGCCAAGAGCCTCACCGCACTGGTGCAGGCAAGCCAGGAGTTCTCCGAGGAACAGATCGCGCAAATCCGCGCGGCCTTCCGGGTCGAGTGGGGAGCAGCCGGTCTGCGACTGGATGATCCGGCGCACCAAGACGAGGCGAGAGAAGATTTCCGCTTTTTGCGCCGGCTGCGTCTGAACTGGGACGGGGCCGTGAACAAGACCGGCAACGCGGTCCTTATCGCGATCATCGCCATTGTCGGGACCATCATTGGCCTCGGCTTCTGGGCGTGGATCAACAACAACCTCAAGCCGTAGGAACTCCCACAATGCTGAGACTTGCAGCCGCCTTCACGGGGGGCTTTTTGCTGCTGGCCGTTGCTGCGTTCTGGCTCACTACGCCCGCGCTGGCCTGCTCAGGAACGGCCGGCAAGGCGAGCTGGTACGGCTTTGAGCATGATGGTCGAAAGACCGCCAGCGGGGCCGTATTCGATCAATGGGCGATGACCGCCGCCATGCCGAACCGTTCCGAGCTGGGGCGGGTCTACCGAGTGACGCACGCCGGCAAGTCGGTGGTCGTGAGGATCACCGACGTTGGACCGCACAAGCGGCTCGGACGGGTGATCGACCTGAGCCGGGGCGCTGCCGCCAAGCTCGGCATGATTGAGGCCGGGGTAGGGCGGGTGTGCTTGGAGCGGATCCAATGAGCCGGGTTCTCGACGCTGCCTTCGTCATCCTCGTGCTGTTGGGGCTGATGTTTCTCGAGCACCTTCGCCGCGCCGTCCATGCTGAGCGGGACGATGGCCTCGGCCCATTGCGGTAATGGCCCCATCTATCCCCGTCCTTCCCGCCCATGCGAATATGGGCCATGAGCCCAGCCGACGCAGA
>Ga0209170_1000912_pt1 | contig 12797 bp, 9 predicted proteins | sample KloWWTKNB14_bulk_FD_187178 | JGI IMG/M metagenome (GOLD analysis project Ga0209170, IMG submission 187178) | Active sludge microbial communities from Klosterneuburg, Austria, studying microevolution and ecology of nitrifiers - Klosterneuburg... | ecosystem: Engineered > WWTP > Aerobic digester >...
GCGGATATCCAGACCGGCCACACCCCCGGCGGCTGGGCCGCGCGCGCCGGCCAGCTCGGCGCGCTCTTCCTGCCTCAGCTCTTCGGCAGCGGCGGTGAGGCGCCCACCTACGCCCAGCAGCGCGCCGCGCACCGAGACCGTTTCACCGAGGACAATCAGCCTGCCGAAGGCGTCGAGCGTGCAAACCCGCACTACTCCGCCCCGCCGGCGACGCCCGAGCAGATCGTCGCGATGCAGAACCAGATCCTCAACTTGCTTGCCGTGCGTTCGCGCGCAGAAGTAGAGGCCGGGCACGAGGGTGAACGCCTAGAGGCCTGTCGCGCCAACCGCGGTCCGATCCGCGCAAGCGTTGCCGACACGCAGGGCGGCCTGTCAGCGATCGCCGCGCACGAACAGGCGATTGCTCGGCGCACTGCGGCCAACCAGGAACAGCAGCGTCGTCAGCAGGACGCAGCGGGCCTGACCTCCGGATACGCCGACCGCGCCGCCGGCTTTGCGGCGCTGACGATTCCGCTGGCCGCCTGGGAGGGGTTCACTAACCTGGCCTCGCATCTGCCCGGCAGCGCTGGCGACCGCATGGGCGAGATGAATGCCCAGGCCAGGCAGATGCAGGAGTCTTTCGAGCACATGGGCAGCGACATGGGCGATGCCGACGGCCAGCAGCCGATCTGCGAAGCGGGTCTCGTCGATGATGCCCAGCGCATTGCCGATACCAGCGAACAGGCCACCAACACCTACGCCGACCTGCGGACTGCGGCCGACGGAGCTGTGGCAATGAGAGAAGCCAACGAAGCGACTGCCCAGGCGGCCCAATCCCGCCAAAACGAGGCCCTGCAACGCCGTGATAGTCTTGAAGCAGCCGCACAGGAGCGCGAGCATGCCGTCGCCAGCCTTGCCGCCCAACTTGCCGAGTGGGCGCAGCAGCATCAGTCGGAGCGCGCCGCTGCGGTGGTTGAGGTGGTCCAGCGTCGTGAGCGCGCCGGCTACACGATTACGGCCCAACCTGCACCGTGAGCATCAATCAGATGCCCTTCAATTCCCAGATCGCACGAGCTGAGGCTCTGATGGGCCAGGCAGACACGCTTGCCCGTACGCTGCGTCTGCGGGAAGCGCTGGAGGCGCTCGAACAGGCGGCCCAACTGTGGCGGACGTCCGGTGCAACTGCAGAGCATCGGCGGTGCAGCTTGTTGGCGGCAGAGACAGCGCGCCTTGCGGGCCAGCCAGAGCGCTCGCGTAGGCATGCGATCGCTGCCCTTGAGGGGGCGGATGCAGGCACCGAGGCGCAGGTGCATGCCTTGTTGGCCGCGGCTGATATGGCGCAGGGCGATGCGGCAGGGGCTGAGGAGCAGTTCAGCTTTGCGATCAGCTTGCTGCCTGGCGCAGCGGCTCCTGCCTGGTGGCAGGCTCGTGCGCAGGCACGGATGTCGTTGGGCCGGTTCGGCGACGCTGCGCTTGATCTCGAAGAAGCTTCACGCCGATGCATCGAGGTCGGCGACCCAGCATCCGGACGCAGCGCTGCAGTCCATGCCGCCTGCGCCTGGCATGCCGCCGGTCGGCGCGACGAGGCGGGACGCATACTGGCCGAGATCGAAGCCAGCGCTCAAGCGGCGCGCGACGACCATGCTCTCGGCGCTGCGGAAGTGCTGCGAGCCACGCTTTCTATCGAAGCGGGCGACCCTTGCGAGGCTCGTACCCATCTGCTCTCCGCCCGCAAGCATGCTCTGGCTTCGCGGTCCGTGGACACCTATATCGCTGCTGCGTCGGCACTTGCACTGCTTGCTGATCGACTAGGCGAACACGCTCAAGCCTATGCAGCTTTGGCTACAGGGTGGGCAACGCTCGCGGACTTGACTGGGCCCGACTTGGCACGAAGTACCTTTGAGCCGCAATTGAAGGCATTGCTTCAGCAATGGGGAACACTGCGCTTCGCAGCGATCAAGCAGCAATACGAACGTCAGCCTCGCAATGGCTGAAACTTGACGTGCCCGTGCTCACACGCCTTTACAAAGTGAGTACTTTTGCACTTGCACCAGTGCCGGTGCCCGCCTAAATTCACACAAACACAAGCTTCTTCACTTCAGGGCTCGTGACGGATCGCACTGCTGGGTCTTCGCCCCATTGGCGTGCCCAACGCTTGGTCATCACACCCCCTGACGTCGGTTCTCCCTGACCATCGGCCGCCCATGAAGGCCCCCTGCGAAGGGCAAGGCGGTTCGGGCCACCACTCATTCAAGGGGGTATGCGGTGGGTGTTTCCAGTCCTCCATTGATGTTGGGTCAGTCGCCCATCTTCCTGCGCACGATTCGGCTCATTGAGCGCATCGCCCGGGCGGAAGCGCCTGTGCTGATCGAAGGCGAAACCGGTACCGGCAAGGAGCTTGCGGCCCGTGCCATCCATTACCACTCGCCGCGTCGGGAAGGGCCGTTTGTACCGCTGAACTGCGGTGCGGTGCCGGAGGCGCTGGTTGAAAGCGAGTTGTTCGGTTGCGAGCGCGGCGCTTACACCGACGCGCGGCAGGCGCGCAATGGGCTGGTGAAGTCCGCCGAGGGCGGAACGCTGTTTCTCGACGAGCTGGATTCGCTGCCCGGTCGCGCGCAGGTGGCGTTGCTGCGTTTCCTGCAGGACTACCGCTATCGGCCTGTGGGTGGGCAGCGTGAGTGCCTGGGGGATGTGCGAATCGTCGCGGCCGCCAGCCCGCGGCTGCGGCAGATGTTGCGGCAGGGGCAGTTCCGGGACGATCTGGCTTTCCGGCTGGGGGTGTTTCCGGTGGAGATGCCGCCGTTGCGTCAGCGTGAGGGTGATGCGCAGTTGCTGGCGGAGCATTTCATCACCCGGCATGCGAAGCGCCATGGCGTTGCGCCGCGCAGGCTGGATGAGGGCAGCGTGCGCTGGATGCTTCAGCACGATTGGCCGGGCAATGTGCGCGAGCTGGACAACCGGATTCAGCAGGGGCTGCTGCTGGCCGATGCGGATGGGCGGCGCGATGGTGCGATGTCGCTGGGGGATGAAGGCAGCAGCGCCTGCGGCAGCGGTTGGGCGCCTTGGCTCGACGACAGCATGTCCGCCCCGGTCTGTGACGCCGTGGGATCGACTGAGGCCGGACCCAAGACCCCGCTGCGCAGCGATGGGCCGCTGCGCTCCTTCGGCGATGCACGGGACGAGGCGTTGCTGCACTTCGAACGCACCTACCTGGAAAGGCTGATGCAGCTCACCGCGGGCAATGTGACCCGTGCGGCGCGCCTGGCAGGCAAGGAGCGGCGCTGTCTGGGCAAGCTGCTGAAGAAGCACGGCCTGGGGCACGGCGGCAGCCCCGGACCGATGGATATCAGCGCGTCAGCAGCTTCCAGAACCCCCGGGCCGTGAACAGGTGGCCCGGATTGAACCGCTCTTCGAGCATGTCGCTCATGCGTCGGCGCAGGTGGGCGCTGCGGCGGGCACGCCAGACCACCAGATCGGCCAGCCAGGGATGGCGGTTGACGGCGTTGGCTCGGGCGTACAGCTCGAAGCGCGGGCGCAGTTCGGCGAGTCGGGCCGCGTAGTCGACCCGCACGTCGGCCTCGCCGCTGCCGTGCTCACGTCCGCGCAGGATGGCTTCGGCCGCCAGGATACCGGTCTCCATCGCCTTGCCGATGCCCTCGCCGGTGAAGTCGTAGGTGGAGCCGATGGCCTCTCCGGTGGCCATCACGCCCGGTCGACCGGACTGCGCGCCGGTGAGGGTGCACCGCAGCGGCGCTCCGCGCAGTTCCAGCATCTCGCCGTGCTTCAGGAGGTGTCCTGCGGGCGCGTAGCAGCGCCCGAAGGCGTCCAGCAGCTGGCGCAGGTTGCCGGAGCTGGCGCTGCCCTCGGCGTCACGGCCTCCGTCGCTGTCGCGGTGCCGATCGAACACGCCCACCCCCACGTTGTACAGACCCTTCCCGCAGGGAAAGACCCAGCCATACCCGGGGCGCAACCGGGCATGCCAGACGAAGTCAAGGCTGTCGGTGGGCAGGCCGGGTGCATCTGCACAGCGCAGGTAGGCACGCAGCGCCACCGCGCTGGGGCGCCGCTGGGTGACGAGGCCGGCCTTGAGCATGGCGGGAATTCGCCCCCCGGTGGCCAGCACCACCCGGTCGGCCAGTACTTCCCGGACCTGTCCGGCCTGGCTCACCCGGGCGCCGATGGCCCGCCCTGACGGGTCGTCGATCGGTTCCTCCAGTTTCCAGGGGGCCTGGAACTGGGCACCGCGGGCCACCGCATGGTCGAGCAGGATCTGGTCGAGCCGTTCACGAGGCAGCACCGCCAGTTGGCCCGGCACCTCGAGCGTGCCTGCCCGTTGCGACACGCAGCGCACGGCCCGCACCGGATGCGCCTGAGCCAGCACCGCCTCCAGCACACCCAGGCGCTGCAAGGCCAGATGCGTATCCGGCACCAGGCCGTCGCCACAGACCTTGACGCGTGGGAAGGGCTGCTGGTCCACCAAGAGCACGTCCACCCCGGCTTGCGCCAGCACGGTGGCACAGGCACTGCCGGCCGGCCCGGCGCCGACGATGAGCACCTCGCAGCGGTGGGGCAGCGTACCGCTGACAACAGGGGCGGGCGATGGTGTGTGGGTGGGTGGGTCAACATTCACAGCGCAATTCTAGGAAGGGCCGGGCCCAACCGGGACGGCGGCTTCCTCCGGATGGGCGTTGACACCTGTCAAGGCACGGGCACCGCGCTGGTGCGACGATGAAACCGTCCGGTCGGTTGAAGCCGCCCGGATCCCGAACCGATTGCTCTCTAGGAGACCTGGATGAACCCGCCCCTGGACAAGATGGCACGTGATGCGCTGCGCAGCGAGCTGCTCCTGCGCCGCGAGGCCTTGCTGGCCACGCTGGCGCTGCACCAGGGTGGCGAGTCCCGGGTGCAGCACGCCCGCGAGCTGCTGCTGCAGGACGGGGACGACGCGCCGCAGCGCGACGCCGACCGGGAGGTGGACCTGGCCTTCACCGACCATGAGCGCCATGAGCTGGCCGACATCGGCGCGGCCTTGCAGCGGCTGGACAACGAGGACTACGGGGTGTGCACCGACTGTGGTGCCGACATCCCGCTGGCTCGGCTGAAGGTCCAGCCGCAGGCGTTGCGTTGTGTGGGCTGTGAAAGCAGCCAGGAGGCCCGCAAGGGGGGCGTGACCCACGTCGGCATGTGAGGAGGCCCGGCGTCGCCGCGACAATCGGCCGCCATGAGCGGTCCTGCCGGCTGGTTTCGATCTGTGTCGCTGTGCGGCCTGTGCTGCTGTGCCCTGTGGTGCGGGGCCGGTCAGGTCGCAGCGGCGCCTTTGCCTGACGACGGAGCGGCCAGGGGGCTTTCCGAGGGGCCGCAGTGGGCGGCTTCGGCGGAACGGCGCTCGCGCATCGGTCTGGTGCTGTCCGGCGGCGGAGCCCGAGGCTTGGCGCATGTGGGCGTGCTCAAGGTGCTGGAGCGCGAGCGCATCCCGGTGGATGTGATCGCCGGCACTTCCATGGGCGCCATCATCGGCGGCCTGTACGCCAGCGGCATGACCGCGGCCGAGCTGGAGCGCGAACTGCTGGCCCTGGACTGGGAGGCGTTGTTCGCCAACCGCATTCCGCGCGAGAACCTCAGCCAGCGCCGCAAGGAGGAGGATTTCGAGATCTCCCCGGCGGTGGAGATCGGTCTGGACCGGCGCAGCGGTTCGCCGATGTTGCCGCTGGGCTCGGTGTCCAGCCGGGGACTGGAGCTGCTGTTGCGCCGCTACACCCTGCCGGTGCGGCAGGTGCGCAGCTTCGATGCGCTGCCGATCCCCTTCCGCGCCGTGGCCACCGACATGGAGTCCGGCCAGGCGGTGGTGTTTCGCGAGGGCGATCTGGCCCAGGCCCTGCGCGCCAGCATGTCGGTGCCGGGGGTGTTCCCGCCCAGCGAGGTCGGTGGTCGCATCTTGGGTGACGGCGGGCTGGTGGACAACCTGCCGGTGGAGGTGGTGCGGCAGCTGGGGGCCGAGCGGGTGATTGCGGTCAACATCGGCACACCGCTGGCCAAGCGGGAGACGCTGGGCAGCGTGGTGGGGTTGACCGCGCAGATGATCAACATCCTCACCGAGCAGAACGTGCAGCGCTCCATCGCCGGCCTGCAAGAGGGGCGCGACCTGCTGGTGGCGCCGGACCTGGGGGCCCTCAGCTCCGGTGACTTCAGCCGCGCGGCGCAGCTCATCGAACTCGGGGAGCGACATGCGCAGCAACTGGTGGAGCGGCTGCGCCCCCTGGCGCTGGATGCCACTGCCTGGAGCCGCTGGCAGCAGCAGCGCAGTGGCCCTGCGGGGCGGGCTGGACAGGCTGGAGAGCCGCTCCCGATCGTCTCGCTGCGCTTCGAAGGCAGCGACATCACCCACCCGGAGCACTTTGCCGGCATGCTGACCAGCCAGCCGGGGCGGCCTTTTCGGGTCGAGGCGGCCGAGCGCGACAGCCGCGCGCTGGCGGCCACCGGGGACTACCTGCATGCCGAGTACCGGGTGGAGGACCTGCCGGCCGGCACCGGTCTGGTGTTTGCGCTGAGGGAGAAGCCCTGGGGGCCGAATTACTTCAACCTGGGGTTGGACCTGCAGAGCGACTTTGCCGGGCGCGGCGAATTCAACGTCAAGCTCAACCATAACCGCCACTGGCTCAACGCCCAGGGGGGCGAATGGCGCAATCGGCTGCAGATCGGCTCGGTGCCGCGCTGGGCCAGCGAGTGGTATCAGCCCCTGGGGGCGCAGCGCAGCCTGGCCAACGACTGGTTCCTGGCGCTGGCCGGGGATCTGGAGCGACGTCGCATGACCGCCTACGAGGCCCTGGGCCCCCGGGAGAGTGCCCGCGATGCGCACATGACCGGGCGCGCCGTGCGGGGCCGGGCCGCCTTCAGCGCCGACCTGGGCCAGCCGCTGGGCGATTGGGGCGAGTGGCGCACCGGAATGGTGTACGAGGCGCTGCGCATCGACCCGGAGATCGTCAGCGCTTCGGTCTCCGACGATGGCAGCCTGCAGACCCTGCACAGCCGCGAGTGGGCCGCCCGCGTGGCGCTGGTGGTGGATCAACTGGACCATGCCAGCTTTCCGCGGCGCGGCTGGCGGCTCAAGGCCCAGGCCAGCGTCGGCCGGCGCTGGTCCACCGACACGCTGCTGCCGGGCGAGACGGAGCGTTTTCACCGCCTCGAGCTGGACGGGCACCGCGTGATCAGTTTCGGCCCCCACACGCTCGATGCCAGCCTGCGCCTGCAGCAGGCCCACCAGCAGCCGGTGCTGGGGCTGGGCCATTACAGCCTGGGCGGGTTCCACAACCTGTCGGGCTACAAGGCCGACCAGTTGAGCGGCAACCAGCTGCTGCTGGGGCGTCTGGTCTATCTGCGCCGATTGAACCAGCAGCCGGTGCTCACGCGCGGCTTTTTTGCCGGTGCCAGCCTGGAGGCCGGCAACACATGGACCGATCCCGGCCCGGTGCATGGCGGTGCGCTGCGCTGGGGCGGCAGCCTCTTCCTGGGGGCAGACACCGGGCTGGGGCCGTTGTACTTCGGCTTGACCTGGGCGCCGCTGGGTGCGCCCGGGGTCTACCTGCTGCTGGGCCGGCCCTGAGGGGCTGAAGCCACCCTCAAGCGGGATCGGCCGTCGCCTGGCCGCTCGCTGCGGCGTCTGCTTCGCCCTCGGAGGGGGATGGCGCCGCGGCTGGCACGTCGGCCTCAGGCGCGCAGCACCAGTCCTGCAGCACCTGGGCCACGTCCTCGACGCCCTGGCGTTTCAGGGCGGAGAACAGCGTCAGGCCGATGTCGGAGTGGTCGGTGGTGAGTTCGGCCAGCACCTCCTGCGCCCCCCGCAGGGAAGCTGCGGCCTCCTTGCGGTTGAGCTTGTCGGCCTTGGTGAGGATCACCAGCAGTTTGACCTCCCCGTTGGCCACCCGCGGCGCCAGCCACTGCAGCAGCTGGCGGTCGAGTTCGGTGAAGCCGTGGCGGGAGTCCACCATCTGCACCACCCCGGCGAGGTTGCGGCGCAGGGCCAGGTAGTCGGCCATCACCTTCTGCCAGCGCAGCTTGGCGGCGCGTTCGACCGCCGCGTAGCCATACCCCGGCAGGTCGGCCCAGAGTGCGTCCGGTGCCTCGCGCGGGCCCACCGCGAACAGGTTGATGTGCTGGGTGCGCCCGGGCGTTTTGGAGGCGAAGGCGAGCTGTCGCTGCTGGGCGACGGTGTTGATCGCGGTGGACTTGCCCGCGTTGGACCGGCCGACGAAGGCGATCTCCGGCAGGTCGTGTCCGGGCAGCTGGTCCAGCTGCGCGGCGGTGGTGAAAAAGCGGGCCGTGTGGGCCCAGGCGAGGGCGGTGCGCGTCGCGTGCGCGCCACCCTGCGGTGCCGGTGCAGTGGAGGTCATGGGTTGGCATTGTAAAATCCACAGGTTTTGGGTCTTGCCGGGCACTCCGGTTGACCTTCTCGCGCTTACTCCGCGCCAGCCACCCAGCGCAGCTGCTGCGCCGCTCTGCCATGAAATCGCCCGTCAAGTCGCTCTTCGCCCTGCTTGCAGCCGCCGTTCTGGCGAGCCCCGTTCTGGCCGCCGATGCCAAGCCGGCCGCCAAGGCGGACCTGGCCAAGGGCCAGGCCGTGTCCGCCCAGGTCTGCGCTGCCTGCCACACCGCCGACGGCAGCCGGGGCATCCCGGCCAACCCGATCCTGCAGGGGCAGCATGCCGATTACCTCGTCAAGCAGCTCACCGAGTTCAAGTCCGGCAAGCGCGACAACGCCATCATGAAGGGCATGGCGGCACCGCTGAGCGACGAGGACATCAAGAACGTGGCCGCCTTCTACGCCGGCAAGGCCGCTCCCCAGGGCGCAGCCAAGACCAAGGACCTGGTCGTGCTGGGCGAGAAGATCTACCGCGGCGGCATCGCCGACCGCGCCATTCCGGCCTGCGCCGGCTGCCACAGCCCGAGCGGCGCCGGCATCCCGGCCCAGTACCCCCGTCTGGCAGGTCAGCACGCCGACTACACCGAGCTGCAGCTCAAGGGCTTCCGCGACGGTGTGCGCAAGAACAACGCGGTCATGACCGGTGTGGCTGCCAAGTTGAACGACCGCGAGATCAAGGCGGTGGCCGACTACATGGCCGGCCTGCACTGATCCTTTAAATTGATCCGCATCAAAAGGCCGGTCTCAGACCGGCCTTTTTTGTGACGCCTGTCGCGCCTATGCTCGCGGCCTGAGAATTTCAGCGCGCCATGTCCTCGCCCCTTTCGCCCCTTTCGCCCACCCCGCCTCCTCCCTCGACCGCCGGTGTCCAGTTGCGTGCCGGTTCCCGCCGGGCGCAGGAGGCCGTCGAGCTGCTGTCGTCGATGCGATTTGCGATCGCGCTGCTGACGCTGATCTGCATCGCCTCGGTGATCGGCACGGTGGTGCAGCAGCAGCAGCCCCCGGTCAACTACGTCAACCAGTTCGGGCCGTTCTGGGCGGACGTGTTCGGTCGCATCGGGCTGTACGCGGTCTACAGCGCGGGCTGGTTCCTGCTGATCCTGGCCTTCCTGGTGATCTCCACGTCGCTGTGCATCGCCCGCAACACACCCAAGATCCTGCGCGACCTGAAGAGCTGGAAGGAGGACCTGCGCGAATCGTCCCTCAAGTCCTTCCATCACCGCGCCACGGGAGATCTGGCGCTGGGCCGGGAGGCGGCCATTGCGCGGGTGTCGGACCTGCTGTCCAAGGGCGGCTGGAAGGCGCGTGCCCAGGTGCGAGAGCACGGTGTGATGGTGGCCGCCCGGCAGGGCCAGGCCAACAAGATCGGCTACCTGGCCGCGCACTCGGCCATCGTGCTGGTGTGCATCGGTGGCCTGTTCGATGGCGACCTGATCCTGCGCGCGCAGATGGCGCTGCAGGGCAAGACCACCTTCAGCGGCAGCGGCATGATCAAGGACGTGCCGGCTCAGCACCGGCTCGGCAGCAGCAACCCCACCTTCCGCGCCAACCTCTTCGTTCCCGAAGGGGCTCGCAGCGGTTCGGCCGTGATCAACCTCACCGAAGGTGCGGTGGTGCAGGAACTGCCCTTCGACATCGAACTGAAGAAGTTCATCGTCGAGTACTACGACACCGGCATGCCCAAGCTGTTCGCCAGCGAGGTGCTGGTGCATGACCGCGACGGCAAGTCCACCGCGGCCACCATCAAGGTCAACGAGCCCTTCATCCACAACGGCATTGCGATCTACCAGTCGAGCTTCGACGACGGCGGCTCCAGGCTGACGCTCACCGCCCATCCCTTCGGGCGCGAGGGCCGCCCCTTCGAGGTGCAGGGCGAGGTGGGCAGTTCCACCACACTGACCCAGGCCGCCGACGCGGTGGCGGCGGGCGCAGCCCGGCAGAGCCTGCAGCTGGAGTTTGCCGGGCTGCGGGTGATCAACGTCGAGAACCTGAATCCGGAAGGCGAGGGCACCGACGCCCGCAAGGTGGACCTGGTGGCGTCGCTGGGCCAGCACCTGGGCTCCGGTGCCAAGGCAGCGGGCGACAAGGGGCTGCGCAACGTCGGCCCCTCGGTGACCTACCGCCTGCGCGACGCCGCCGGCCAGGCCCGCGAGTACCACAACTACATGCTGCCGATGGAGCTGGACGGCGTTTCCGTTTTCCTCGCCGGCCTGCGCGAATCGCCCGACCAGCCGATGCGTTACCTGCGCATCCCCGCCGACACCCAGGGCACGATGGACGACTGGCTGCGCCTGAAGACCGCCCTGGCCGACCCGGCGGCGCGCAGCCAGGCGGCGCAGCGCTACGGCAAGGCGGCCGCGCCGGACGACAAGAAGGACATGGCCGAGCAGCTGCAGGCCTCGGCCCTGCGGGCACTGTCGCTGTTTGCCGGCGCGGAGCACAGCCAGGGACGTGAGGCCAGCAGCGGTCTGCAGGCCTTGCACGACTTCATCGAGGCCAATGTGCCGGAGGCCGACCGGCTGCGCACCTCCGAGGTGCTGCTGCGCATCCTCAACGGGGCGATGTACGAGCTGATGGGCGTGGCGCGCGAGCGGGCCGGCCTGCCGGTGCTGGTCCCGGACGAGAAGCTGCAGCGCTTCATGGGCCAGGCGGTGTTTGCGCTGGCCGACTCCTTTTCCTACCCGGCACCGCTGATCTTCACCTTGAAGGACTTCCAGCAGGTGCAGGCCAGCGTCTTCCAGGTCACCCGGGCGCCGGGCAAGAACCTGGTCTATCTGGGCTGTGTGCTGCTGATCATCGGCGTGATTGCCATGCTGTACGTGCGCGAACGCCGCCTGTGGATCTGGCTGGCGGGCGCGGCCGATGCCCACGCCACCACGGTGAGCATGGCTTTGTCCTCCACCCGGCAGACCCTGGATACTGACAAGGAATTCGAGGCCCTGCGGCAAGACCTGCTGGGCTCCGGCCTTCCCGCCGCAGCGGGCGCTCCCACCGACATGCGCACCCCATGAGCAGTACCCCCCCCATCATCGCCACCACCACCACCACCCTGCAGCTCGGCCGGCCATCCTTCTGGAGCCAGCGCAGTGTCCTCGACTGGATCTTTGCGGCCCTGATCCTGCTGGGGGCCGGTTACGCCTGGCAGCACTACGGTGCGGCGATGAACGGCTACGAGAAGGGCATCCTGGTCGGGGCGGTGCCGTCGCTGATCTGGCTGGGCTGGGCCTGGGGGCCGCTGCGGGGTCTGAGCCTGGGGGTGGGCGCGCTGTCGCTGCTGGCCATTGCGTTGTACCAGCGCCAGACCGATGCCTTCGGCGCCGACCTGGCCGCTGCCGAGCAGGTGTTCTGGCTCAAATACCTGCTCTCCAGCCAGAGCGCCATCCTGTGGATGTGCACGCTCACCTACATGAGCACGCTGTTCTACTGGCTCGGCTACTTCACCGGCCGCGGCAATGCCACGGCCCAGCGCATCGGCTCCGGCCTGGCCTGGGGTGCCGTGTTCATGGCCCTGCTGGGCACGATGGTGCGCTGGTTCGAGAGCCACCAGATCGGCCCGGACATCGGCCACATCCCGGTGAGCAACCTCTACGAGGTGTTCGTCATGTTCGCCTGGATGACGACGCTGTTCCACCTCTACTACGAGCAGCAGTACCGCACACGTTCGCTGGGGGCTTTCGTGATGCTGATCGTCAGTGCGGCGGTGAGTTTCCTGCTCTGGTACACGGTGGCGCGCGGTGCCCATGAGATCCAGCCGCTGGTGCCGGCCTTGCAGAGCTGGTGGATGAAGGTGCATGTGCCGGCCAACTTTGTCGGCTACGGCACCTTTGCGCTGGCGGCGATGGTGGCGCTGATGTACCTCACCAAGACCGCCCCGGCGCGCACGCTCTGGACCGGCCTGGTGGCGGTGCCGGGGGCCATCCTGCTGCTGCTGGGTGGGTTCTGGGCTTTGGGCAACCTGGGGCCGGAAACCGCTTCGGCGGTGCTCAAGGCGGCCCGCATGCTGGGCGGCTGCGTGGCGCTGTTCGCCTTCACCATCGTCGCGCGCGGCGCCATCCACCGCCACACCCCGCCGCTGGAGGTGCTGGACGATGTGATGTACAAGGCCATCGCGGTGGGCTTCGCCTTCTTCACCATCGCCACCATCCTGGGTGCCTTCTGGGCAGCCGAGGCCTGGGGCGGCTACTGGAGCTGGGACCCGAAGGAAACCTGGGCGCTGATCGTCTGGCTCAACTACACTGCCTGGCTGCACATACGGCTGATGAAGGGCCTGCGCGGCTCGATGGCCGCCTGGTGGGCCCTGGTCGGTCTGGTGGTGACCACCTTCGCCTTCCTGGGCGTGAACATGTTCCTGAGCGGACTGCACTCCTACGGCACGCTCTGATCGGGCGGCCAGGGCAGGGCG
>Ga0209170_1000917_pt1 | contig 12757 bp, 18 predicted proteins | sample KloWWTKNB14_bulk_FD_187178 | JGI IMG/M metagenome (GOLD analysis project Ga0209170, IMG submission 187178) | Active sludge microbial communities from Klosterneuburg, Austria, studying microevolution and ecology of nitrifiers - Klosterneuburg... | ecosystem: Engineered > WWTP > Aerobic digester >...
TTCATGATGGACGACCTGGGCGAGGACCCGATGCTCGACGGCCTCGGGATGGACGACGCGGGCGACATGGACATGGATGACCTGTCCGTGCTCTACGGGATGCACACCGCCTCGGAGGAGTCCGAGGAGGGTGAGAAGGCCGAAGAGGAGGAGGAGGCTCCCGCCAAGGAGGAGAAGAAGGCCGCGGTTCGCCCGCAGCCCCGCCGCGCCTCCACGGGCGTCAAGACCCTCGGCACCGTCGCCAAGGTCGCCTCGTCCGAGGTGAACGACCTGTCGAAGCTCTGGGCCTCGGCCCCCGACGTGTCCGAGATCTTCGGCACGAACAAGTCCTGATCCAAGCCACCAAGGCTGAGTGAAACGGAGGGCTCCAAGAGAAATCTTGGAGCCCTTTCCGTTTTCCGTTCAATACCCGACCCCAAGAGTACGAGGACCAGCTTGGTTCTCAGAACTCGTGTCCCCTCTAGCATGGTGCCAGTGGATCACGAGGGTCACCTCCCTCCCCTGTAAACAGGGGTCAGATCGGAGCCTCTCATGGCAGGTTTGACTGGACAGGCGAGTGGTGGCTGGACGGAGTCCACGTCGGCTCTGCGGATCCTCTACGTCGGTGTGCGAAACACCGTCGGGGTCCTCACCGACGACAGCTTCACCCAGACCAACCCTCCCCTCATCACGACGGCTGGCACGGTTTCAACTTCTCCGGGCGCTCTCACCGAGACCTTCGGTGTGCTCTCGGGCTCGGTGGCGTTCGTTCGCCCCGATGCAGGCAGCAACTTCGTCGGTGGTCCCAACAAGACCGCGATGACCCTCCCGGCATCGGTGACGCAGGTCCTCCCGGTGGGCTGCTTCATCAACAACGCAGCGGGCAACCCCTACGAGAACCTTCCGGCGGCAGCGTCGGGCAAGGGTCCGTATGTCTCGGGAATGGGCACCTACGGGTCGCGCCTGTTCGAGACCAACCTCCTGGTGACCACCAACGGCGGCACCGTGGCTGGCACGGCGCTCACCTACGTCGCGGGCATGAAGCTCGTGGCCTCGCAGAACGGCTACCTGATGCCCTCGATGGTCTACACGGGCGCAGCCCTGGACCCCGTGGACGCGGGTGCGGCGTTCAACTCGCTCGAAGGTGTCAACGGCCTCACCGCCACGACCTTCGGCATCCTCAAGATGGCACCCGACTCGGTCATGAACGAGATCGTGTTCGACCAGCGCGTCTGATCAAGAGGAGAAGAGGAATACCATGAGCACACCCAACGTCAGCACCGCGATCAAGCAGAAGATCATCGGTGACCACATCAAGACCGCCGCCGGTCGCGCCAAGCTCGCTGCGTCGATGACCCAGCCGCTCCGCACCCGTCGCGACTACATGAGCGTGGGTCGCAAGACCTTCCTCGTGGAGGAGCTCCCGGACGGAGCCCTTCCGATCTACGACAAGGACCCGGACGTGACCGCGTACGTGGTTGGTGAGGAGGGTGAGAACATCCTCGCCATCACCAAGCCCCGCCGCGTGATCTTCCCCCTGTTCGAGATCGCATCGAACCCGGAGATCCCGCTCACCCAGATCAAGGAGCGTCGGTTCGACCTCATCGAGCGCGCCCAGGATCTGGCCCGTGCGATGATCCAGGCCGCAGAGGACGAGCGCGTCTTCGCGATCCTCGACGCCATCGCGATCAACGGCTTCGACAGCATCCCCGGCGGCACCAACGCGGACATCCCCGTGGTCGCCCCCCTCAACGGAGCCGTCCTCGCGGACGCCTTCGCAGAGGTGGAGCGTCACGACCTCCGCGTCGCCCGCGTGTACATGAACGCCCGCGACTACGCCGACGTGCGGAAGTTCGGTCGCGACATCCTGGACATCGAGTCGCAGGCGACCCTGCTCAAGACTGGCCTCCAGGCCACGCTCTGGGGCGCAACGGTCATCACCTCGCGTCTCGTCCCGGCAGGCACGGTCTACGTGTGCTGCGAGCCCGAGATGTTCGGTCGCATCCCGGTCAGGACCGAGCTCACCGTCCTCTCGGCGGACGACCCCAAGGCCCGTACCATCGGCTTCTCGGTGTTTGAGAACCTCGGCATTGGTGCCTACAACCCCCGCGGGTTGGTGCGCCTCACGATCACCCGCTGATCGCTGAACTGCCCTGATTCCCGGCCTTTCCCACCCTCCCAGTAACAATCCAAAGTGAGTCCCGGCCCCGAAAGGGGTTCGGGCCTCACCCTATTTGGCGTCCAGTGAGTTGCATAACGGGGCATTTCCGACTACGCTGTACCCCATGACACCCATCCCCTGTCCTGTGTCCGCCGAGGAACTTCGCCGTCTGGTTCATGGCGAGAAGCTCACGGATGACGCCATCGCGTCACTCCTTGGTGGCACCAATCACCGGGTCCAGTCCTGGCGTCGCAGGTACGGCATTGAAGCTGTGGCCCGCTGGGCGCGACACGACGTTCCACCCATCGAGGGGAGGCTGAAGTCTCTCCTGGTGGGTTCCATGCTGGGGGACGGTCGCATTGTTCGCAGGCACCCCCAGGGGAGTCCCATCCTTATGGGCACCGTGAGCTCCGGGGCACGCTGGGTAGGTGTTGCACCTGTAGTAGGGACCCCATTTCCCGGTGGGGCACAGGACCATAGGATTCCCGCACTCGGGGCATGAGAGGTTGTGGGTCATTGCAGGTACGAGAAGGTGGCCATCACTCGTTCGAGGGTGTCTTCCCCTGAGGGATCTCTCACGTCGCTCACCAGGGCCTGGATGACCAGCTTCACGGCCCGAGAACCATGGTCTTTCGTCTCTGGTTCAAGATGGGTCAACCACGCCACGATGTCCATGCTGCTGCGGTTCTCATTGCAGTGGTTGCAACAGGTGACGAGGTTTGATCTTAGGTTCGTGCCCCCCTGCGAGGCGGGGACGATATGGTCCAGCGTCAACCTCCGGGGTCTCTTGTCATACCAAGTGGGGCCACGCTGGGCAGACCCACAGTAGACACACCGCTCCCCGTCGCGGTCGTACACGAAATTCCGTCTGTTCCTGTGATTGGGGCGAACCATGTTCAGTCGGGTTTGGCAAGGGCTACGTCCCCACCCTCACATGGGTGGGATGGTGGCGGGCCATGGCACCCTACGGGGTGGGGTCGATCTTGGTGGAGCCCTCGGTGAGGTTGAAGGCCCCGGCGAGCCACGCGGTCTCCGCGCGACCCAGGAGCTCGATGGCCTCGGCCTCGGTGGCGTCGATGCCCTGGACGCCCATGCGGAGGAGGGGAGAGCCGTCCTCGGTGATGAGGGTGATCCGAGCCTTGGCGCTCTCGACCTCGACGAGCGCCCGACCCGCCGTATACCATGTGTTGACCACGTAGGTGAGCGCGCCCTCGACGATCTTCCCCGAGGTCAGGTGCGAGTGCTTGGACTTGTACACCAGGGGCATCATCGCCCGTCCCGCGCCCATGCCCGCCGTGTGGCCGAAGCCGTCCTTGTCGGGGGTCTTGGTGAAGGGCTGTCCCGCGTGGCCGAACCACACCGACGGCTCGAAGTTCTCCTTGACGTGCTGTTGCACCCGGTTCGAGGCCGAGTTGATCTCGAACCACCGGGAGTCCACCTTCTCCCCGGGACGGCCACGGCGACCGTCGTAGGTGTTCATGGCCGCGGTGAGCGTGGCGCTGGAGTAGAGGCGGTGGTCTTTCGACCAGTCCGCCAGGGTCTCGTTGTCCTTGCACACGGAACAGATCACCTCCTTCACGTCGCCGGTTTTCGCGTCGCAGATCGCCGTCCACCGCTCGATGTGAGCGGTCTTGCAGCGGTCGCACTTGGGGTCGTGGATGTCGTCGAACTTCATGTTTGTATTACGCCCGGTGACCGGCTTGGACTACACGATCCTCAGGCTGTCCTTGGCGAGGGCCTCGTTGGCGGTGGCCACCAGGGGCTTGCTCGCCTCGTAGGGCGCGTCACGGATCTGCACTGGGTCCATCGGCCTCTCCAAGAGGGCGTCGTACGCCCGGCGCATTGCCGCCACGAAGTCCTTGAGGGCGGGGCGCTTGTCCTGTGGCTTGGCCGTGAACTCGCCCACGTACTCAGGTGCCCAGAAGTCGAGCACCGACCCCTCCCGCACCTGGATGGTGAAGGTGTCCACGATCCCGTAGGTCTGGAGCTCCATCACCTGGAACACGAGGGTCTGTACGTCGGCGGGCTTGGTGGTTTCCATGGACGTATTACGCCACGCCCCCGATGCGATTGTCCATCTTCTGTCCATCTCTGTCCATGTTGACAGCCACCTCCAGTTCTGCGAGGCTCACCCGGCTCCGTGGCGTAACCGGAGCGGTAGGAGACAGAGAGGTCCATCGTGAACCGCACAGATCACACGCCTTGGGTCATGTCCACCATCGCCGCTGGCGCTCTCATGGCTGGTTGCCTTGGGGACCACGTTCGCCCCACGTCCCCGGAACGGATGGAGGCAATCATGCACTGCCCGGAGTCGTTCGATGAGAACGGTTGGTACCTTGCCGGGGTCCATCAAGTGTCCTGGGTTGACGGTGCATGTCAGGTTGACTGCGAACAGGGGCGCACCCTCTGTGGGGGGGTGTGTCTCAGCGAGGCTGATGTCCCCCACTCGGCCTGCGATAGGTGCCAGAACACTTGTCAGGCCACATGGGTCTGTGTCCACGACAACGCGATGCGCGACGGGTGGGGCAGGATCACGGTCCCCGCCCGCTGGGTTTGTGCAGACCCGCGAGTCCCCCGGCCCCGATACTGACCATGAAGAAGGTTGGTAAGATTCGAGCGGCAGAAGGCGGATTTGGTTGACACATATGGTCGTTGTGCTACGACGACCTCGTGAACAAGCTGGGACGCCCAAGGAAAGACCTCGATGCAGTCCTTGTTGATCTCTACCAAAAAGGTTCTTCAGAGGGCTCATTAGCCCTACAATTTGGGGTTGGCCGCAGCACTATTCACCGAAGGCTGGTGTCCGCAGGAGTCATGTTGCGGACACCAGTTGAAGCCTCAGACCATTTGAGGCACAGGGAAATCCTCCTCACGGAGGAGGCTGTAGAGCTCCTCGATGGTCTCCTTCTCGGTGATGGGAGTTTAGAGTCCCCCACCCACAGCGAGTCCCGTTTCGCGTTAGGGCAAAGGGTGGGACGGGAAGGTTGGGTACACGACGTTGCCCGACGACTCGGTAATAACGGCATCCCCTCCGTGGTCTCCAACCGTGGGGAGCGGGGGTGGGAACTCAGGACACCTAAGTACCGGACCCTGACAAGGGAGCGTTTACGGTGGTACCCAAGTGGGGTCAAGGCTGTCCCCGTTGATGTCAGACTCACACCTTTGTCAATCTCCCAGTGGTATTGGGGGGATGGGCTGGTTGAGAACAACGGGTATCGCATGGGGTTCTGCACCGACAGCTTTGCACAAGAACAAGTGCAGTTTCTTGCCTCTCAACTACGGTTTCAGTACGGGTTGGAGTCCGTCGTCCGCCCACACCAAGGCGGGTTTCGGATTTACATCAGTCAGCGTGCAAGCCGTGTTGGGTTGGTGCGCCTTCTGGAGACATTCTGCCCCCAGTGTTTCCAGTACAAGTTGAACGTCCGGGGCATCATCTAGGAGAGCAGACATGGAAACCATCATCATTGAAATCCGCAGTGCCGAGGGCGGCGACGACGCCAAGGATCTGGTTCGTGTGCAGTGCGGGGTGTTCGCGGCGCGGGCGCTCCTCAAGTGTCTTTGACCTCGCGATCGTAGACGCAACGGAGGGGTCCATGACCCTCCGCGTCACGGGTGAGTTCGCGTGGGACGCCTTCCAGCACGATGTCGGGGGACATCGTTTCCAGAGGGCCGCACCCAACGACAAGAAGGGCCGGGTCCACACGTCCACGATCACCGTGGCGGTGCTCTCGGAACCCACTCCCAAGCAGTTGGTCATCAACACGGGTGACCTGGAGTGGAAGTTCAGCCGTGGGTCTGGAGCCGGTGGCCAGAACCGCAACAAGACTGACTCCGCTGTGGACCTGACCCATCGCCCGACGGGTGTGGTGGTCCACTGCGAAACCGAGCGGTCGCAGTTGCAGAACAAGGCCAACGCACTGGCCCTGTTGCGGTCCCGCATCTGGGAGGCACAGCGTTCCCGCGAGCTTGCACAGCGTTCCAAGGAACGCCGGGAACAGGTGGGCACTGGCCAGCGCGGGGACAAGAACTGGACGGTGCGCTACCAGGACGGGATCGTGACCTACGAGCCGACCCGGCAGAAGTTCCGTCTCCGGGACTACCTCGCCGGGAGCTACGAGATTTACACTCGCTGATCCCACCAGCTTCCCATGGCTGGCGTAATGCCAGCCATGGGAATGCACCTCTCAGTCCGGGTTGTGTTTGGCGCGGTCTTCACCCTCAAGGAACTGAAGAGCGCCAAACACAAGGACATCATCTACATGGACGAGTCCGAGCACCCGCATCTCGCCCACGGGGAGGAGAACGACGGGGATGTCCACTACATGTGGGTGAAGGGGACTCACCAGCGGGTGGCCAGCGAGGGTGGGGGCGAGATCGACGATCAGTATGTGGCCCCCCTGGACTCGTTCAAGAAGGGTGACGAGGTCCAGCACCGTCAGGTGTTCCAGACCTCGTGCGCGGAACTCGGGCTCCCGGTCAAGGAACCAACGTGGCTCCTCATGTGGGGATGGAAGTGAGTTGGGCGTAAGGGAGGCACCTATGGACCCGACCCTGCTCACCATCCACAACATGTTCGGGTACCTCCACCCGGACACTCGGCTGTTCGAGGCACCTGTCCATCTGGAGCCCTGTGTGTTCCGGTGGACGGACGCCACGGGTGAGGTGAGGGACTACCTACTGTCGTCCATGGATGACCTCCATCGGATGGCCCTGTGGATCCTGGACGCCATGGCCGTGAACCTCCACACCCCCACCACCGTGGATGACTACGAGCAACTCCGAGAGCACTGGCCAGGGTGGTTCAGCCCCGTGCCCCACGACGACATCATCCACGACATCGACTACGAACGGTTCCAGGCCATCCGAAGGGCACGCAACGCCCCGATGGCTTGGTGGTGGCTCCAGAGGAACCTGAGCCTCGCGGAGGGCAATGCCTGGGAGTTCCAGTTCATGAGCAAGTTGGGTGTCAAGAACCCGCTCCCTGTCCCCACCGACCCCCCTCCCTCCCCCATCGACTGGCTCACCCCTCCATGAAGCAGTACGCCTCGTTCGACAACAAGGTCGTCCACCATCCCATCACCGCGTTCGGGAAGCTCGACGGGAACAACATCCGGTGCGAGTACGAGCGCAAGAAGGGCCTCCACAAGTTCGGTAGCCGCAAGGTTCTCGTGGGGGAGGACCATCCCGTGATGGGCCGTGCCCCAGGGATGATCCTCGACAAGTTCTAGTCAAGCGTATCAAGAGACGTGGGCTCCTACTCCGCAGGGATTCCAATGCAAACACAGAGGCTTTTGACCAGGATCGCGTTTCGGGAGGCTGTCCTAGCCCGTGATGGGGATAAATGCGTCAGTTGTGGGGCGGTCGGGGTTCCTCTAAACGCGCACCACATCCTTGAAAGAAGGCTGTTCCTGGACGGTGGCTACTACCTCGACAACGGGGCCACCTTGTGTGACCCCACCTGTCACATGAAGGCCGAGTCCACGGAGCTCTCGGTGGAGGATGTCCGCCGGATGGCGGGGATCACCACGGTCGTGCTGCCCGACCACCTCTACCAGGACGGCACCGTCTACGACAAGTGGGGCAACCCCATCCTGCCCAACGGGCTGCGGTTGAAGGGAGAGTTGCTGGCAGACGAGTCCGTCCGTCGGGTCCTGGCCCCGGTGATGGACCTGTTCACCCCCCACGTCAAAGCTCCCCGGACGTACCACCTACCCTGGTCACCGGGCAAGACCCGTGATGACCGGGTGCTGGCGGACCTCACGGGGTTCGAGGGGCGTGAGGTGGTGGTCACGGTCAAGATGGACGGGGAGAACACCAGCATCTACGGCAAGGACGGGTTTGTCCATGCCCGGTCGGTCGAGCCCCTGTCACCCCACCCGTCACGGGATCGGGTGAAGGCTCTCGCCGCGATGGTGGGCTCCGAGCTCCATGAGGGCTGGCGGCTCACGGGGGAGAACATCACGGCCAAGCACTCCATCCACTACACGCACCTCGCGGAGAACCCCGCTTGGTACTTCAACGTGTTCAACCTGTGGACGGACCTCAACGTGTGCCTGCCGTGGGACGAGGTGGTCGAGTGGGCGACGCTCCTGGATCTCCCCACGGTCCCTGTTCTGTACCGGGGCATCTGGGACGAGAAGATCGTTCGCGGACTGTTCGCCGGGACCTTCGAGGGTGACCCCATGGAGGGCTACGTGGTGCGGGTCACCGATGGGTTCCCCCTGAGGGACTATGCCCGTGTGGTGGGCAAGTACGTCCGAGCCGGGCACGTCACGTCCAGCAACCACTGGCGGTCCGAGATGCCCGTGTTCAACAGCCCCGGGGCGTAAGGTTGGCACCATGAGCATCTCTCCGAAGGACGAAGTCTACATCTCCACCGACATCGAGTCGGATGGACCCATCCCCGGCCCCTACTCCATGTTGAGCTTCGCCAGTGCGGCGTTCCACAACGGGAAGATGGTGGGCACCTTCACGGCCAACCTCGAACTCCTCCCCGGGGCAGAGGCGCACCCCGACACCAAGAAGTTCTGGGGGGAGAACCCCGTGGCCTACGCCGCTACCAGGGTGAGTCCCCAGGACCCCGCGACTGCGATGGCCCGCTACGTGGCCTGGGTGAAGTCCCTGGGTGGCAAGCCGGTGTTCGTGGCCTACCCCGCCGGGTTCGACTGGACTTGGATGTACTGGTACATGATCGCGTTCGCTGGGGAGAGCCCGTTCAGCTTCAGCGCCCTGGACACCAAGACGCTAGCCATGGCGGCTCTCGGCTGCACCTACCGGAACGCCACCAAGCGGAACTTCCCCAAGCGGTGGTTCAGCCCGGGGAAGCCCCACACCCACGTCGCTCTGGACGACGCCATCGAGCAGGGTGAGATGTTCGTGAGGATCCTGGACGAGGTTCACCAGAAGGTGAGCCCTCGTTGAGGTTCAGCGGGTGGGGGGGATGTCAGTGGGGGAGGATTCGCGGTACGGAGAGGTGGGGTCGTCCATGGCCATGTTACGCTAACATGGCCATGGAACCGGGTCAGATGATGAGGGTGCCCGCGCCGTGGGTGTGGCTCGGACCCGTGTGGGTGTGGGCCGATTCCGCAGCGGTGGACCCTGCGACGGACCCTGCGGGGGTCACCGTGTAGCGGTAGACCACCCGGTAGGAGTGGTCCGCATCGGGAGCGGTTGTGGGTTGCCACACGCCGTTGACTTGGTCCACCACGGCGACGGCTTCCGCCACGGGCTGGGGGGGTACGCCGGTCTCGTTCCACACTGCGATGCGGTCCACGCCGATGGACGCGAACCCAGTGAAAGGCAGGGGGAACCCGAACCGGCCAGCTTGGGACTCGACGGTGAAGTCGCCTGCGATCCAGTCCGCAGGCTGGTCCCAGGTGATGGTTGCACCCAGGTCGAACGGCACTGCGCCGTCGATGGTGGTAGCGGGAGGGCTCGCCGCCGGGATCGTGAGGACCTCGGTGATGCCACCCACCCCACGGACAGTCCCCGTGATGGTGACGTTCACCGCGGTACCCGCGCCGCCGTTGGTGTTGTCCCAGAGGACACCTGTGGTGACAGACATGCCCCGAGGGTAGTCGGGCTGACCCGTGAACGCCTTGGGCTGACCCGCGGCCTTCAGGGTGGCGCTCACGTAGACGGTGCCCACACCGTCAGGACGGATGAGGACAGCCTCACCGGGGAGTTGGAGGGCGGTGCCGGAGAACGCGAGGGTCCCCACGGCGTGGCTGTGGGCAGAACCAGCACCGGAGGCTCCAGTGCCGCCTGCGGCAGTGGCCCCCGTGAGGGAGCCTCCCGTGGCCGCGGCACCAATGGCCTTGCGGGCGTCTTCTTGTGTAGCACCAATGGCGGCGATGACGTCGCTCATGCCCACCTTGGGGCATAGCACGTCTACCGAGGGTTCTATTGAGGTTGGGGACTTGGATCAGGGGGTACGAAGGCCGAGAGACTCAGCTTCTGCCATCCAGCCGCCGGGGCGCTTGCCCGCGATGCCGATGTACAGGAGCTTCCCCTTCTTGGGGTTGATCGTCACGGGGGTGTCCCGTTGCATGGACGAGAGGGTGAAGTACACCTCACCCTGCTGGTTCTCCGCGAACCGCCCCACCAGCCCGGTGAAGTACACGGTGCTCCGTGTCTCCCCCTGGAGGACGCCCTTGTTGACGTAGTTCTCGATGTTCTCCATGCGGCGGGTGTCCACACCCGTGCCACCACGGAGGTACACCGCCTCGAACAGGAGCTTCTTCTCGACGTTCGAGTCCTGGTAGTCCGAGCGAGGGGTCCAGCGGTAGAGGCCCGTCTTCTGGCCCGATGCGAACCCGTCGAAGAACTGCTTCTCCTGGGTCAGGGTGTCCGACGGGATGTCGTTGTTCCCCTCGTAGAACTGGACCACGAGACCCGTGGGGGTCTTCTCTGCGATCTGGGCCACACGGTTGTGGTACCGCTCGCAGGCGTCCCCGTTCAGGGTGTTGGTGTTCTTGGTCTTGTCGATGAGCACCTTCTCACCGATGTCCAGCGGACCCGTGCGACGGCCCGACGCTCCCGCTGCCGGGGCAGGCGTGGGTGTGCGACCCAGCTTGGCCTCCAGGTAGTGGGTGACCTGGGCCTCGGTCATCGGGGCCTGGGTGGCGAGCACCCACTCCACGAAGTCCTCGGTGTCAGGGGACACCGCCACCTTGATGGCGGCAATGAGGTCCCGGCGTTCTGCACTCCCCTTGGGGAGAGACGCCGCTGTGCGAATCATCTTGGGGAGGTCCATCAGTTCTGCCTCAGTGAGAGTCCATGTCGTGGAGAGGGTTGGTGTCCGTGCTCACGCCCGCATCGGGGAGGGCATCCACGGCGGTGTCCTCCACGGATGTCTCGCTGGCGTCGGCGTCGTAGAGGGTGGCGTCGAGGGTGGCGAGGGGCTGATCGTCCCCACAACCAAGGAGGAGAACTGCGGAGAGGAAGGAGAATCTGATTTTCATTGGTAAGGTTGCTCCAGGTGGGACGCCTTGCGTCTCTTGCCACCCATCGGCCCTATAGAACGAAAACGGGTACGCTGGGACCAAAGGAGCCATTCAGGTATGTCAGACATCCAGTTCGTCGTGGGCGTGTTCCAGGAGTTCCGGGCCAAGGTGGGGTTCCACCTCGGGCGTCTCTCACACGACCTCAAGAAGGACACCGTCGTCCAGTTCGACGGCACCACCCTGAAGATGGACGGGGTGGTTCACTCGTACCCCGAGCTTCGGTCGGCCATCCGGGCCGAGTGGCTGTGTCTCGTGGGGGCCAACGTGGGGGACTACGTCGCCAAGTCGGCCAACGTGAAGGTGCGTGGGGCGAAGGCTGGTTCACCCGCCGCGTCCACCGAGGTGCAGCGGGATGAGACGTACATCGCCCCGGCGATCCGCAAGCCCTCGGCGGCGACGACCACGGACGGGGTTCGGATGGAGACCAAGCCGTTCAACTCGGCGCTGGTCAAGGACACCGAGGGCGATGGCCGCAGCGTCGGGTCGGCCATCCGATCCAAGGCTGCATCGGTGCCCCAGGGAGGTTCTCAGGCCAGTTCGTCCGACGGAGAGCTCGTCGGTCGGGTGAAGTCCAACGTGAAGACCTCGTTCACGCTGGATGGGAGCACCACCATGAAGGCGCTCGACGACGGCACCATCGTCGGGTCCGAGGGCATCCGGGGCGTCAAGCCCACGGTGCGGAGCATGGGGACCTCGGTGGACGCCCAGGAGGCCCAGGTGGTCGGTGGCATCAGGACCCCGGCGAAGCGCAAGGCCACGGTGGAGAACTCGAACTCCGCGACTCAGGCGATCAACAAGATCGACAGCGCCCCGCGGTCGGTGCTGGCCCCCAAGGGCAAGTCTGGCATCTCCGCAGCGTCGGCAGACAAGGTCGAGGAGATCCTCCCGGCCCTCGACGCGGGTGGTCAGGCTGCGCTGGTGGCAGATCAGAAGCGCCAGGAGCGACTCGCCGCCGTCGCCAAGTCCGAGGGGAAGAAGGCACCCGCCCCCGCCGTCGCTGCACCCGCCCCCGTGGCCCCCGCAGCCAAGCCCGCAGCCAAGCCCGTGAAGATCGCCGCCCCGAAGTCCGTCGAGGACTTCATCGTCAACGGCGACGACGTGGAGATCGCCCCGGGCCTGCGGTGGAACAAGAAGCTCCACTGGCGCATCCGGGTGAAGACCGCCCTCACCTACAAGAACAAGCCCGAGATCCTCAAGGTCATCCTCGCCCACGAGGTCCCCGCCGTGGCGAAGATCATCAACGAGGCTCTCGCCGTCTGATCGTCCCGCCTACCGTTTTCTAGCCTTTCACGCGCCGTTCCCTGAACGATGCGATCCCCACGACAAGCCTCCAGTCAGGTCTCCTGGTCCCTCCTCACCGAGGGGGTGACCCAGGCTCGTGTGGACGCCCACCGGCTCCGTCTCATGATGGACCGTGTGATGGCGTTGGTGGAGTCCTCGTCCGAGAAGGACCACCTGTGGCAAGTCGGTGGCGACCTCATCCAGGGGTTCCCCGAGAGACTCTCAGAACTTGAAAGGGCACTCGACCGGACCTCGTACGCCCTGGTGGTGATGGGAGAGGACTTCCTCCGCGGACGCATCCCCATGGACGACCGCTACGTGGTGGACGAGG
>Ga0209170_1000920_pt1 | contig 12745 bp, 9 predicted proteins | sample KloWWTKNB14_bulk_FD_187178 | JGI IMG/M metagenome (GOLD analysis project Ga0209170, IMG submission 187178) | Active sludge microbial communities from Klosterneuburg, Austria, studying microevolution and ecology of nitrifiers - Klosterneuburg... | ecosystem: Engineered > WWTP > Aerobic digester >...
CCAGATGATATTGCCAACGCCTGTTTTGTTTTTGTAGGCGGATTGCTGGGTAAGTCAACCGGTAATATTTTGAATGTGGATGGCGGTGTAGCACAAGGATTTGTAAGATAATATTTGATAGGTGCCAGTGCTTCTATTTCGAAGTACTGCTCCTAAAGTTCTTCATATAGCAAAGCAACAAGGGTTAGTGATTGTCTAGTCGGCTGACCCGTTTTTTTTCTTATTAGAAAGAAGAATACTAAAACGATTAAAACATTTGAATCATGATATTGAATAGCACAGCCATTGAGGCTCATAACGAAAAACTTATTGCACAACATAAAAAGCATTTTGAATTTATTTCCGGAGAATTGCCCGAAACGGAAAGTATCCTTCAAAAGCTTATCGAATTTCAGATAGCCATTCCATCCTGGGCATTAGGAAGCGGTGGCACCCGGTTTGGGCGCTTTAGTGGTGGCGGTGAGCCATCTACTTTGGAAGAAAAAATTGAGGATATCGGATTGTTGCATCAGCTCAATAGAAGTAGTGGTGCAGTTTCTCTGCATATTCCCTGGGATATTCCCCAGGATGCAAAAGCTATCAAAAATCTTGCAGCTGAGTATGGTTTGAAGTTCGATGCCATGAACTCCAATACCTTTCAGGATCAAAAAGATCAGAAGCACAGTTACAAATATGGCTCTATGCAAAATGTAGATAAAGCAGTTCGCCAACAAGCCATCGACCATAATATAGAAGTGATAAAATATGGTCAGGAATTAGGTTCTGATTCTCTTACCGTTTGGCTTGCCGATGGTTCTTGTTTTCCTGGACAATTAAATTTCAGAGATGCCTTCAACAACACATTGGAAAGTTTGCAGGAGGTGTATAGCTCACTTCCAGACAACTGGAAAATGTTTGTGGAATACAAAGCTTTCGAACCCAATTTCTATTCAACCACAGTGGGCGATTGGGGACAGTCACTTTTATATGCCAGTAAGTTAGGCAACAAGGCTTATACCCTGGTTGATCTGGGGCATCATTTGCCAAATGCTAATATTGAACAAATTGTAGCATTGCTGCTCAATGAGAAAAAATTGGGAGGCTTTCATTTTAATGATAGTAAATATGGTGACGATGATTTAACCGTGGGTAGTGTCAAACCTTATCAGTTGTTTTTAATATTTAATGAACTGGTGGAAGGAATGGATGCGCGTGGTATGAATCATGCAAAGGATTTAGGATGGATGATTGATGCCAGCCACAATGTGAAAGATCCATTGGAAGATTTGTTGCAAAGCGTGGAAGCTATTAAGTTGGCCTATGCTCAGGCATTGCTGGTTGATTCCAAAGCTTTGGGTATAGCACAACAGAATAGTGATGTGGCTGCTGCGCAGGAAATATTGCAAACTGCTTTCAGAACCGACCTGCGTCCACTATTGGCCGAAGCCAGATTGAGATCAGGTGCCGCTTTAAAACCTTTGCAATTGTTTAGAGAGGAAAGGCTGAGGACACAACTGATTGACAAGCGTGGTGCAAACACAATGGCAACGGGTCTTTAGAAAAAAGCAAGGAATTGTTTGAAATTTTGATAGTCAGTTTTCAATAGTCAATATTTAATAATCAATAATCAATAGTCAATAATCAATAGTCAATCAATGTCGTTTCCTTAAGGAAGATAAATAAAAAAAGTTCTTTGACAAGTGTTATTATTTGGTTGAGTGGTCATATTTTTGGTAAAGGATTATAAGGGGGGTATTTATTCCGATAATAGTCCGTTTAGAGAAAAAACAATTAATGAGATAATTAAAACAATACAAGATGATCAATTTGTTAGTCAATGCCGTACAGAGTGCGGCAGGAAAGGATTTTCCCGGAATCGTAAATTAACATTTGCTCATTTAATTGTTCTTTTAGTGCAAGGGCTTACTCGTTCTTTACAAAGAGAATTAAACAGTTTCTACCAAAAACTTCAAAACGAAGATTTTTCAATTCAATATATTGTCAAGAGCTCCTTTACCAAGGCACGTGCTAAGTTAAAACATACTGCCTTTGTAGAGTTGAACAAGGTTTGCCTAAAACCATTTTATGATGAAGCTCCCTATCGAACATGGCATGGGTATAGATTATTGGCAGTAGATGGGAGTACTGCAATGTTACCAAACAGTAAGGACATACAAGCCGAGTTTGGCTTAACATCCTTTGGTCCCTATGCTGACAGCCCACGTTCAGTAGCAAGGTGTTCGGTATTATATGATGTATTAAACCTGACTGTGCTGGATGCTCAATTGGATCAGTATAAGGTTTCGGAACGCCAATTAGCCTATCAACATTTACCAAGTGTCAATGCTGAAACAGATATAATTTTATTTGATCGTGGATATCCAGGAGTTGGGTTCATGCACAAACTTCAGCAAACAAATATTAAGTTCATTATCAGGCTAAGGGAAAATTGGTGGCTGGAAGCTCGTAAAATGATTACCGAAGGGATAGATGATCAGGAAGTAACTTATGCAACTAAAAATGGAAAAGAACTGAAATGTAGACTCGTATTAGTTGATCTTTCGAATGGGCAGAAGGCAGTTGTGGCAACCAATTTATTTGACAAGGAAAAGTTTCCGGCAGATATTTTTCAGGATCTTTATCATTTAAGATGGAATATTGAGGAGGGGTACAAACTTTTCAAAACTCGTGCAAATCTGGAGGCATTCTCAGGGAAAACAGCACTTAGTGTACGCCAGGATTTTTTTGCAAAGGTTTTTATGATGTCCCTTGCCGCAGTACTATCATTCCCTATAGAAGAACGTATTCGCAAAGAACAAAGTCAAACTAAACACAAGAATAAACAAAAGATAAACAGAACAAATGCATTAGCATTCATCAAGTACAATATGATCGAATTAATATTAAAACAAAAAATACGAAAAGGATTATCAGCACTCGATAAGATACTATCCAAAACAAAAGAAATAGTTCGACCAGGGAGGACAAATCCCAGAAAGAAAATTAAGAAAAAACCACCATCTTCAAATTATAAACACTTGTAATGATTTCTCCTTAAGGAAACGACATTGAATAGTCAATAATCAATATTCAATATTCAATAGTCAATAATCATTATTGAACTAACATCAAATATCAAATATCAAACCTCATACAATAATCAATAATCAATTGCCAATTAAACATTAATAATTCACAATTAATCATTATTCTCCCACCATGTTGCCTGTAATTGCCATTTTCGATATTGGAAAAACTAATAAGAAGTTTTTTCTGTTCAACGAGGACTATAAAATAGTGGAAGAATATTCGAAAAATTTTTTGGAAATACAAGATGAAGATGGTTTTGCCTGCGAGGATATACAAGCTTTAAGCAACTGGATTATCAATACGCTGGATCAATTTTTACAGAGCGAAACTTACGATATTAAGGCCATCAATTTCTCGGCCTATGGTGCCAGTTTTGTACATATTGATAAGACTGGTAATCCAGTTACTCCTTTATACAATTATCTTAAGCCATACCTTCCGGATACTGAGGAAAAGTTTTACCAAAAATATGGCAGCAGAGAAACAATAGCGGTAGAAACTGCTTCCCCGGCTCTTGGTAACCTCAATTCCGGATTTCAGTTGTACGCACTCAAATATGAAAAGAAAGATTTATTTGAGCGTACAGAAGCCTGTTTACATTTCCCTCAATACCTGAGTTATTTAATCAGTGGCCAAGCCTACTCCGAAATAACCAGTATTGGTTGCCATACAGCCCTATGGGATTTTAATAAAAATCAATACCATGATTGGGTGATCCATGAAACCATTGATAAGAAATTACCAACCGTTCATTCCTCAGATAAAGCCATCCAAGTGCATTATAAAGGGGCCGATTTGCAATGTGGAGTTGGACTTCATGACAGCTCATCTGCTTTTATTCCTTATATACAAAGTATCAAAACGCCTTTTCTTCTGATATCTACGGGTACCTGGTGCATTAGCATGAATGCTTTTAATGACACCCCATTAACAGAGGATGAACTAAAACAAGACTGCCTTTGCTATATGACCTATAGCGGTTCTCCAGTAAAGTCTTCGCGGCTATTTGCCGGTTACGCCCATGAGCAGGCTATTAAGAAGTTGGCAGATCATTTTGATGAGGAACTTTATTATTTCGATAAAATCACTTTCGACAAGGAATTAATTAGAGAAAATGAAGTGTTAGACGATCTGTTATTATTCGATCCCTCCAATTATGATAGCTATGAAGAAGGGTATCTGAATTTTATTAAACAGGTTGTCATTGCCCAAAAAAAATCTACCTCCTTAGTACTAAACAATAAGGTGACCCAAATTTATGTAGATGGCGGCTTTGCCAAAAATGAAAAATATATGCATTTGCTGGCGGAAGCATTTCCAGATAAAGAAGTGTATGCCGCTTCTGTTTCTCAAGCCACTGCCATAGGTGCTGCCTTAGCCATTCATCAGGACTGGAATGAAAAAGAATTACCTGCGCACATCATTGTGACCAAACGGTATTAAAAAAAATATCAAAAAAGATTTATTTTTTTTGTTTGTTTTTCGTTCATGCTTTATCTTGTGGCGGTTCATGCGTAACAATACTACCCATATCATCTCAATTTCATTAGTGGCACAATCCACCACCACCACTATTACGACAACCCGTTAAGGGTTGTACTTTGTTATATCACCACTTGGGCCACTGGCCGTTTTTTCTGAAATTCTTTCTTCAAACATCTTAATATAATTGAACCCATGCAGGTTTTAAAATTTGGCGGTACTTCGGTAGCCAATGCGGAAAATATCAACAAAGTAATCAACGTTGTAAAAAAAGCCATTCAAAAGGAGGATACCATTGTAGTTGTATCGGCTTTGGGAGGTGTAACAGATTTGTTATTAAATGCAGCCACCAATGCGGCGGCTGGCGATGAAGCATATAAAAACAATATAATCGAAATTGAAAGAAGACATTTTGATACTATAAAAAATCTAATTCCGGTTGCGCATCAAAGTCATTTGTTGAGTCTGGTAAAAACGGCCATCAATGAGATTGAAGATATTTGCAATGGCATTTTTTTACTTAGTGAAATTACTCCCCGCACCAAGGACAGGCTAGCCAGCTATGGAGAATGGCTTTCCTCTCAAATCATTGCCTCAGCACTAAAATTTGAAGCAGTAGATGTTTTTTGGAAGGATTCAAAAGAGCTGATAAAAACCAACAGCAATTTTACCCATGCTCAGGTGAATTTTGAAAAAACCAATGCAAACATTGTTGAATTCTTTAAAAATAACAAGAGCAGATTGTTTTTATTTCCGGGATTTATTGCCAGCAATAGTGCGGGTATCACTACTACCATTGGACGGGGAGGTTCGGACTATTCGGCAGCTATTTTTGCTGCTGCCCTTCAGGCCACAGTATTGGAAATATGGACCGATGTAAGTGGTATGATGACAGCCGATCCACGACTTACGGCCAATGCAAAGGTGATCAGACAAATTTCCTACGGCGAGGCGATGGAACTATCTCATTTTGGTGCTAAAGTCATTTATCCACCAACTATACAGCCGGTAATGCATCTGAATATTCCGGTTTGGATTAAGAATACTTTTTCACCAGCAGATGCGGGAACACTGATTGTGAATAATGGTCAATCTAAAATGGAAAGTGAAAGTATTATCCGCGGTATATCCAGTATCAACCACATGGCTTTGCTCAGTCTGGAAGGAAGTGGAATGATAGGGATACCAGGATTTTCAAAAAGATTGTTTGAAGCACTGAGCGAAGAAAAGATCAATGTGATTTTAATTACCCAAAGTTCTTCTGAACATTCTATTTGTGTAGCAGTTGATGCCCAGAAATCAGCCGATGCCAAAAAAGCAATAGATGCCGCCTTTGCAGGAGAAATAGCTTTGCAACTGGTAGAACCGTTGAAAGTAGAAACCGAATTGTCAATTGTGGCTTTGGTAGGTGAGCAGATGAGAAGCCATCCGGGTGTGAGTGGCAGAATGTTTAGTGCATTGGGTAGAAATGGGATCAATGTGAGAGCCATTGCGCAGGGATCCTCAGAAAAAAATATTAGTGCCGTTATTGCTACCGAAAATGTAGCCAAAGCCATCAATGTACTACATGAAGATTTTTTTGAAACTACTTACAAGCAAGTGCATTTGTTCATTATGGGTGTTGGCAATGTGGGTTCAAAATTGATGGAACAACTTAATGGTCAACTGACTTTGCTGAAGCAGCATCTGAAAATGAATCTGAATGTAGTGGCTATTAGTAATAGCCGAAAAATGCTGTTTGATGATAAAGGAATCAATTTGCAAGAATGGGAACAATTGCTACAGCATGGTGAGCCTGCCTCTCTGGATCAGTTTGTAGAAAAAGCCTTATCAAAAAATTTCCGGAATGCCATTTTTGTGGATGTAACCGCCAATGATGCGGTGGCTAATATTTACCGTAAGATGCTGGAAAAAAGTATTTCTGTGGTAGCCTGTAATAAAATAGCCGCATCTTCAGATTATAAAAACTACAGGCAATTAAAAGAGCTTGCCAAGGAGTTTAACTGTAAGTTCCAGTTCGAAACCAATGTAGGTGCCGGTTTACCTGTCATTGGTACTTTAAATGATTTGGTGAGAAGCGGTGATGAGGTGAATAAAATTGAAGCGGTGCTTAGCGGTACACTTAATTTTGTGTTTAATAATTATGATGGCAGTATTCCTTTTTCCGATGTGGTGAGGCAGGCACAGGCAGAAGGGTTTACCGAACCTGATCCACGATTGGACTTAAGCGGTACCGATGTAATGCGTAAGATTCTAATATTAGCCCGTGAAGCAGGTTTTGAAATGCAAATGGAGGATATTCAGAACAATACTTTTCTGCCCAATGAATGTATGCAAGGAGATGTGGAAGCTTTTTATGCCTGTATGCACCGGCATGAAGCCCATTTTAGAAGTCTGCTTGATGCGGCTCAGGCAGCCAATTCTAAATTGAAGTTTGTGGCTACCTTCGACAATGGCAAAGCCTCTGTTGGTCTACAACATATACTTCCCGAAAGTGATTTGTATCATTTGTATGGCAAGGATAATATTGTGTTGTTTCATACCAACCGATATTCGATACAACCTTTGGTAGTAAAAGGTGCCGGTGCTGGTGCCGATGTTACAGCCAGTGGTGTTTTTGCCGATATTGTTAGAGCAGCAAGAATGTAGGGGAAGAATTGTTAATGTTTAATGTTTAATTGTTAATGTTTAATGTTTAATTGTTAATGTTTAATGTTTAATGGTTAATGGTTAATGTTTTATGTTGAGATATTGAATATTGAATATTGATTATTGAATATTGATTATTGAGACATTGAATATTGAATATTGATTTTTCTTTTGACAAACGATGTTGGCGTATTTTAAATATGAATTTTATGAGTGAAATGGATTTGAATAGAAGTAACAATCAGGCCTCCCTTTCGGAGATAATTCCGGCTGTGAGAAATGAAAGAGAGAAGGTGAAGCTTAAATCTCCGGGTACTATTGCCAACCTGGTTTGCGGTTTTGATATTTTGGGACTGGCACTGAGCGAGCCTTTTGATATGATGGAATTTGAATGGATGGAAGAACCAGGTGTGGTCATTGTGAATATGGATAGTTATAACCTTCCTACCGAACCAGAGAAAAATGTAGCAGGAGTAGTGCTTTTGGCTGCTCTCGAAAAAACACAATCAAAAAAAGGAATAAGGGTTTTCATCGAGAAACATATCAAACCTGGTAGTGGTCTGGGTTCCAGTGCTGCCAGTGCAGCCGGTGCTGCTGTAGGAGCTAATAAATTGATGGGGGATATTTTCTCTACCGATGAGTTGATACAGTTGGCCATGATCGGTGAAAAATTAGCCACCGGGGTGAAACATGCCGATAATATTACACCTTGTATTCTGGGTGGAGTTACTCTAATTCGTTCCATCCATCCTTTAGATATAATACCATTAGCCAATCCGGATTTGTATGTAACAGTAGTACATCCTCAAATAGAAGTGCGCACCTCAGATGCAAGACAAATTTTGAGAAAACAGGTTTTTCTAAAAGATGCCATTAAACAATGGGGAAATATTGCTGGCTTAGTGGCCGGATTTATGAAAAATGATTCGGCGCTCATTGGTCGGTCTTTGGAAGATGTGATAATAGAACCTGTGCGTAGTATTCTGATTCCTGCATTTGATGAGGTGAAGCTACAATGCAAACAGGCCGGGGCTTTGGGCGGAGGAATTTCTGGTTCCGGACCTTCTATTTTTATGTTGAGTAATGACAAAACCATTGCAGACAATATAGCTAAACTGATGAAAGAGATTTATGATAATATCCAGATCGAAAACAATGTCTATGTCACTACAATTAATACAACCGGAGTGGAATTGATTGGACATTGATAATAGATAAATGAAAATGATAGATGCCACTATGGAAAAAAAATAGCGTAGCATACCTCGATCAACTAAAATATTCTTAATAACATAAAATGAACTACTATAGTCTCAATAGTCAATCACCAGTTGTAAATTTTAAAGAAGCCACTATTCAGGGGCAGGCTCCTGACAAAGGCTTATATTTTCCGGAAAAGCTTCCTGTTTTTGACAGCAATCTGATTCAAAATATAGAAAACATCTCAGATGTGGATATTGCTTTTGAAGTGATGAAACCTTATGTGGTGGGCAGTATTCCGGATGAAGAGCTGCGACGTATAGTAGCAGAAACCATTAGTTTTTCCATTCCGCTGGTTTCGATCAAGGAGGATATTGCTTCGCTGGAATTATTTCACGGACCTACACTAGCTTTCAAAGATGTGGGCGCAAGGTTTATGAGTCGTTGTCTCAGTTATTTTCTGAAAAATGGAAAAAGAGAAGTGACGGTATTGGTGGCTACTTCCGGCGATACCGGTGGCGCAGTGGCCAATGGATTTTATGGAGTGGAAAATGTAAATGTGGTGATCCTATATCCCAAAGGAAGAGTAAGCCCCGTGCAGGAAAAGCAATTGACTACGCTTGGTAAAAACATTACAGCACTTGAAGTGGAAGGCTCTTTTGATGATTGCCAACGCATGGTGAAGCAGGCATTTGTCGATAAAGAAATTAACGAAAAAAAATTTTTAACATCCGCCAACTCCATCAATGTGGCGCGCTGGCTGCCACAACAGATTTATTATTTTTTGGCTTATAAGCAATGGAAGCAAAAAAACATAGCTCCTGTGGTTTGTGTGCCAAGTGGAAATTTTGGAAATATTTGTGCCGGCATGTTGGCAAAAGTTACTGGTTTGCCTTTAGGTCATTTTATTGCGGCTTGTAATGTAAACGATATTGTTTCTCAGTATCTGCAAACGCAGGAACTGATCCCCAAAGAAACTACTGCTACTTTGTCCAATGCCATGGACGTGGGCAATCCCAGTAATTTTGTACGCATCATCGAGTTGTTTCATCAGCATTTTCCTGAACTAAAGAACAACCTGAGTGCGGATACTATTACCGACGCAGACACTCTTGCCACCATTAAGAATGTGTACAATCAGTTTGACTATACGTTGGATCCACATGGTGCAGTGGCCTATCTGGCATTGGAAAAGTATCTGAGCAGCCATCCCTTGCATAAAGGATTTATACTTGAAACTGCTCATCCTGTTAAGTTTCCGTATGCTGTGGAAAATGCAACCGAGAAAGAGGTGGATATTCCTGAGGTTCTTAAAGAAATGATGACGCTGGAAAAAGAGTCCATCCTGCTTTCTCCAGATTTTGAAAGTCTGAAATCTTATTTGTTGAGTGAATGATGGTTTAAAAAATAGGGTTCTCAATCATTCAGACGAACCAGCTAAAATAGAAGCCACTACATTAATCGAATATACATGCTTTCATTTTGTAGAATATTTGTTTTGAGGTATTGTCTGCTATTTGTTAGCTAGTCCAAATTTGTGAATTAGTTTCTGATCAGGCAGTTTGCAGGGATTGCCATAATACAGATAATTTCAATAGTTCTCAAAACGGTTGGATTACACACTGCATATCGAATTACAATCAGCTATCGAAAGTGGTTGATAAAAATTCAACATTCGGTTCTGTACATTTTTATGGGGCTACTTGCACAAAAGCAATTTGAAGCCTATTACAACTGTATCTTAATCTTTAGGTGTATGAAAAAAGCAATTGCCAATTTATTTTTATTGTTTATGATTTGCTCTTTAGTGAGCGCTCAGACGTATAAATTCGATTTTGGAAAAGGGAAAATGGACAAGGGGTTTATACAAATAACACCCCAGACTTTGTATTCCGAATCCCTAGGCTATGGAATCGATTTTGGAACCAAGGCAGTAGCAAATTCAAGCGTTGGCAAAAAGCCCATGACTGATGGTTTTTTAACCAGTGACAATCCCTTTTATTTTTCGGTAAAACTGCCGGAAGGGAATTACAACCTAGCTATTACAGTAGGAGATGATCAAGGTCTGTCGGATTTGGCAGTGCGAGCCGAAAACCGTCGGATGTTTGTAAATCGGTTACAAACCGCAAAGGGCAAGCATAGGGTGATTCATTGTACAGTAAACATTAGGGATAGTTTGATTGCTGGCAGTAAACAAAAAGTAAAGATTAAGGAAAGAGAACGCAACTATTTTCATTGGGATGACAAACTAACGCTGGAGTTCAACGGTAGTCTTCCTAAAATAAATGCCGTAGAAATTACACCCAACAAGGAGGCTGTATCCGTATTTCTGGCGGGTAATTCTACCGTAGTGGATGGAGCCTATGAGCCATTTTCCGCCTGGGGGCAAATGTTCCCTTACTTTTTTCAAGCCAGAAAAGTGGCCATTGTAAACCTGGCCGAGTCTGGTGAAACCTTGAAAAGTTTTATCGCTGCCCGCCGTTTTAATAAATTGTTGAGTATGATGAAACCGGGCGATTATGCTTTTGTAGAATTTGGGCACAACGACCAAAAACAAAAAGGCGAGGGCGTGGGTGCTTTTACAACCTATACCAAAGACCTGAACTTTTTTATCGATCAGGTGAGGAAGCAAGGAGGTATTCCGGTACTGGTTACATCCGTGCAACGCCGAAGATTTGAGAACGGAAAAATCGTAGAAACTCTTGGAGATTATCCGGAAGCAGTAAGGCGAGTGGCAAAAGAAAGGAAAACTGCATTGATAGATCTGAACGCATTAAGCAAAACGATGTTGGAGTCGATGGGTGAGCAGGAATCAGAAGGTATTTTTGCACATTTCCCGGCTGGCACTTTTCCTAACAGAGACAAGCCAATTGCAGATAATACTCATTTCAGACCTTATGGTGCCTATGAAATTTCTAAATTAATAGTAACAGGGGTTAGACAGGCTAAGCTGGAACTTGCAAAATACCTGAAAAGCGATCTGCCTGTTTTTGAACCAACAAAACCAGGAGCCATCAAAGACTTTTATTGGCCAGAAAGCCCTGCCAAAGATGCAACAAAGCCCGATGGAAATTAATATGATATGTTTTTAGAATTTGCAATTTGAAATCGAACAAATGCAATGTAGAAATTTTTGATTTTGAACTAGTGGAGAACTCAAGCACTATCAAAATCTTTCTTTTACCTTCAAAGAAGCTAAAGAATACACAGCGCTATGTTATTATGCTTGCATTAGTTTTTACTCCTTGTTTTAATAAACCTGGAAACTGGATTGCCGCAAATTGTTTATGAGGATGGCCGGACTAAATACGTTGTGGAAAGAGGGATAGAATATTATTGGGTTAAAAGACCATTTTCACAATACGCCATTTCTTGTAACATCCACCCACCCTTTGTGGTTTACAATTTCTTCCAACTCCGATATTGTAAGTTTGATGGAAGTGTTTAGTGTGCCACAGGCCGGATATACGATATCGAATTTCTTTAGCGATTCGTCTAAATAGATTTCTACATTATCCTTTACCCCAAATGGACAAACACCACCTGGCGGATGCCCGGTAAGGGTTTCTACATCTGCATAAGCAATCATATTTCCTTTAAAACCAAAATGGGCTTTGAATTTTTTACTGTCAATTTTTTGATGTCCAGCCGCTACAACTAAAATTACAGAATCGTTTTTGCCATAAAGCGTGACCGATTTGGCTATTTCATTTCCCGAAACACCTAAAGCTGCGGCGGCGGTATCTACAGTTGCAGTAGTAACGGATAAGGCGATGATTTCATTTTCCTTTCCAAATTTTTTAAGATGGGCTTTTGCCGTTTCTAAACTCATATAAAATGGATTGTGTAAAAAGCTAATGTATCAAATATTTTTATGAAAAAATGACTTGCTTTTATTTCAATTCCCTTTTACTTTGCCAGCAGATGCATGAGTTAGAACCATATTACAATTGGCAGCATATTTATGTAAGTGAAGAGGACGAACGCTCCCCCTTTTTTGGGGCGGAACATTCTCAGTTTGAATATACCGACACTATCTACAACTATTACATTCATCCGCAATGGGATTTTTTTGGAAGCCGCACTTTGTACTTGAAAGTGTTGATGGCCGATTATGAAGAAAAATATGCTGTGATAGAATTGATAGGGGAGTGGAACGATGCAGTGGAAAATGATATTATGACTTTGAAACGTAATGTGCTGGAAGCTTTTATGGGAGAAGGAATTATTAAATTTATATTCTGAAAGTAAAGCCTGCACTACGTTGGTTGTTATGCAATTTGCTGTTGTAGTGGTTGTTCCATTTATATTAGTAGCTCTAATTTCATAGCAATAAGTTGTTCCT
>Ga0209170_1000927_pt1 | contig 12719 bp, 12 predicted proteins | sample KloWWTKNB14_bulk_FD_187178 | JGI IMG/M metagenome (GOLD analysis project Ga0209170, IMG submission 187178) | Active sludge microbial communities from Klosterneuburg, Austria, studying microevolution and ecology of nitrifiers - Klosterneuburg... | ecosystem: Engineered > WWTP > Aerobic digester >...
ATAGTGCTCGAAGGGAACTTCTGCAAACGTCTGTTGCGGCATGGGGGCGCCTCCCGTTCAGTGCTACGCGACTCTTAGCACATCACGCGCGGAGAATAAATCAGACCGTCCCTAGAATAAAACGCGACTAGCAGCGCGTTGACCAACCGTACGCTGCATCCAGAAAAGGATCGTTGTGCGACGTGCGTAGCTGCGTCTGGCGCCGTGCAGGCTGCTCAGAAAGGCCGCCCAGCAAGGCCGAAGCGAGGTCCGCGACGCGAAGCATAATGAGCGTCACGTCTGCGGACGGGCGCGAGCCGGTGAGCGCCCAGTGTCCCAAGGCGAATCGTTCCTTCGTACCCGCCCACCCCGAGCCTGCCAAGACAGGCTCCTATCCCGTGGCCGTACGGTGAGCCTCTGAACGAGGCGAGAACGCCGCTGGCGGCCTTTATCAACAGCCTGCTAGGCGGGTTTGGCGAGTTTGCGCCAGACATCGGTCAACTGGCGCTGCACCGGTACACGAATCTTGGTGAACGACAGCCCGAATTCGTTCGGCTGACACCAGCGCACGGTGGCCCCATCGATGAGAATGGGGTTGGCACTGTCCCCCGGGAAAATGCACAGCTCCACCTCGGCGCCGACCAGAACCTGCACCGAGCTGAGAATACGACAGCCGCCGGGAGACAGGTCGGTCAGATCCCCGTCTCCGGCCAGCATCTTCCCCTTCATCGAAAAATGACTGCGAAACTGAACGTGAACACGTTCATGCTTGCGTTGATTCTTCATTGTGAATTCGGCCTCCGTGCCCGTCGACAGACGGTGCTTCGCATCACTCGTACGATAGGCCAGAACCCCGTAAAACGCCAGCACTGCCCGTTTCTTGGCAGGAAGGGTCTAGCGAAGAGCAGGGCGAACTGCGCACATCGTGCAGGCAGGCTTCGCGACGCTACAGGGCTTCCGGCTTGGGTTCCCCTATCGACGTGCCGACCGCATCCAACATATCTCGTCCCACGAGAATGGGCGCCTGGAAGTGAATCGCCAAGGCAATGGAGTCTGAGGACCGGCTGTCGAAGACCTTTTCCTGCCCCTGGAACGCCACAGTCAAACTTCCGTAATACGTTCCCGCTTTGAGGGTAATCACGGTCCGGACCACACGACCACCGAGCGACTCGAGAATGGTATGCATCAGGTCGTGGGAAAGCGGGCGGGGCAATTTCTCACCGGTCAAGGCCGCTTGAATGGAGGCGGCAACCGTGTGATCGACAAAGACGGGAATGGTTTTGCCGTCCGCCGAGAGCAGGACCACGGGGCCGTGATCGGAGAGCCGCACACGCACATCGCTGATGGTCACATTGGGAGAACTGCCGGCCTCGCCGGCACGGGCTTGGGGATCGGAAACGGACAACGCCAGCACCAGTGAGAGGAGCGGAAACACCAACCAAAATCGTGTCGTCGCGCTCATGGTTCCCTCCTGTGGTTCACATGGAAGCTGCTATGAGCCCCCGCTGCTACCAAACTGTGGAAAAGTCAATTCTTGCGTAATACATCCCGGACAGCTCGCATGCCATGGCAGCGTCAGAATCGCCAGCAGGATGCGCAAAAAGGCCGTCCAGCGAGGCCGCAGCGAGCGAAGAGGTGAATCGTACTCTGCGCCGTCCGGTGATCCTCTGAACGAAGCGAGAACGCCGCTGGACGGACTTTTTCCGCATCCTGCTAGGCTCGCACAAAGGAATTGGTCTCCCGCTCCCGGCCAATCTCCGTCTCGGGCCCGTGCCCGGTGACCACGGCAGTCTGTTCGTCGAGCGTATACAGTCGTTCCCGGATCGACTGTTCGATGACATCAAAATCTCCGCCCCAGAGATCGGTGCGGCCGATGGATCCGCGAAACAAGGTGTCACCGGCCACCACCAGCTTCGCAGCAGGAAAGTGAAAACACATGGAACCGGGGGTATGCCCGGGCGTGTGCAACGCGATCCCTTCCAACTCGCCGATCGCCAACCGCTCCTCATCCTTCAACCAATAGTCCGGCGGTGGCGCCGGGACATAGGGCACGCCGAACATGCGGCACTGCATCTCCAGAATGTCCCACAGAGGAAGATCATCGGGATGCAGGCAGAGCGCGGCGCCGGTCGCCTGCTTCATCGCCCCCGATGCGAGAAAGTGATCGAAATGCGCATGGGTGTGCACAATGCTCACCACCGTCAACCCCATCGCGCGGACTTCCTGCAGAATGCGCTCGGGCGCCCCGCCCGGATCGACCACAATCGCTTGTTTCGTGATCGGATCTCCGATGATCGAGCAGTTACAACCGAGCGGCGGAACGGAAAAGGTCTTGCGAATCATGCACACTCCTCAGTGAACCAAACGAGTACCACGACGCACCTGCCCCCCTGCTATCGACGGCCTGAAGGATTCTGGTCCGGCTGCGCAACCCACAACACGTCCGTATCGTAAATCTCCCAACTCCCCTGTCGGCGCACGAACCAGAACAAAAATCCGGCACCGGTCGCATTAGGCCGCTGATTCGCCACATAGAGCAAGGCCTGGTCGCCCCGCAATGTCAGTCCCACACGGGAGAAGGCCAGCCGGTCGAGGGTCTCGAGAGCATCCTCGTCACCATCCTCCTCAATAGGCCAAGCAGCGGGAACAACCGGGACAGCAGCTTCAGTCTCCGGCACCCCTTCGCCGGACACGAACCGGTAGCGTACCCCGAAGGTAAAACGGGCATCCAATCGAGCCGGCCGCTGAGCCTTCGCCACGAAATCCCGAATGAGATCCTGAGGCAACCGGCCATCGAAAAATCCCTGCTCGGCAAACCAGGCCACCGTCGGCAACTGCGGCTCCTCCGGATGCAGACGGGTGGACGTCATGCGTTCGATGATGACCAGTCTGGTACGAGAGGTCAGGAACTTTGCCTCGACGGCGAGGTCATAAAACGGATACTCGTCGGCAGGCACGGACTCCGGCTGCTCGGGCGTTGCCGCGGCAAACACCAAGGCTGTCGCTGGTTGACACAGCGCCAGACTGACGAGCAAAACCACCTTGCACCAGAACGCCATGACCACAGAATAGCCGCTTGTTTCGTGATGGGTCAAACCGGCGGGAACATGAATGAAGATGGACAAGGGGGGCCAAACTCTGGTATTGGTCTGATGGTCTTACCCAAACTATGATCAAGCCTCCCCAGCGATCGCTCGCAGCTCTCTTCAGCCTCGCAGTACTATCGTGGTGTGTCGGATGCGCACCGGACGAGTCGCCGTTTCGCCAAGAAAACGAAAGCCTCCGCAAGCAACTGGCGAAGCAGGAGTCGGTCATGAATTCGCTGCAGGACGGCAACAAGGTCATGCAGCAGCAGATCGATCTGCTGAACCAGGAATTGCGTGACGCCAAGAAGCAGGCGGAGCATGCTCAAGCCGAGGCAAAGGCGCTGCAGGCCGAAGCCAAGGCACTCGGGACCAAACTCGACTCCCAACTGGCCGAGTCGAAAAAGCTGTCGGGAGAGATTCAGCGAACGGCTGCAAAAGCGGCCCAGGCCACGGACAATATCCGCGTCGAAGAGAAGGGCTCCCAGGTCGAGGACCTCCCGCGCCCGCTGGCTGCAGTCGGAAAAGCCGCCGAAGAAGCCCTGGCGCGCAACGGCTACCGCGTGAAAGTCAGCGTCAAGACCGACCAGAAAACGATCTACGTCACCGAACGCAAAGTCACCACCCCGACCTCGCTGGAAACCTCAGGCTCGCGCAATCAGTATGTGGTGTCGCTCCAAGCCCTGCCGTCCAACGTCACTCGCTTGAGCGTCAAAGCCGACTTTGAACGGCTGGCGCAGGGCGGTCGCATCCTGGCGGTGGATGCGGAGGAAACCGCGGAGATCGAACGCCGGCTGATTGCCGAAATCGGAAAAGCCGTCGCCTCGCCGAGTAAACTGTAATGCCTGCCCGTTCCGTCTTACCGGGAATGGCTTCCATTCCACGCTACGTAGGCCTCGCAATCCTGTTCCTTGCCTCAGCCTGGTCCAGCCCGAGTTTCCCCGCTACCAACCGAGCCCCCAGTCCTCCACCTTCTGCTGAACTGGCTAAACACCTGACATCAATCGCCAAACTCACGGCCGGTTCGCCGACGATTCATATCCCCGAAGGACCGTTCCTGCTGGGTAGCGTCCGGGTGGATGACGATCCCTATGGGATGGGCACACAGTTCGACGATACGGAACTCCCGCAGCACCGGGTCTGGATGGATGCCTACGAAATCGACCGCGACGAAATCAGCCTCGGGGAATATCTCTCCTATCTATTCACGCACAAGCTCCACCCGTCGAAAGATCTCCAACATCTCATCTGGCACGTGATCACAGTGCACTCCGTTACCGATGAGACGCTGGCCCAGTGGCCGGCGCTCTACGTGACCTGGAAAGAAGCCGATAGCCTCTGCCGCTCATTGGGCAAACGCCTGCCGACCGAAGCGGAATGGGAGAAAGCCGCGCGCGGGCCGGACGGAAATCGCTTCCCCTGGGGGGACACCCTCCCCGACAGTACACTCGCCATGTTCGGGCAACATCACGTGCATGAAATCCCGATTCTGGCGCCTGTGAGCAGCGGCGAGGCGGGGAAAAGTTACTACGGAGTCCACCACATGGCGGGGAATGTCGCCGAATGGGTCAACGACTGGTTCGGCTTCGATTATTACGCCTACATGCCGGAACGCAATCCGCCCGGACCGACCAGCGGCCGGTACAAAAGCCTGCGCGGCGGGTCCTGGAAAAGCCGGCCGATCATGCTCAGGACCGCCACCCGCAGCGGCGCACCTGCCGATCAGCGCTCCGCCACCGTGGGCTTTCGTTGTGCCAAATCGGTGCCGCCTTCAGCCGCACCGTAATAGGCCACGACTCCCGAAAACTTTCTCGACAAGCACAAGTCCGCCACAGCCAGACATTCCAGCCCGAACGGCAGGTAGCCGGCATACCCGAGCAGCGGCATCTCAAACAATTTGAACCGTTGCACGAACGGCACCGCATATTCCCAGCGGGCCAGGCTGTAAAAGTTCCACATCTCCCAGAACCAGCCGCAGATCAACGCCGCAAGCGCCGCTGCCCAAAGGGTTCTCCAATCGCCTTGCGCCGTGCCGCTGCAGATCGTCGGCTCATCCCGAATCAATTGCAGCGACGTGATCAGCAACAGCGGCGCGACCCACACCAGCGAGAAGAGATAGTCAGGCCACAGACCGATTCCGAAAAGCCCGACGGCCGAACCGATCAAGAGCCCCCACCCCCACGTCGTATGGTTCTTGAATTCGAACGTCACAAACCGATCCAGCCCTGCCGATAACCTCGGAAATGACGACAACCATTCTGCCGTACCAAGTACCGCGGGCAGCACCGTGGAGAAGGGTAGCGTCGCGCGCACCAGATACTCCCACGCGCTTAACTCTCCTCCACCGACGTAGTGCCAGTTCTGAACAAAGCGATTCAGATATTCGAAGAACCACCAGAAGCAGGCACTGAGCGGAAAGAGAGACAGAACGTAGCGCGGACGGTGCAGCAGCATGCAACGGCCGGTGCGACGATACGTCAGCGCATTCACCACTACGATGTAACCTATCCAGAGGGGGGCAAACGTATGGGCCTGCACTGCCTGCATCCACTCGAATCGGGTCCAGGCCAGGAACCAACAGCCCGAGCTCCAGAACAGCGCGAGCCATCCCCACCAGGGGAAGCGGCCCATGGATGCGCGTCGTTCGTGAAACGTAACACGTGAAACGTGGCTCGGATCGGCCGTTGCTGGGAAGTCAGATCGTTGCATCCGCAAAACGTACGACCAAAACGGGGTCAGTAGCCCGATGATCATCGCGGCCATTCCAGTAAAGATCGGCCAGGAAAAGGGCTCGTGGGCAACGAACCGCGTCGTCGGTGGAAATTCGAGATAAGACGCGATGGGCCTACCAGCCCACCAGACACCGAGTAGCGGCAGTCCAGCGCCAAGCGCCAGGGACCATGAGAGGATGACCCACCGGGATCTCACCTGACCACCTCTTTTCTGCCTGTGAGGGACGACCATTTCTACCATGACCGCACCATGAAGCAACCTACCCTCACTGTACTGATCTGACACAACGCGAACGGACCGAATGATTCAACCTTCGCCTTCAGGGAGAGCTGTGGTAGGTTGGGACGCAGGGAGAACATCCATGCGTCGATCGATCGCTCTCATGCCGGCCATGATCATGGTCTCCATCGCCGGCTTGCTGCTGATGCCTACTCTCTCGCAGAGCCGGGGCGGAGGTGGGCAAGTGACCGTCACGCCGACCGCCGATAAGGTCATTGCCTGGTCGGCCGTGGGTGGCGGAGTTGAAGAGTCACTGCAACCGGGGGAATCCGTCGTCACGTCAGGCGCGCGCGGACACACAGGGTTCGTGCAGACGTCGAATCGACTGCTAGGATTTTCGTCAGGCCTGAGGCAATGGCGGGACGTGCGGCTCGGAGTGGAGGAACACATCGGACGCTACCAACTGCTCCCCTTTCTGATTCTCGCCCACACCAACCAGCAGGTGCATGGATTTCAGGAGACCCGCGGGCACTGGACCAGCATTTCCCTCGGCCCGAGCGAAACGGTGTCGCAACTGCGCGGGCAAGGACATGTGGCCGTCGCCATCACCAACGAACGGGCATTGGGGTTCTCGACCTACACCGGCGGGTTCTTCGATATCGCCTGGACACCGCAGGAACGCGTGTTATCGGTCGATGGCAGTCAGAACGGCATGGTCGTCCGCACCTCGTCCCGCACCGTCATCTTCAAGTCGCAGTCCACCGGATGGACCGAGGTGCGATAGCGACTCGCCACGCCCCCCGGTCACCGCTTACATACGGCCTTCGTCCAACTCGATCGCATCGACCCAGGTGGTCGCGGGAGGCAGCGCCGTCACCGGTACGCCCCGCTTCGTGGCGATGTCCTGTAGACGACCCTGATACCGCTGCTTCGCCGCCTCATCCTTCGGGCCTCCGGTGAGAATGCCCTTCGACCACTCGGCAATCTCTTGATCGGAATGCTTACGGCCGTTGGTTTTCACCCAGTTCAACAGCTTCTCATCGCTTCCACCGGCCAATACCTGCTGCTCGAAGGCCTTCGGGTCGATCTGCAGAAAGTCGATCAGGTACTTATCGAACCCGACCGTGATGTAGTTGTAGTCCTGAATCTTGCCTGCATGTCGCAAGCGAACCTTGTCGATGAAACGTCCGAGATGTGCAATGCCGCCGAGAAGAACTTTGGGGCTGCAGGGATAATTCGTGTTAGTCATGTGTATCTCTAGATCATAATCGACAACGATTTCTGAGACGTTATTCCCCGCTATAGGCGATTGTTTATGAAGTCACGTAGCGGGCTAAACGATGGACATTTTCTAAGACACTCAATTCTAAGATGCGCGGCGATCCTTCCATTATCCTTCGTTAACATGTACCGCCTTCTCTTTTGGGATAGGGTATAGATAAGATCTCTCAGCTTACTCTTTGGATCCATCAATGATTCTGGGTTAGGAATATCATTTGGAGTTGAGGGTAGGTTTAATGCTGTCTTTATCGCTTCAGCATCCGATAAGATCCAAGCCTCAATCATTCTTACAGGTATGACAATGCAATAGTTTGCGATCGTTGATGGCTCTAGTGCATTCTTCAATTCATTGACGACTTTGGCGTAGGACTCCTCATCGAGATCTTGGGCTAGAACCAATGCAGTACATTCTCGGTCCCGTAAGTTCTTTGCCCACTGATTGCACTTGCCAATGATCTTGCCTTTCCCATGCCCGTGGAAAGTTTTGAACTTGAAGCGGCGCGTTGGGGAGGCCTTCCTGATTATGGTGCCCAATACGTCGGTATCACTTTCGTCTTCCCCAATGAGACCTACAACTTTAGCCATCATCGAACCCCGTATGTCGCCAATATTCTCCGAGATTCCCAGATACGTTTAGATAATGCTTTAAGGCTTCATAGTTCTTAGACGACAGGGTTCCTGTCAATGGACCAACAACCGTCCCCTCTTTCCGCGTCTTTCTTACCAGCAATACATTTTCCGGTCTTAGAAGGTCTAAGACATAATCAGAATGAGTCGAGAGGACGATCTGCTTTTCCATTGAGTAAGTCTTTACAAGATCTATAAGACTGGAGAGCAACCCGTGATGGATACAGACTTCTGGCTCCTCAAGAAGTAACAAGTCGCTCTTATCAGTACTGAGATACAGTATTACCGCGAGAGTCTTAAATGTACCTTCAGAAAGTTGTGCAGGAGATAGTTTTGCCCCGTGAATAACGAAGTGAGGAACAATAAGAGTACGCCTTACCTTTTTCTTGATTATTTGACCACCACTTCGCAGTTCTATGTCACTCGACGGGAGATCCACCGAATGAAAATCAATACGATCAACTAGGCTGATCCCTTCTTTTCCAACTAAAGAACAGTACTCCTCGAAGCCATCCCGGTTCTTCTCCTTTAAATTATAAAGATCCCTTAGAAACCGGACATGACTCCCTCGCATATAACCGTATCGACGAGGTGAAAGCCCGTCGGCCTCAATCTCAAAAAATGGAGGGCAATCTGAGGGATTCGTAAATTGGGCAGCGCTATAGTAGTTTATCTTCGAAACAAAACTGGCTACTTCATCCAGGATGGGCCTGAACGGAGGATCAACCGTATCTCTCGAGATCAGTGCTGTAATCTCCTCCCCAGACAGAGAAGAGGTCTTTTGTCTCTCTCTCCGTGATATGTACTCAGCTAACATCCAATAGGATTTCTCGGGGGGAAGCCTGAGTACTGAAAGTGGTAGTTCGGAGCGTTCCACCCTTCCATCAGACAAAGTAATGTCCCAGTTCTCATCAGCCCCAACTATTTCGTCCACATTCAGTTCATTAGTGACGTAGTTTATTTTGGCAGAATAACTTACCTTCGCCTCACGTACTCTAAATACCACCTGCATCTCACACACACTTGACTGTTTGTCTTCCCGTCCATGTCCAAAGGACCTTACGTTTCCTAGCTTTTTTAGTAGCAGAAGGGATTGAAGGACATTGGTCTTTCCTGACCCATTGATCCCAATCAATGCTGAGAGTTCCAGGTTAAGATCAACGCGCGTATGTACACACGAACGATAGCCAGAAACGTCGAAACTTTTTATTCGAACTGAAGGATTCTTGCTCATTGGCCCCTGGTTTATCATGCCGACCGTCCCCGATCAAGCCGACTTGCCCGACGTGTACTCCACTGCACCTGATGGAGGGGCAGAGTCTTGATATACCCGTTCTGCGAGGTGCGTGACGCAAGGAATTACGAGCGTCACGTTTGTGCACGCCGGCGAGATGGTGAGCCACTGGTGTCTTCGAAGAGCGGTCCGGCTGCTCCAGTCGCCTTCTTCTGAGGCCGCGCGTTGCACAAGCAAGGGCGATTGACCAGGCCGGTCATGTCGCCTTCAGGCAGGTTGATTCGCTGAACGATAGAGCTAATAGGAAAGGACTACGAAACTGATTTCTTGGCTGATTTGTTAGCCTGCAGATACTTATCCACGCCCGCGGCCATCTTGCGCCCTTCGGCGATGGCCCAGACGATGAGGGAGGCGCCGCGTTTGGTGTCGCCGCCGGCAAAGACGCCGTCGAGGTTGGTCATGAAGTTGTCGTCCACGGTGACACAGCCACGCGCATCGTAGGTGACGCCGAGACTGTCGAGGAAGCCGTTTCTGACCGGGCCGGTGAAGCCCATGGCGAGCAACACGAGGTCCGCATCCAATTCAAAGTCGGTGTTCGGCATCGGCACGAACTTGCCGCCCTCGAACTTGACGCGATTGGCGTGCAGCTTGGTGACATGGCCGTTATGGCCGGTAAACTTGGTGGTGGAGACGCTCCACTGGCGATCGCAACCTTCTTCGTGCGCATGCGACGTGCGAAGTTGCATGGGCCAGAGCGGCCAAGGCGTGGAACTCGCGCGCGTGGGAGGCGGTTCGGGCAATACTTCAAACTGGTGCGCCTCGCTGCAGCCCTGACGATGCGCGGTTCCCAGACAATCGGACCCGGTATCGCCGCCGCCGATGATGATGACCCGTTTGCCCTTGGCGGTGATCGGTTCCTCGGACACGGAAATGCCTGCCGTTCGCTTATTTTGTTGGGTCAGGTACTCCATGGCGAAATGGATACCCTTGAGTTCCCGACCGGGAACCGGCAGGTCACGCGCCATCTCGGCGCCCATGGTCAGCCCGACTGCGTCGAACTGTTGGCGCAACTGCTCACCGGTGATATCTTTCCCCACGGTGACGCCGGTCTTGAACTCCACCCCTTCGGCCTTCATCTGCTCCAGCCGCCGGTCGATCACCCACTTTTCCATTTTGAAATCGGGAATCCCGTAGCGCAACAACCCGCCGATGCGATCGGACTTCTCGAACACCGTCACCGTGTGTCCCGCCCGCGCCAGCTGTTGCGCCGCCGCCAAACCGGCCGGTCCTGAACCGATGATCGCGACGGTCTTGCCGGTTTTTCTGACCGGCATGGCCGGTTCGACCAGGCCTTCGTTGAAGCCACGGTCGATGATGTTCCATTCCAGCACACGGATCGACACGGGATCGCTGTTGATACCCAATACGCAGGCCCCTTCGCAGGGCGCGGGGCAGAGCCGACCGGTGAACTCGGGAAAATTATTCGTGGTGTGCAGGGCTTTGAGCGCATCTTTCCAGCGCCCGCGGTAGACGAGATCGTTCCACTCCGGGATCAGGTTCACGACCGGACAACCGGTATTGCCCTGACAAAAGGGCACACCGCAATCCATGCAACGGGCGCCCTGGACCTTGAGCTTGTCCTCGGCAATCGGCTCGTACATTTCCTTCCAATCGAGCACACGCAACTCGACCGGTTTCCGTTTCGGTCCCTCACGCGCGTATTTCAGAAAGCCTTTTGGATCACCCATCGCTTAATCGTCTTTCGTCGTTCGTATCTCGTATCTCGTTCAAAACTTTTCAATCGCGCATGCGCTGCACGAACACCGCATCACGTTTCACAGTTACTTGGCTACTTTAGCCGCCGCCGCTTTCCGTTCGGCCAGCACACGCTTGTAGTCGATCGGCATCACCTTCACGAACTTCGGCAGGATCACTTCCCAGCCATCCAGGATACGCTTGGCATTCCGACTGCCGGTATACATGAAGTGGGAGGTGATCATGTCGTGCAACAACTTTTTATCGTCGTCGCTCGTGACCTGCTCCAACTCCACCATGCCCAGGTTGCAGCGCGACTGGAATTTATCCAACTCGTTCAGCACGAACGCGACGCCACCCGACATACCCGCGGCGAAATTCCTGCCGGTGCGGCCCAACACCGCCACAACCCCGCCGGTCATGTATTCGCAACCATGGTCGCCGGTCCCTTCGACGACGGCGCGCACGCCGCTGTTCCGCACCGCGAACCGTTCCCCGGCCATGCCGTAGAAGTAGGCTTCGCCCTGCGTTCCACCGTACAGGGAGGTATTGCCGACCAGGATGGTTTCTTCCGGCGTATAAATCGCGTTCTTCGGCGGGAAGACGATGATCTTGCCGCCCGAGAGGCCCTTGCCGATGTAATCGTTGGACTCACCTTCCAACACGAGCGTGATGCCGCGCGAGAGAAAGGCTCCGAACGATTGTCCGGCTGACCCGTTGAACTTGATCGTAATCGTATCGGCGGGCAACCCTTCCAAGCCGTATTTCTTTGCGATCTGGCTGGAGAGCATCGTCCCGACGGTGCGATTCAAATTCCTGATCGGCAGTTCGAGCGTGACCTTTTCGCCGCGATCGATCGCCGGTCGGCACTGCTCGATGAGCTTCCGATCCAAAATGTCCGCAATGCCGTGATCCTGCTTCTGTACGCAATAGCGAGACACCTCCGGACCGACTTCCGGCATCTTGAGCAGCGGCGTCAAATCCAGGCCCTTGGCCTTCCAATGTTCGACGGCCTTGTGAATCTTGAGCTTGTCCACGCGGCCGACCATCTCGTTGATGGTCCGGAATCCCAGCTTGGCCATGATCTGCCGCAACTCTTCGGCGATGAAGAAGAAGAAATTGACGACATGTTCCGGCTGGCCGGTGAATTTTTTGCGCAACACCGGGTCCTGCGTGGCAATGCCGACTGGGCAGGTATTGAGGTGGCACTTCCGCATCATGATGCAGCCTTCGATGATGAGCGGGGCCGTCGCAAACCCATACTCTTCGGCGCCCAGGAGCGCGGCAATGGCCACATCGCGACCGGTCTTCATCTGGCCGTCGGTTTCGACCCGGATCCGGCCGCGCAGGTCGTTGAGGACGAGCGTCTGATGCGTTTCCGCCAATCCCAGTTCCCAGGGCACACCGGCATACTTGATGGACGAGAGCGGAGAAGCCCCGGTTCCGCCGGAGTCGCCACTGATCAACACCTTGTCCGCATGGGCCTTCGCCACACCGGCGGCCACCGTGCCCACTCCGACTTCAGAGACCAGCTTGACCGAGACGGCCGCATCGGAGTTCGCATTCTTCAAGTCGAAGATCAGCTGCGCCAGGTCTTCGATGGAGTAAATGTCATGGTGCGGCGGCGGAGAAATGAGCTGCACGCCCGGCGTCGAATACCGCAGCCGCGCAATGTTCTCATCCACCTTATGACCGGGGAGCTGTCCGCCTTCACCCGGCTTGGCTCCCTGCGCCATCTTGATCTGCAGTTCCTTGGCATTCACGAGGTAGTGGCTCGTGACTCCGAACCGCGCCGACGCCACCTGCTT
>Ga0209170_1000930_pt1 | contig 12700 bp, 4 predicted proteins | sample KloWWTKNB14_bulk_FD_187178 | JGI IMG/M metagenome (GOLD analysis project Ga0209170, IMG submission 187178) | Active sludge microbial communities from Klosterneuburg, Austria, studying microevolution and ecology of nitrifiers - Klosterneuburg... | ecosystem: Engineered > WWTP > Aerobic digester >...
AGGGCTTCAGGCGGTCGAGCACGCGCTCGGCGAGATGGCGGTAGGTGGTCAGCTTGCCGCCGAAGATCGACAGCAGCGGCGCTTCGCCCGCGCCGCCGTCCACCGTCAGGCGGTACTCGCGGCTCACGGACGAGACGTTGCCCTGACCGTCATCATGGAGGGCGCGGATACCGGCGTAGGACCAGACCGCCTGCGATGGCACGAGCGGCGCCAGAAAGAAGCGGCCGACGACGCTGCACAGGTAATCCGTCTCTGCCGCGTCGATCTGCGGCGCGGCGTCCGGCGCATCGAGCGGCACCTCGGTCGTGCCGACCAGGCTGAATTCGTCCTCGAAGGGAATCACGAAGACGATGCGGTCGTCGTCGTTCTGCAGCAAGTAGGCCTGTTCGCCTGAGTACAGTTTCGGCACCACCAGGTGGCTGCCCTTCACCAGGCGCAGCGACTCGGCCCCGGCGTCGCCGACGATGGCCTTGCGTACTGCGGCGGCCCACGGCCCGGCGGCGTTCACCAGGATGCGCGCCGCGCATTCCTGCTGCGCGCCGTCCGCGCCTTGCAGCACGGCGCGCCATTCGCCGCCCTCGCGCCGCGCGCCGGCCAGCGTCGTGCGCGGCATCACTTGCGCGCCCAACTGCGCCGCGGACACCGCGTTGAGCAGCGTCAGCCGCGCGTCGTCGGTGGCGAGGTCGGAGTAGGCGAAGCCGTGCGTGAATTCCGCCCGCAGCGGCGCGCCCCAGGGCGTGCCGGGCAGCGCCAGCGCCTGCGCCTGCTTCAGGCTGGAGCCGCGCGCCAAGCCGTCGTAGAGGGCCAGGCCGAGGCGGATCATCCAGCGCGGCCGTTGCGCCGGCGTGTGCGGAATGACGAAGCGCTGCTCGTGCGCGAGGTGCGGCGCGATGGACAACAGGGTCTCGCGTTCGGCGAGCGATTCGCGCACCAGGCCGAATGCGTAGTGTTCGAGGTAGCGCAGCCCGCCGTGGATCAGCTTGGTCGACGCCGAGGAAGTCGCGCCGCCGATGTCGCCTTGGTCGACGACCAGCACCTTGAGGCCGCGTCCGGCGGCATCGCGGGCGAGGCCGGCGCCGTTGATGCCGGCGCCGACGATGAGCAGGTCGAAAACGGTTTCCGCGCGGTCGGTCACGCGGCCATGTTACCCAAGACCAGCGGAAGAGTCAGTCTCACCGACACGCCGCTGCCGTCGGGCAGATTGGCGGCGGCGATGCTGCCGCCGTGGAATTCCGCGATGAGCCGCGCGATGTAGAGGCCGAGGCCGAGGTGCGGCTCGCTGCCCGCGCGCTCGCTGCGCGCCGAGATCATCGACTCGAACAACCGCCCGCGCACTTCGTCCGGAATCGGCGGGCCGGCATTGGTGACGGCGAGCTGGGCGTCGTGGCCCGCGCGCGCCAGCTCGATGCGGATCGGCACGCCCGCGCGGCCGAAGTCGACGGCATTCGCCACCAGCTTGTCGAGCAATTGCGCGAAGAGATCGGGTGAGCCCTCGACGGCGAACGCCTGCGCCGGCGCCTTCAGTTCGAAATTTCGCTCCGGATACGCCAGGCGGTAGCCGTTCATGCATTCCCTGACCACCTCGGCGAGATCGAAGCGCTCGCGCATCTCGGCGCGCAGGCTCTGCTCGAGGCGCGTCGCCTCGCTCATGCGCGTGAGGATCTTCGACAGCCGCGCCAGACCCTCTTCCGCCCGTTCGAGGTAAACCTGCTTTTGCGCCGGGTCCTGCTCCAGGCGCAGGTTCTCCAGCGAGGAGCGCACCACGGCGATCGGCGTGCGCAGCTCGTGCGACAGGCGCCCGGCCAGGCTCTCCAGGTAGCCGTGGTGCTGGGACAGTTTTTCCAGCACGGCGGAGAAGCTGCGCGAGAGGTCGCCGATCTCGTCGCCCGCTTGCGAACCGGACGTGAGCCGCTTCAGGCGGCCGCGCGCATCCACCGCGCTCTCCGCCTCGTCGCGCAGGCGGCGGATGCGGTTCGACAGGCGCGTGGCGAAACCGAGCAGCACGGCGGCGGCCAGGGCGAACACCACGATGGTGGTGAGCAGCAGGCGCTCCAGCGCCTGGCTGCGCACCGCGAGAATCGAATGCGTGGTCTCTTCCACCACCACCGCGCCCAGCACGTCGTCGCGGCTCCAGATCGGATGCGCCGCCGAGACGATCACGGCGCGGCCGTCAGCGCTGTTGCGCAGCCGTGTCGCCGGCGCGCCGAGCAGAGCGCGCGTGATCTCGCGACCGGTGCCGAGCACATCCTCGTCGAGCGCCTCGTCGAAATCCTCGTCCGGGCGCGAGACGATGCGCGACAGGATGTCGCGCCACAGGCGCGCGGCGCCCTCGCCGGCATCCGGCGTCGCCGGCGGCTTCAGGCTGCCGGCCAGCGCCAGCAGTTTCAGCTCGCGGTTCACCACCCAGATGCGCCCCGTCGAACGCTCCAGGCCGCGCAGGATGGCGCCGATCTCCGCCACCGACTGCTGTTCGCTCATCACCGACTCGCGGCCGATCTCCTCGACCACCGCCGGCTGGCCGGTCCTGTCCGCCCGCTCCGCCGCCTGGCGCAGGCTTTCCTCCGCCGCCTGCCGCGCCGCGCTGTTTTCCGCCGGCTTCACGCGCATCAGCTGCGGCCGCTCGTGCAGCGCCGTGGCCACCGCGCGCGCCGTCGCCAGCAGCGCCTGCTGCTGCGCCTCGAGCAGGAAGCGCTCCATCTCCTGCACGTAGCGGTAGCCGACCCAGGGCAGGGCGAGCAGCGTCAGCGCGACCAGCGCCAACTTCAGTCTGAGGGTGAATCTGAAACTCATGCCTTCCAGCGATAGCCCATGCCGTAGACCGTGTCGATCTGGTCGAACGCCGGATCGACGGCCTGGAACTTGCGGCGGATGCGCTTGATGTGGGAAGTGATGGTGCCCTCGTCCACCACCAGCCTGGCGTCGTGCATCAGCTGGTCGCGGTCCTTCACGTGGCCGGGAAACTTCGCCAGGGTGTGCACCATCCAGAACTCGGTCAAAGTCAGTTCCACCGGCACGGCGTTCCAGCTCGCCACAAGGCGCTTGGCGTCGAGCCGGAGCGGCCCGCGCTCGAGCACCTCCTCCTGCGCCTCGGGTTCGCCCAGCACGTCGACACGGCGGAACAGCGCGGCGATGCGCGCCAAGAGATGCGGCAGGCTGATGTCCTTGGTCAGGTAGTCGTCGGCGCCGAGGCGCAGGCCGGAGACAATGTCGAAATCGGAATCGCGCGCCGAGAGGAAGATGATCGGCAGGCGCGGCGACAGCGCGCGCAATTCGCGGCACAACTCGAAGCCGCCCTCCGGCTCGTCGCCGAGGCCGATGTCGATTACCGCCAGGTCGGGCAGGCGCGTGCGGAACGCCGCCAGCGCCTCGGGCCGGCCGGCGTAGGCGGCCACCTCGTAGCCCTGGCGCGCCAGCGCCTCCGCGTAATTGGCGCGGATGGCGGCTTCGTCCTCGACGATGGCGATGCGTTTCGGCATGCGGCGGACTATACCGAAAACACCGGAGCGCGGCGCATCGGGCCGCAAAAACCATGATTTCGCCACAATTCGCCGCCAGCTTTCCAGCATGCGGCCCAACCCGAAGCGGATTGCCCTGTTTCAATGCGCGCCAGGACGAAAAGAAAAAGGGCGCGCGGCTTCGATTCCTTGCGGCTGTGCACTAGAATTCATCCAGCATTTTCATCGGAGGTGTCATGCAAATCCTCGAACGCGCAAAGCAGGCCGGCATCGCGCCGCTCGCCCTGGTCGCCACCCTGGTGCTCCTCGCCGGGGGCTACTTCCTCGCCTCGCACCTGACGGGGGAGGAGGAGGGCGGCCCCTCCGCCGAAGGCGTGAAGTTCGAAGTGGTGGACGCGGCGCACCGCGAACTCGACGGTTCGCCCGCCCTGGCGCTGTCGTTCAGCCTGCCGCTCGATCCGCGCAGCGACTACGGCAAGTTCGTGCAGGTGCTGGAAATGCCCTCCGCCAACCAATCCGCCCCCGCCGCGGCGCGCAACGGCGACGACGAGGACGTCGAGGAGGAGGACAGCCCGCGCCTGCCCGGCCAGCAGGAGAGCCAGACCAGCCGCAGCGCGAAGGACACCGCGCTCGAGGGCGGCAAGCCGGTCGCCGGCGCCTGGGTGGTCGGCGAGAACCCGCGCCTGCTGTTCTTCCCGCACATCAAGCCGCAGACGCGCTACGTCGTGCGCGTGCAGGCCGGCCTCGCCGCCAAGGACGGCGCCGCGCTCGGCGAGGAGGCGCGCTTCTCGGTCCGCACGGCGGCGGTCGTGCCGGCCTTCTATTTCGCCAGCCGCGGCATGGTCCTGCCGGCGGCGCAGAACGGCGGCCTGCCGGTGACCACGGTAAACGTCCCCGAGGTCGACATCCAGTTCCTCAAGGTCAAGCCGGACCAGCTGCCGGCCTTCCTCGAGAAGGTGCTGGCCGGCCCGGTGCGCCAGGCGCGCGGCGGCGAAGGCGAAGAGGGCGACGACGAAGACGGCGGCTACTACTACAGCCAGGGCACGCGCCTGCGCGGCGCGGTGAACGGCTGGGAGCTCGACCAGCTCAACAAGATGACGACCAGCGCCTTCATCGGCCGCTTCGTCACCGAGCAGAAGCAGAACCGCCGCGGCGTCACCTTCATTCCGGTGGAAAGCATCCCGGCGCTGCGCGAGCCGGGCGTCTACGTCGCGGTGATGACGCAGCCCAACCGTTTCCGCCACGAGTTCCAGACGACCTACTTTTACGTCAGCGACCTCGGCCTGCACGTGCGCCAGTACACCAACAGCGGCGCCGACGCCTACGTCAGTTCGCTGGTCAGCGGCAAGGCCGTCTCCGGCGTCGAGGTGAGCTGGATCGACGCCAAGGGCCGGACGCTGACGCGCGGCGAAACCGACGGCGACGGCCGCAGCGCCTTCGCCGAGCGGCCGAAGGCGGCGCGGATGGTGATGGCGAAAAAAGGCGATCACATGTCGCTGGTCGCCTTCAAGGAGCCGGCGCTCGACCTCGCCGAATTCGACATCGCCGGCATGCCCTACGTGCCGGTGCGCCTGTTCGCCTACAGCGGCCGCAACCTGTATCGTCCGGGCGAGCGCTTCGACATCTCCGTCATGGCGCGCGACGCCGACGGCCGCGGCGTACCGCCGCAGCCGGTCCAGGCGATCCTGCGCCGGCCCGACGGCAAGGCGCAGTGGACCGCCACCTGGCAGCCGGAGGCCGCCTTCCCCGGCTACTACCGGCGCGCCATCGAACTGCCGGCCGATGCCGCGACGGGTTCCTGGAGCCTCGAGCTGCGCGCCGACCCGGCGGCCAAGGTCGCCGGCACCAGCCTGCGTTTCAACGTCGAGGAATTCCTGCCCGAGCGCATGAAGCTCGACCTTGCCAGCGAGAGCGAACGGCTCGATGCCCAATCCGGCTGGCAGGTCGACGCGACCGGGCGCTATCTCTACGGCGCGCCCGCCGCCGGCAACCGCCTGCTCGGCGTCGCCACCGTCGAGCGCAACCGCAACCCGCTGGCGCAGAAGCTGCCCGGCTTCGTCTTCGGCGATGCCGACGAGGACACGGTCCGCTCGCGCGCCGAACTGGCCGAGGCGCGCCTCGACGACAAGGGCAAGGCGAGCATGGCGGTCGACCTGCAGCCCGTCGCCAAGCGTCGCTCGCCCTTCACGGTGCGCGCCACGCTGAGCCTGCTGGAAAGCGGCGGCCGGCCGGTGGTGCGCAGCATCGAGCGGATCTATTGGCCGGCGCCGGTGCTGGTCGGCCTGCGGCCGCTGTTCGTCGGCGCCTATGCGCGCGAAGGCGCGCCGGCCGACTTCGAGGTGGTGCGCGCCGACACCGCCGCGACCCTGAAGGCCGGCACCGCCCTGCCGGTGCGCCTGTTCCGCGAGAACCGCAACTACTACTGGCGCTTCGACGACCAGCGCGGCTGGCACTCCGGCTTCAGCGAGACCGACGAGCTGGTGGCGACCACCCAGGTCTCCATCCCCGCCGGCGGGCGCGGCAAGCTCAGCCTGCCGGTCAAGTACGGCCGCTACCGCATCGAGGTGCTCGACCCCGAAACCAAATTGACCACGCGCTTCCGCTTCTACGCCGGCTGGTCCGCCAAGGACGACGAAACGCAGGGCGTGCGGCCGGACCGCGTCGCGCTCAAGCTCGACAAGCCGGCCTACGCCGACGGCGAGAAGGCGCGCCTGACCATCACGCCGCCGCACGCCGGCGAGGCGCTGGTGACGGTGGAAGGCGACAAGGCCCTCTGGGTGCGCCGCCTCCCGGTCGCCGCCGACGGCACCGAGATCGACATCCCGCTCGACAAGGACTGGAAGCGCCACGACCTCTACGTCTCGGTGACGGTCCTGCGCCCCGGCAATGCCGGCGAGAAAGTGACGCCGGCGCGCTCGATCGGCCTCGTGCACCTGCCGCTGGAGCGCGGCAACCGCAAGCTCGGCGTCACGCTCGACGCGCCGAAGAAAATGGAGCCGAACCGCCCGCTCAAGGTGAAGGTGAAAGTGCCGGAAGCGGCGGGCCAGAAGACGATGGTGACACTGTCCGCGGTGGACGTCGGCATTCTCAACATCACCCGCTTCGCCAGCCCCGATCCGTTCGGCTTCTTCTTCGCCAAGCTGCGCTACGGCGCCGACGCCTACGACATCTACGGCCGCCTGATCGAGAAGATGGACGGCCAGAAGGGCAAGCTCAAGTTCGGCGGCGACACGGCGCCGAAGCCGACGCGCAGCCTGCCCAGCAAAGTCCGCCTGATCGACCTCTTCAGCGGCCCGGTCGCGCTCGACGCCAGGGGCGAGGCGGAGATCAGCCTGCCGGTGCCCGACTTCAACGGCAGCCTGCGCCTGATGGCGGTGGCGGCGGCCGGCGAACGCTACGGCATGCAGGAGGCGGAGGTCACCGTCGCCGCCCCGCTGGTGGTGGAGCTGGCGACGCCGCGCTTCCTCTCCGTAGGCGACAGCGCCGTGCTGGCGATGGACGTGCAGAACCTCGCCGGCGCGAACCAGGAAGTCAGCATCGCCGTCAGCAGCCGCGACGGCCTGCTGATCCGCAACGGCACGCAGAAGGTCTCGCTCAAGGACCGGCAGAAGCGCATCCTGCGCGTGCCCATCGAGGCCGGCACGGCCATCGGCCTGACCGAGGTGCAGGTGCGCGTGGAAGGCGCGCAGACCCGGCTCGACCGCAGCTTCCCGCTGCAGGTGCAGGCGCCGACGCCGCGCCAGTCGGTCATGCGGCGCGTGGTCGTGGCGCCCGGCGAGACCGTCGAGATCCGCGATGCCGAGGTCGGCGGCTTCTTCCGCCAGACCGTCGCCGCGACGCTCGCCATCTCGGACAAGGCGCCCATCGACGTGCGCAGCGCCGTGCAGGGCCTGCTCGCCTATCCCTACGGCTGCGGCGAGCAGACCACCAGCACCGCCTACCCGCACGTCTTCATCGACGAGGCGGCCGCCAGGCAGTTCGGCCTCAAGCCCTACACGCAGGCGCAGCGCGCCGAGATGCTGGAGAAGGCCATCGCGCGCCTGGCCGGCATGCAGGCGCCCAACGGCGGCTTCAGCCTGTGGGGCAACCTCTCCGAGTACCAGTACTGGCTCTCGGCCTACATCACCCATTTCCTCACCGATGCGCGCGAGCAGGGCTTCAACGTGCCGGCCGAGATGGAGAAGCGCGCCGTCGAGTTCCTCCTCAAGGGATTGCAGGAAGGCGTCGCCGGCCTGCCGAGCGGGCCGGTGAGCTACAACGAGAACTCGGTGTGGAACGACTACCGCTACGCCGGCTCCGGCCGCTTCGGCGTGTTGGCCTACGGCGCCTACGTGCTGGCGCGCCAGGGCAAGGCGCCGCTGGCCACCCTGCGCCAGCTGCACGAGTCGCAGGCGGCCTCGCACTCCGGCCTCGGCCTGGTGCACCTGGGCCTGGCGCTCAAGCTGATGGGCGACGATGCGCGCGCCAAAAGCGCCATCGAAGCCGGCCTGAAGAAGCCGCGCAGCGGCAACTACTGGTGGGGCGACTACGGCAGCAACCTGCGCGACTGGGCGCTGATGTACGTGCTGCTGGAAAAGCACAAGCTCAACCCGGAAGGCCGCGAGAACCTGGTCAGCCAGGTGGCCGGCGAGATGGAGCGCAACCGCTACTACAGCACGCAGGAGAAGCTCGCCCTGTTCCTGCTCGGCCGCCAGTTCGCCGACCAGGCCGGCGAGGCATGGACGGCGGAAATGATCGCGGCGGGCAAGCCGCAGCCGGTCGGCGGCAAGGGCACGCAGTTCCAGCCCCTGTCGGCGGGCGAGATCGCCGCCGGGGTGAAGATCCGCAACACGCACAAGGAGCGGCTCTTCGTCGAACTGAACTTCGCCGGCAATCCGGCGAAGATGCCGGCCGCGCGCACCGACGTCTTCAACGTCAGGCGCGAGTGGTACGGCGCCGACGGCAAGCCCTTGGGTAACCGCCCCCTGCGCGTCGGCGAGACCGTGCTCGTGCGCCTCAACGTCAAAACCGCCGGGCGCTACGCCAACGGCCTGGTGGTGGACTACATCCCGGCCGGCCTCGAGATCGAGAACGCCAACATCGTGCAAGGCGAGCAGTCGACGGTCACCATCGCCGGCATCGACCCGCGCCAGGCGATGCAGGACACCCGCATCAAGCACGTCGAGTTCCGCGACGACCGCTTCGTGGTGGCGGCCCGGCTGAACCAGGAGATGAATTTCTTCTACCGCGCCCGCGTCGTCACGCCGGGCCGCTTCGTCGTGCCGCCGACCTACGTCGAGGACATGTACCAGCCGCAGATCTACGGCCTCGCCGGCGGCGGCGACATGCTGGAGATCGGCGACGGCCTGGGCGAAGCGGCCGGCGCGAAGAAGTAAGCGGCCATGCGCGCCCTGCGGCTGTCGCTGGCCGCCGCCCTCGCCCTGCTGCTCCTGGCGGACCAGCTGTTCCCGCCGCCCCTGCCGGGGCGGTCGGCGCCGCATGCCCAGGTGGTGGTGGCGCGCGACGGCACGCCGCTGCGCGCCTTCCCAGACCGCACCCACATCTGGCGGCACCCAGTGCGCATCGAGGAAGTGTCACCGCGCTATGTCGACGCCCTGCTCGGTTTCGAGGACCGCTATTTCCGCTGGCATCCCGGCGTCAATCCCTTCGCCCTGCTGCGCGCCGGCTGGCAATGGGCCGCGAGCGGCCGCGTGGTGTCCGGCGGCTCGACGCTGACCATGCAGGTGGCGCGCATCCTCGAGCCGACGCCGCACACGGTGCCCGGCAAGCTGCGCCAGGTCGCGCGGGCGCTGCAGCTGGAGCTGCGCCTGTCCAAGCGCGAAATCCTCGAGCTGTATCTCACTTTCGCGCCGATGGGCGGCGTGCTCGAGGGCGTCGAGGCGGCTAGCCGCGCCTATCTCGGCAAGCCGGCGCAGCGGCTGACCGCGGCGGAAGCGGCGCTGCTGGCGGCGCTGCCGCAATCGCCCTCGCTGCTGCGGCCGGACCGCCATCCGCAGCGCGCACGGCTGGCGCGCGACAAGGTGCTGGCGCGCATGGAATCGCGCTGGGGCGCCGGCGTCGTCGCCGACGCGCGGCAGGAGCCGGTCGTCGCGCAGACCGTGCGCGAACCGCTGCTGGCGCCGCTCTTCGCCGAGCGCCTGCGCCGCCTGCATCCGCGCCAGGCCCGCATCGACACCACGCTCGATGCCGGCGTGCAAAGCACGGTGGAGCAGTTGCTGTCGGCGCGCCTGGCGGTGCTGCCGCCGCGCGTCTCGATGGCGGCGCTGGTGGTGGACAACGCCACGCTGGAAGTGCGCGCCTATGCCGGCTCGGCCGATTTCGCCGACGAGGCGCGCTTCTCGCACGTCGACATGGTGCAGGCGGAACGCTCGCCCGGCTCGGCGCTCAAGCCCTTCCTCTACGGGCTGGCGCTCGACGAGGGCCTGATCCATTCCGAATCGCTGCTCGCCGACGTGCCGCAATCCTTCTCCGGCTACCAGCCGGGCAACTTCCAGGCGAACTTCAGCGGGCCGGTCGGCATGACCGAAGCGCTGCAGAAATCCCTCAACGTGCCGGCGGTGGAGGTGCTCGACCGGCTCGGCTCGCAACGCTTCGTCTCGCTGCTGCGGCGCGGCGGGCTCAGGCTCGAGCTGCCGCGCGGCGCCACGCCCAACCTCAGCGTCATCCTCGGCGGCGCGGCGGTGAGCCTGGAAGGCCTGGTCGGCGCCTACACCGCCTTCGCCCGCGGCGGCGTCAGCGGCAGGCCGCGCGCCCTGTCCGGCGCGCCGCTGGAGGAAGCGCGCATGATGAGCGAAGGCGCCGCCTTCATCATCCGCGACGTGCTCGAATCCGGCGGCCCGGTGGCGCGCATGGTCGAGGGCGGCGTCGGCACGCGGCGCGGCATCGCCTGGAAGACCGGCACCAGCTTCGGCTTCCGCGACGCCTGGGCGGTCGGCGTCAGCGACCGCTACACGGTGGGCGTCTGGGTCGGGCGGCCCGACGGCACGCCCAACCCCGGCTTCTTCGGCGCCAACATCGCCGCGCCGCTGCTGGTCGACATCTTCTCCACCGTCGACGACGCGCCGCAGCAGCCGCGCACGCCGCCGGCCAGCGTCACCATGGCGAAGATCTGCTGGCCGCTCGGCACGCGCGCCGACACCCTGCCGGCGGGCCTCTGCCACCAGGAGCGCACGGCCTGGATCCTCAACGGCGCCGCGCCACCGACCTTTCCCGACCGGCTGCGCGGCGGCGCCGCGCACTACACCGACTACCGCGATGCCGCGAGCGGGCTGCGCGTGCGCGCCGGCTGCGCGCCGGGCGGGATGCAGCCGGTGGAGATGGCGCGCTGGCCCGCCGCGCTGGAACCCTGGCTCGATGCCGCCACGCGCACGCGCGCCCTGCCGCCGGCCTGGGCGCCGGCCTGCAGCGGCGCCCGCGCGCCCGAGGCCGGACTGAGGATCGTCGGCCTCGGCGACGGCGAAACCCTGCGCCGCGCCGGCGGCGGCCCGGCGCCGGAAGTCCGCCTCGAGGCGCGCGGCGGGCAGGAAGCGCTCATCTGGCTGGTGAACGGCCGGCAGGTCGGCCGGGTTGCGCCGAACCGCGCCCTGCACCACACCTTCACCGAGGCCGGCCGCTACCGGATCACCGTCATGGACGATGCCGGCCGCTACGACCGCGTCGAGATCAGCGTGCGCTAGCGACTGACTTTTGCCGCTGGCGGCCAGCGGCCATTTTTTTGCCACAATTCTTCGCCGCCCTGCCTTTTTCCCTCCCGGCTCCCGCCCGACTTCCCCGCTTGAATGCGAACTGAACGGTTGTCGTTCGAAACGGGAAGGAGAAAAACAATGAACAACCTCACGGCAGTCATCAACGGCCGCAGGAAGCTGATGGTCGTCGAACTCGTCGCCAAGGTCGCGCTGGCCTTCGCCATCGGGCTGGCCACCTCGATCGCGCTGGCCGGCGTCGTCCTGCTGCTGGCCCACGACGCGCAGGCCGCCGACCTCGTGCCGATGAAGCCGAAAGAGGTGCAGCAGGGCACGCTGCTGCTCAAATCCGAAGGCAGCACCCTCGCCGTGCCGGCGGTGGCGACGGACGCCGAGATCAGGGTCTCCGGCATCGTCGCCCGCGCCGTCGTCCGGCAGACCTACCGCAATCCCTACGATGCCTGGTTCGAGGGCATCTACGTCTTCCCGCTGCCGGAGAACGCCGCGGTCGACCACCTGCGCATGAAGGTCGGCGACCGCATCGTCGAGGGCGACATCAAGGAGCGCCAGGCCGCGCGCGCCCAATACGAGCAGGCCAAGTCCTCCGGCCAGCGCGCGGCGCTGGTCGAGCAGGAGCGGCCGAACATCTTCACGACCAGCGTGGCCAACATCCCGCCGCGCGGCGAGATCGTCGTCGAGATCGAATACCAGCAGACGCTCAAATACGAGGTTACCCAAATGAGCGGCAGCTTCAGCCTGCGCTTCCCCATGGTGGTCGGCCCGCGCTACATCCCCGGCACGCCCGCCGAAGGCCAGGGCGCGGGCAGTGGCTGGGCGCAGAACACCGACCAGGTGCCCGACGCCGCGCGCATCACGCCGCCGGTGCTCGATCCGGCGAAGCACGCGCCGAGCAACCCGGTGCGCCTGAAGGTCGTGCTCGATGCCGGCGTGCCGCTGGCCCGCGTCAGCAGTCCCTATCACGCCATCACGCAGCGTGACACCGACGGCGGCCGCCTCGTCGAACTGGCCGAAGGCGGCGTGCCGGCCAACAAGGATTTCGAACTCAAGTGGGCGCCGGCGGCCAGCCATGCCCCGCAGGCGGCGTTGTTCACCGAGAAACGCGGTGACAAGCGCTACGCCCTGCTCATGGTCATGCCGCCGGCGAAGGAGGTCGCCGCCGCCCGCCTGCCGCGCGAAGTGGTCTTCGTCATCGACACTTCCGGCTCCATGTCGGGCAGTTCCATCGCCCAGGCGCGCGAGGCCCTCGAACTCGCCATCGCCCGCCTCTCCGAGCAGGACAGCTTCAACGTCATCGAATTCAACTCCTACGCCAAGGCACTTTATAACGACGCCCGCCCGGCCACCGCTGCCAACCGCGAGAGCGCCGTGCGCTGGGTGCGCAAGCTGCAATCGCAGGGCGGCACCGAGATGGCGCTGGCGCTGAATCTGGCGTTGAACGGCCGCGAGAACCCCGGCCGCGTGCGCCAGGTGATCTTCCTCACCGACGGCGCCGTCGGCAACGAGGACGGCCTGTTCAAGCTGATCCAGGACAAGCTCGGCGAC
>Ga0209170_1000935_pt1 | contig 12654 bp, 8 predicted proteins | sample KloWWTKNB14_bulk_FD_187178 | JGI IMG/M metagenome (GOLD analysis project Ga0209170, IMG submission 187178) | Active sludge microbial communities from Klosterneuburg, Austria, studying microevolution and ecology of nitrifiers - Klosterneuburg... | ecosystem: Engineered > WWTP > Aerobic digester >...
AGCCATTCACGGTAAATAACATTTTAATCAACCTTATTCAGGATGATTTATCTTAGACAACCAATAACAGGATTATTAACTTTAACCAGTCAACCTATTTCAGGACGAGACAACTCGCTACTGTACTTCATCTGGGCTGGACGGAATACTATTCAACTTTAGTTCTTAACTTGTACTTTTAAAACAAAATTGGGCTTCAGTTCCGGGCTGGACGGAATACTATTTCCCCGCCTGCACAAAGCCCCGCCCGTTAGCTACACAAACAATTCAATTTGTTTTTTTAAATATCGTACCTTCTCTTTTCATGAAATCCGCTTTACTTTTTTCTGTTACACTTTCCTTGCTTTTATCCTGCAATACCAAAAAGGAAATGGCCTCTTCTGTTATTACTATCGAAGGAAATATAGCTGGTGTACCCGATGGAAAAATATATATAGCAGACGCAAGAAAGTGGAAAACACCAATTGATTCAACCAATATAAAAGACGGACAGTTTCAATTCAAAACAAAAATAAATTCTCCTTTCCTAGCTGCCATTCATTATTGGGATAGCTCCAAGGTAAAACGAATGCTTTACAGAAATCACACATTGGGTGCCGACAGTATGCAAACTTCCACCGATGCTTTTTTTGTTGAGCCAGGAAATACTAGCATCAACGGCGATAATAGTAAACCGCCTTACCTGCGAATCTTCGCCGGAAAAGAAAATGAATTGCTGTTCAGCAACCAGTTTCTTGATTTTGGCTGGGTTGGAAATCTTGATTCTGTAAAGCGGTTGCAGAAGATTGCTGCTTTTAAAAAGACTATACAGCATAATCCTTTTTCTTTTTTTCTGTTGGAAAGTATTTACCATTCCGGAGAGCAATATTCTAAAACTGAATTAAAAAGTTTTCTTTCGTTGTTCAATACTGATGTGCAACAATCTAAAGAAGGCGTTGCTTTTAAAAAATACATTGCCATAAGGTCCGATGATAATGCGCCGCTCCCCAACCTTTTACTGTTAACGCCGGAAAACACTTCTCTTTCAATTGTTGATACTACCGCTACAATAAATATGCTTGTCTTTTGGGCCAGTTGGTGTACTCCTTGCCGCAAAGAAGTTCCATTGCTAAAAGTAATTGAGAAAAAATATAATGGCACAGGTTTAAAAATTATAAGTATTTCTATTGATGAAAAGAAAGACCAATGGTTAAAAGCTGTCGCATACGAAAAAATGAACTGGCCGCAGGTACATGTGCCGCTTACACAGATTGCTGATGTGCAAAATCAATTCCGGTTTATTACAATTCCACTAATAATATTTACCAATAATAAAGGCAGAGAAATAAAACGATTTGCCGATTATGATCCGGACAATATAAGTGCATATGAGTCACTTATTAATCAATATGTCCGGTAGTTTTTTGTATTAGCTGGTCATCGGAACGCTGTTCCGATCAACTCGCCGATAACAAACACAAAGAGATAAAGCGATTCGCAGATTATGATTCCGAAAATGTAACTGCATGCGAATCGCTTATTCATGAATATATCCGGTAGTTTTCCTAACTTTCCTTTTATGAAATTAGATGACCTTCGCCCGGATAAATATTTAAAATATCTTTTTGATATACCAAAGCTTTTTGCGCCAAAGCGTACAAAAGAAATTTTGTCGGTAAATCCAACAATTGTTCCCCATCGGACGGAAGCAAAAGAAATTAATATTTCCGTATACGATTACGACGCCGATCATCTTGAAGCAATAAATCTAACCAGTATCGATGAATGTTTTGCCTATAAGAATAGTGGTCGCACCTCCTGGATCAACATTGATGGTCTTCGTAAAAGTGATGTGGAAGCCATCTGTAATCATTATGAAATACACCCATTGGTTATAGAAGATATTCTGAGTATTAACCAACGGCCAAAATTAGATGAGGCTGACAATAGTATTTTTTGCCTGTTAAATATGCTTTACTATAATGAAGATTCTTTTGCTGTAGAGCAAGAGCAGATCAGTATTATTCTTGGTAAAAATGTTGTAATTAGTTTTCAGGAAGATGCCAACCGGGATGTTTTTAATTCGCTAAGAGAAAAAATGAAAACCAGTGGGGGAAAACTACGACAGCGGGGTGCCGATTATTTGTGCTATATGTTGCTAGATATGATTGTTGATCATTATTTTATTATAATGGAAAAGCTTGGCGACAGAATTGAAGACGTGGAAGAAGAGGTAGCAGCAGGTAGCACAAGAGCTTTGTCGCATATAACTCATTTGCGCAAAGAGCTTATTATTTTAAAAAGAAACTTTTCTCCTGTTCGTGAAGTTGTCAATGGTTTTTTACGAAGCGATAGTGACTTATTAGAAGATCGGCATACTAAGTATTATAAAGACGTTTATGATCATATTATACAAGCTAGTGAATTAGTGGAGAACTATCGGGATATTATGATGAGCCTGCAAGACTTGCATATTAATAATGTAAACTTAAAAATGAATGAGGTGATGAAGGTGATGGCGGTTGTAACCTGCTTGTTGGCACCGGCAACAGTAATTGGCGGTATTTTCGGAATGAATTTTACAAGCATTCCTTTTCTCAATAATCAATATGGCTTTTGGGTAGCCGTTTGTATTATGTTAGTAATTCCTGTTGCGATGATCGGGTTGTTTAGAAGAAGGGGTTGGTTTTGATTGTTACCTTTTCTTATAAACGGGAACTGTGCTGCAAGGCTCTCCATACATAATACTTTTTACTACTGGTAATAATCGCTTTGTAATTTCCATGTAAGCAAAATCTGCAATAGGTGTTTCGCCGCAGCCTTTTATTACAATTCTTTTATCTGTAAACTCATTGATATCAATTGCTTCAATATTCCGAACAAATAGTTTCTTGGCCAACTCTTGTTCATTGCCCATTATTATTTCTTTAGCCACAGGTTGTAAGTAAGAAACTACCAACATATAAGCCCAAACAGGAATAATTGCATCCACAGAACAAATAATAGCGACATTCTTATTGCTGAATATTTCCCAATCAGTTTCTTTCAGCGAAGCCCTAAAATCTTTTTCCTTCAATATCATTTCCATAAAAAGATATTCCTTTAGGTCAAAAACTATATTCTCGCCTTTAGGAATATATTTTTCCAGATCAATTGTTATCAATCCGCTTTCTGCCACTTTATTTACAAACTGTTCGCTCATTCAATACTTAATTATGGATATGTAAAAGTAATATATATCGCTGGGCTGTGTTTGCGACTTCGGCAAAAGAAAAATCCCATCCAGCTTATAGCAGAATGGGATTACAGTTGGTTTTGGTTGATTGTATCTTAATATCGATCAGAACGTTTATCAGTAATCGTTGCTGCTTTTCTTAAAGCATTAACGGGAAAACCAGGGGCCTGTGGATTACCAACCATTTGTTTGGCTTGTGCACTTAGGGCCTTACGCTGGTCTACCACATTACCATCCGTTACCGGAGTTGCGGAAACTTCATCTACTCTTATAACATACACACCGCTATTTCCTTCTAATGCTTCCATAACTATTTTACCCTTATTTGCTGGGTTAAATGCGGCACCAGTAATTCTTGGTTCAAAAGAAAGAGCTGTTGCGCCAGATCTAGATGACATGCGTACGCTGTCAACTGTTTGTATAGGACTGTTATTTAATGCCGTTGATGCAGCTTCTAATGTCGTTATGTTGCCAATTTTTTTCTTTATTAATTCTGCTTTCTTTTTATTCATCAGTAACGGCTCTACCTGTGGTCTCGCCTTTGCAACACTTTGTGTTCCTTCTTTCAACACTTCCACCACAACAGCTACTACATAACTATCATCTATGCGTTCTGGTTTTAATACATCACCAGCACTTGCATCATAAATATTTCTTACAAACTGTCTTGAGTAACCAAGGCCCATTACATTGCCACCAACTCTTTTTATATCAGAAGCAATTCCTTTTACATAGCCTTTTGGTTTCCAGTTTTTTTCGAATGTTTCATCAAACGACTTTTGGTTGCGGCTATCGCCTGCAAAAGCATTCGCATCGTTTTGAGCTTTACTGTCTGTTTCTTGGCTAGCAATAATTTCCTTTGGTAAATAAGCAATCTTATAACCCATGCCACCGCCTTTTTGAGAAACTATTTCCGTATAGTGATAACCAAATTCTGTTTTCACTACAGCTTTACTACCGGGAGGATTTAAAAATATAAAATCATTCCAAGGAGAAACCATTTGACCCGAAACAACGCTTTCATACAGACCGCCCTTGTCCTTGCTTCCCGGATCATCAGAAAGGCTTATAACCAAAGAGTCAAAATTTGATCCATTGCGTATTGCCATTTGTATACTGTCTGCTCTATTCTTAGCCGTTACAGAATCTCTTACAGGATAAGTTTGTCCGCTTTGTGGATCCCTTTGCATGGTTGCTACAAGTATGTGTCGAACCTTTACAGTATCGGGCATTTGTCTTGCGCCTTCTACTTTTGCCATTACATAGCTTCCGCCATCTAAATATGGACCGTACACTTGACCTACTGGTGTTCTGAATATTGAATCCTTAGCAGCAATCTGAATTGTTTTGCCATTAATATAGCCGTTATAATAACCATTAGCTCCTTCGGCAGCAAGAAATTGCTCCATATCGGTTGTAGTCTGGAACTCTTCTTTTAACAGCATAAGATTTTTTTGCGTTTCTGCACTATCAGCGGCACTTGGTGCTGCACTAAAAGTTACATATTGAATCCCGCGGCTTTCTTCCTGCTTAAAATCATCTTTATGCTTATTAATATATGCAGCGATTTCTTTGTCGTCAATTTTAACTGTGCTATCAGGAATGCTTGTATACACTTCTCTTACTAACGACACTTTTGCCATCTGACTGTTATCAGCATTTTGTTTCTCAATAAACCAACGAGGATAATTAATTGTATTTGCAAGAAGTGCTACATATTTTTCTTGTTTACGCTGCTCTTCCAAATCGGTAATATAGTTACTGATATTGTCCTTTTGTTCTTGTGTTCCTTTCTTCAGCATTTCATCAATGTTCTGCTTTGCCGACACTGCATTATATTGTCCTGTTGTAGGATCAGAAAACTGTTGTTTTAAATCCTGCGGAGCATTGGGTCCATAAAGAATGTCGCCCAACTCTTTCTTACTGATACGGATACCCAGTTTATCAATTTCCTGTGATAATAATATACGGCCAATTTCCTGATTCCAGGTTTGATCTACCGCTTGTTGTGTTAGGGCTGGCGAGGATGGATAGCCTTGTTGTTTCATATTATTTTCCATCAACTCCACTCGTTTGTTAAACGCTTCGTAGTTTACAGCTTTGCCATTTACTTTTCCAATGGTTTTAGCACCACCGGTAAAACCGCCACGACCTTTTCCGGAAAAATAATCGGTCAAAATAAATCCAAGGAGGGCAATAGCGATCACCACAACGGTAACTTTAGCACCTTTCTCTCTGATCGTTTGCATTATAGACATCGACATATGTACAGTATTAGCTTTTTTAAAAGGATGGCAAAAATAGGGCTTTTGGGGAAAAGTAGTGAGTAATTACCGAATAAGTTGGTTGAAAATCAGGGCTATCGGACAATAGCCTGATTCAATCAATTATCAGCTTTTTCTGGCGTCTTTTACTTTCTTTTTGGATGAACCAGCTTCATCTCCTTTACAAGGTGGCCGGCCCCGGCGTATTTATCCACTATAAACAGCACATAACGAATGTCTACCATTATGTTGCGGCATATTGATGGGTCGTAATTAATATCACTCATGGTGCCTTCCCAGGCCCTGTCGAAGTTGAGCCCTACTAAGTTTCCGTAGGCGTCCAAAGCCGGGCTTCCGGAATTTCCTCCGGTTGTATGGTTCATGGCTATGAAACAAACGGGCATTTTTCCATTTTTCCCATACTGTCCAAAATCCTTGTTTTTATACAACGTTCTTATTTTTTCCGGAACATCAAATTCATAATCACCGGGTTTGTATTTTTCCATTATTCCATCCAGGTAAGTATAATAATCATATTTCACTGCATCTCTGGGGTTGTATCCTTTTACATTTCCATAAGTAACCCGCAGCGTACTGTTTGCATCAGGATAAAATGTCTTTTCTTTAAACACATCCATTTGCGCCTGCATATACGTTCGTTGTAATTGGTTAATGCGGTTTTGCACTTCGTTTAGTTTTTTAGAAACATTATCTGAATAGTTGGTTACAAGTGCTGCATACAACTCTGTTGCTTTGTCTTTTCTATAATTTTCTAATAACTCTTTTGTGTCTTTATCTACTGCAGCCAACGTTTTTTCGCCATTATCTAGGCTTGTGTTATCATAAACCTGTTTTGCAATTTTAGAAAAATCATTATCTCCTTTTTTTACTATGTCTGCTAATGTTTCGGGTATCATTCCTCTTTGCTGATCTTCATAAAACATTTCCATCAGCACTGCAAAAAGTTTTTCATCTACTTCGGCATTATACTCTTTGTACAAATCCTCTAACCTTTCTTTTACTCTTTTTAGTGTGGCGTCATAATTATTTTTTCCTTGTGCACTTGCCAATGTATTTAGCTGACCAATTATTGTAAACAACTCTATCTTACTAAACACTTCATTAAATACATCTCTGGAACGGCCCAGGGGTTCCAACTCATCGTAGGCCGATTGTATATCTGCTAATAATGAACCGTATTTATTTTTCCATTCCGGATTTGCGTTTACTCTTTTTTGAAATGTTGCTTCGTAGGCTTTCTTCTTTCCTACTGCATCCGTCTTTGTTAAACCCAACACTTCTCCTTGCCATTTTTTCCAGGAATTACTAATACCTGCGTATTTAGAAGCATATTGAATTTTTATTGTTTCGTCTTTCCGCATATAAGCATCTATCACGGCTAATGCTTTATCACGGATAGCAATTTTAATAGGATCGTTTACTCTTACCGTCTGATCTACTGCGGATGAATGTAAGTACTGCATCGTTCTTCCTGGAAAACCAAACACCATCGTAAAATCATTTTCAGCAACACCGTCTAATAAAATGGATAAAGATTTTTTGGGGGTGTATGGAATATTGTCGGCTGAATACTCCGCCGGTTTATTGTCTTTACCAGCATAAATACGAAACATAGAAAAATCTCCGGTATGCCTTGGCCACATCCAGTTATCAGAATCTTTTCCAAAATTACCTACAGAAGATGGAGGAGCTCCTACTAAACGTATATCTCTGTACGTTTCTGTTACGAATAAGAAATACTGATTGCCTTCAAAAAATGCTCTTACAAAATTGTCCTGATAGTTTTCTTGCTTTGTTTCTTTTCTTAAAGCTGCTATATTTTTATCAATCGTAGATTGTCTTTCACTTTCACTCATTGAGCCATTAACCCCTGCCAATACTTTTTTACTTACATCATCAATTCTTACAATAAATGTTACAAACAGGCCTTTATTAGGAATTTCTTCTCCATTATTTCTTGCCCAAAAGCCATCCCTTATATAATTATTATCCAGTGTTGAATGATTTTGAATAGCATCAAAACCACAATGGTGATTAGTAAGTACTAATCCTTTTGAGGAAATAACCTCCCCTGTACAAAAACCACCAAAGCTTACGATTGCATCTTTCAGGCTTCCTTTATTAATATTATATATATCACTGGCACTTATCTTCATCCCCATACTTTTCATCTGCTTTTCATTCAGTTGTGCTAATAACTGCGGCAGCCACATGCCTTCATCAGCCCTGGCCATTGTTATTATTAATAAACAAAATCCAACTAAGAGGTGTTTTAAGTACTTAATCATACAGCAATTTTTAAAAGTTTCAATAATTCTATTAATAATATATGAAGAGTGTAAATTTAAACCTTTCTGGCAGATTCATTTTTCCGTATATCAATTTGTTTTGATGGTTTTTTGATGTATGTTTTATACTTTTTCTCCCCATCAGCATGTTGGCAACATAAAAAAACTGTGGATAATGCTGTTGTGAAACGTGGATATGAAACTGCATGATTGGAATTTAAATAGTGCTTACAGCCCGGATTATAGATTTACACCAACATCTGCACCAACTATCCTTTGTTCATTAACATTGAATTTTTAAAATTTGAAAATAAAGTTTATACAATTAGTAATTAACATATATGTGGACATCCTAAAGGAATTCAATTGTATCAACAATAGTTTATGTGCATTACCTTCCTTTAAATGTTAATTACTCTAATTAACTAAATTTGTAAAAGAGTTTATCCACTAATCCACAGCTGTAATAATAATATACTCTTTTTTATAAAAATGTATTATTACTATTATTGTATTTAGGGTTGAAATAAAAAAAATAGTTTTTAGAATTTGAATTTGTTGATGGAATATTGCTGAACCGAAATGAATTTGTGATGAACAACGAAACACTGGATACCGCAAAAGCAAATGTTGAAAAGAGAGGTTTTCTGGATATAGATCTGGATCCTACGCTGGATTTGTTTGCCGCAATCGAAAGATTGAAAAAAGAAAAAAATGCAGTAGTGTTGGCGCATTACTACCAGGAGCCGGATATTCAGGATGTGGCAGATTACATCGGAGATAGTTTAGGTTTGGCTCAGCAAGCAGAGCAAACCACAGCGGATATGATTGTTTTTGCCGGAGTGCATTTCATGGCTGAAACAGCAAAAATTCTTAATCCTTCCAAGAAAGTAGTTATTCCAGATTTAAAAGCTGGTTGCTCTCTCAGCGATAGTTGTCCACCAACACTCTTTAAAAAATTCAAAGAATTACATCCAGATCACAAAGTAGTGAGCTATATCAACTGCAGTGCTGGTATCAAAGCTTTAAGCGATGTTATTTGCACAAGTAGTAATGCAAAAATTATTGTTGAAAGTTTTCCAGAAGATCAACCTATAATTTTTGCACCAGATAAAAATCTTGGGGCCTATATCAACAAAGTAACAGGAAGAAATATGTTGCTTTGGAACGGAGCCTGCATGGTGCATGAAATTTTTAGTCTGGAAAAAATTACTAAGTTAAAAATTAGACATCCTAATGCAAAACTGATTGCACATCCAGAATGCGAAGATCCAATTTTAAGAATTGCAGATTTTATAGGATCTACCACTGGTTTACTTAAATATTCACAAACAGACTCAGCAACAGAATTTATTGTAGCGACTGAAACAGGTATTTTACACCAGATGATGAAGGCTTCTCCAGATAAGACTTTTATACCTGCTCCACCCAATAATAGCTGTGCCTGCAACGATTGTCCTCATATGAAATTAAACTCTCTGGAAAAATTATACCTCTGTATGGAGTATGAAACGCCGGAAATAAATATGGATGAAGAGTTGAGATTAGCGGCAAAAAGGCCCATTGACCGTATGTTGGAAATAAGTAAGGCCGCAGGTCTGTAAATAAGGAAAAAAGGCAAAAATTTTTGATTTTGCCGAATTCAGCGTATAATTGCATTGGAAACAGGCAGATAAGTACAGTTCTCCCAGGCGTTTGACTCATCATTTACCCGCCGTTTTCATTCAACATAAATTCAAACAAATTCAGTTTTTTCAGATTAGCGACTCCTAGTTGTGATTAATTCAAGATGATTATATGTACGATATTTTACAATTGAACGACATGCTCGTTCCAGAACTACTTGATATAGCTGAACAGTTAAAAATTCCGCATGCAAAAAAATTAAATAAACAGGATTTAGTTTTTAAAATTCTTGACAGCCAAGCAATAACTGACTCAAAAATTGCTGAACCAAAAGGTGATGGTAAAAAGAAAAAAATTATTAAAGTAACTACCAGCACAGGTAGCGAAGAAGCAGAAGTGGAAAGCCAACCCAATAAAACTATTATTAAAAGATCCGATATGCCAATAAAAAAAGATGATAAAGCCCCTGTAAAAAGGACCCGTAAAAAGGTAGAGGAAAAAGAATCCGAAGTAACTCAGGAAGAAAGTAGCCAACCTCAAACAGAAGAAACCGAGCAAGTAATAAAAACACTCGACACTCAACTTGCACAAGCTATTTTAAAAGAGAATGAAGATCCGGGAAATCAGCAGTCAGCAGAGAACCCTTCTGGAGCTGGACAGAACAAACACTATCCTCCACGAAGAGAACAACAACCACAATTTAATATAGAATTTGACGGAGTTATATTGGGTGAAGGAGTTTTGGAAATGATGCCTGATGGTTATGGCTTCCTTCGTTCATCTGATTATAACTATCTATCATCACCCGATGATGTGTATGTTTCTCCATCACAAATAAAATTGTTTGGGTTAAAAACAGGAGACACTGTTCACGGAGCTGTTCGTCCTCCCAAAGAAGGAGAAAAATATTTTGCACTTTTAAAAGTTGATACAATCAACGGTAAGAGCCCTGAAGAAGTAAGAGATAGAGTACCGTTTGATTATCTTACTCCTTTGTTTCCGTACGAGAAATTAAATCTATTTACAACTCCTTCAGATTATTCTACCAGAATAATGGATTTGTTTACACCAATAGGTAAGGGACAAAGAGGTTTGATAGTAGCTCAGCCAAAAACAGGTAAAACGATGTTGTTGAAAGCAGTTGCCAACGCAATTGCAGCTAATCATCCGGAGTGTTACTTAATGGTAGTGTTAGTAGACGAACGTCCGGAAGAGGTAACAGATATGGAAAGAAGTGTAAAAGCAGAAGTTATTGCTTCTACATTTGACGAGCCTGCAGAGAAACATGTAAAAGTTTCTACCATTGCTTTACAAAAAGCAAAACGCTTAGTAGAGTGTGGTCATGATGTGGTGATACTATTAGATTCAATTACCCGTTTAGCAAGAGCTCATAATACAGTTGCTCCATCATCTGGAAAGGTATTATCTGGTGGTGTAGAAGCAAATGCAATGCAGAAACCAAAACAATTTTTTGGTGCAGCAAGAAAAATTGAACATGGTGGATCATTAACAATTATAGCAACTGCTTTAGTTGATACAGGAAGTAAGATGGATGAGGTAATTTTTGAGGAATTCAAAGGAACCGGTAACATGGAATTACAATTGGAGCGTCGTTTATCTAACAAACGTATTTATCCAGCCATTGACCTTGTTGCATCCTCAACTCGCCGTGATGATCTTTTATTAGATAAAGAGGTATTACAGCGTATGAACTTACTCCGTGTTTTCCTTACTGATATGAATGTGGAAGAGGCGATGAGAGAGTTGCAGAATAGAATGAAGGGAACAAAGAGTAATGAAGAGTTTTTAGCAAGTATGAATAGATAATTTGCAAATTTAGCGGTTAGCCGATTTGATAATTTAATACAAGCTGCTCATTTTATAGAGCAGCTTTTTTATTTTAAAGACAATCATCACCTTCAAATTAACTAATTTGCTAATTGAGTAATTGGTATATGGCAGTACAAAAAATAGATATCGAACAATTTCTTGCATTGGCTAAAGAATATCCGGTGCTTGATGTAAGAAGCCCGGGAGAATATTTACATGCACATATTCCTGGAGCAAACTCTTTTCCATTATTTTCTGATGAAGAAAGAAAAGTTGTTGGTACAACCTACAAACAACAAAGCCGTGAACAAGCAATAAAGAGTGGCTTGGATTATTTTGGTCCGAAGATGAGAAGGATGGTTGAAGAGGTTGAGGAGATAATAAGCAATAGGCAACTGGCAATAAACAATGAGCAACAAACAATTGCCAAATGCGTATTGATTCACTGTTGGCGGGGTGGAATGCGAAGTGCAGCCATTGCCTGGTTGCTTGATTTATACGGATTCAAAGTATTTACGTTAGATGGAGGTTATAAAAAATACCGTAACTATGTTTTAGATACTTTTAAAATTCCTTTCGACTTAAAAATTGTTGGCGGCTACACTGGATCGGGGAAAACTGGCTTACTAAAATCATTAAAAGAAAAGGGAGAAGCGGTTGTTGACCTTGAAGGTCTTGCAAATCATAAAGGATCGGCGTTTGGAAATATTGGCTTACCCAAACAGCCCGGACAAGAAATGTTTGAAAACCTGCTTTCATTTGAGCTAAGAAAAATTGAAACCCCAAAAAGGAATCTATCTGAATCTAAAGGGCCCTATTCACCATTCACTATTCACCATTCACCTCTTTGGCTCGAAGATGAATCGCAGCGGATTGGCTTGGTAAATATTCCAAAAGATTTATGGGACCAAATGCGTCAATCACCAGTTTATTTTCTGGATATACCGTTTGAGGAAAGGTTGAAGCAAATTGTGCTGGAATATGGCGTATTGGATCCTGAAAAAGTGACAGATGCGATTAATCGGATTTCTAAAAAATTAGGCAATTTGAACACAAAAATGGCTATTTCGATGCTAAATGAGGGCAAAAAAGCCGAAAGTTTCGATATTTTGCTTAAATACTACGACAAGCATTATTTCAAATCTTTGCACAATCGGAAGGAGATAAATGCGTTATTACATACAATCCAATGTAAATCCGTAACTCCTGAAAATGCCAATCAGCTTATCCGTTTGTCCCAACTGCAACAACAAAGCCCTTAAGCTTTTAATCATCCTTTTATTATCACCTGTTTTCTTTTATGGTCAATCGTTGACCGGACTTTGGACGGGAGCCATCAGCAATGACAGCACAACCGTAAGAAAAGATCAATCTTTCGAAATTGCTCTCACCGAATATAGGGGCAAAGTTT
>Ga0209170_1000936_pt1 | contig 12650 bp, 14 predicted proteins | sample KloWWTKNB14_bulk_FD_187178 | JGI IMG/M metagenome (GOLD analysis project Ga0209170, IMG submission 187178) | Active sludge microbial communities from Klosterneuburg, Austria, studying microevolution and ecology of nitrifiers - Klosterneuburg... | ecosystem: Engineered > WWTP > Aerobic digester >...
GAAATTCGGCGCAGGCGGCGGGACATCATGGCTGCCCGCCGCATCGGCGCGATGCGGTTTTTTTCGGCCTTTACCTTTCTGCCGCGCAAGCTCCGCATGCTTTACCGGCATGGCCTGCCGCGCGTGAACCGGTAAGGCCAGGGGATATCTGTGTTTTGGATTTCCGATTACTCCCTTTAAACTCCCTCCAGGCACACAACTCGGTGAGACCCATGCTGCGTCAGTTGAAAGACTGTTTTTCCCATTGCTTCCCGCGCGTGTACGCACGCCTATGGGGGGGCGGGCCGGTGTATCGGGGCTGCCCGGACGCGGAATTTTACCGGCCTCTTTTTTCTCCTTGGCTGGGTTACGGCGGCTTTGCAGAGGTGACAGCACGGATCACGCCGCATTCGTTGGTGTCCCCTGACCGGCTGTGGGTGCTGCACAGCCTAGCCCGGCAGGCGCTCAAGTTGCCAGGTAACTTCTGGGAGTGCGGTGTGTACAAGGGGGGCACGGCCAAGCTGCTGGCGGGACTGATCGGGAACCCGCCCGGGACTGGGCGACAGTTGCGGCTTTTCGACACCTTTTCCGGTATGCCTGAAACCGATCCTGGCAAGGACCTGCACCGGCAGGGGGATTTCTCGGATACTTCTCTGTCCGCAGTGAAGAAAGTGGTGAGAGAGAGCAGCCAAGTCAGTTTTCACCCTGGCTTCATTCCGCAAACCTTCGTAGGTCTCGAGGGCGAACGGATTGCTTTTGCGCATGTCGATGTAGATATCCACCAATCGGTCATGGACTGCTGTCATTTCATCCATCCGCGCCTGGTACCAGGCGGCGTCATGATTTTCGACGACTATGGTTTCCCTACGTGCCCCGGCGCGCGCGCTGCCGTGGATGCCTTCTTCGTCGACAAGGCTGAAGTGCCCCTGGTACTGTCGACAGGGCAGGCGGTCGTCTTCAAGCTGCCATGACCCTATCCCTGGATCGACGAGCGTATAACGATGACGCGGGGTGACGCTGCCTGCGTAGTGTGCGGCCAGCAGGGGTTGCGGCCCTATCTGCCGGAGCGCACCTGGCCGTGGCGTGAGAAAACCTACCGTCTGGTGCGGTGTTCGGCCTGCGGTTCGGCCTATTCCGACCCCTTGCCTGACGATGCGACGCTGGCGGACTTTTACCGGCGTCATTTCGATTACCGCTGGTATGCCGATCACTGGGCTGCCAAGCTGCAGGATGCGCGCATGCGGGTGGCCGAATACCTGCCAAAACTGACTGGCGCACGCATTCTGGACTACGGCGGGGGACTCGGCTACTTTTCCCAAGCCTTGCGGGAGGCAGGGCGGGAAAGCCTGACCTACGATCCCTATGCCAGTGGAAACGATCCCGGCAGCGGCTGGGACGCAGTGGCGGCACTGCATGTCCTCGAACATGCCAACGATCCCGCGGCAGCCATAACGCGGATGAAATCACGGTTGCGACCGGGCGGTACGCTGCTGCTGGCCGTGCCGAATTTTGAGTCGACGGGATACCGTCAGCTCGGTATGGACTGGGTCTGGGCCCAGCCCCCGATCGCGCACGTCTTTCACTTTACCGCTAGGGGGCTGGAGCAGATGTTGGCACGACTAGGCTTTGCCGATGTGCAGTGCCTTTATCGTGAGCGATGGGACGCCAATCATGTCGCCGATATCGAGCGGCACAGGCAGTCGGTATATTGTGATCAGGTTTGGGGGCTCCAACCCCTGAATCGGTTCGCAGCCTATAGCCATGCCGTTGCCCGTTGGAATGCACGAAGGCGCTTCGCGGCGTTGGCGCTGGCCGAACGTCAAGATGGTCGGTCCGAGGATAAGGCCGAACTGGAAATTATCGCCAGGTTTTCCGAGGGCCGATGATACTAGGGCTGTTCAACAAGGCCGGGACAGTCGTTCTGGATGATCCGGAAAGGCGGATCGAGGTGGCCAATTTTGCAATCGGGCCCGGCGGATCCATCAATCCCTTGCTGATGCTTCACTCCTCGGCGGCGACGCCCGGACGCTATCTGGCAGAGATGTGCCGACGCTTGATACGATTTCACGGCACGGCAGCAGTTACGGTTTGCAATCCCTTCATCGAGTTTTCCATCAGCGAACTTGGCTTGCTCGCGCGCTGCCTGGTGGCGGCACCGCAAGACGGGGGTGGCCTGCTTGTCGAGGATCAAGAGGGGATCCCCGTCGCCTTCTGTCTGCCCGTGCGGGCGACCGAGTCGGACATTCGCTTCCTGTCCCTATTGTCCTGCGTTGATGCCGAGTTGGATGCGCAATTACTGGCTGCCTTGTTTGGCGCCTCGCCGTCACGCCTGAAACTCTCACTGGGGTTTCGGCCCGGAATTGCCGCAGATGGTTTTTACGGTGCGCCTGCGGCATGGCGAACTTACCGTTGGGTAGCACGGCAGGCAGTCGAAAAAATCCGTGCGACGGCAAGCGACAGATTGAAGGATTTGCACTTTGCCGCCATCATGCCCTTTAATGCGGGCGACGTGCTGTTCGTTGCACTGGCCATGCGCAGCGTGCATGGGTTTTGCCAGACGCTGGTGGTCGACAGACGGTATGCGGAGATCGCCGCCGAGGCGGCGCCAGAACTGAGCCTGATAGAAATCGATCTCAAACCAAGAATCGTTGATGGCATAGCGGATTGGGAATGGGCTCTGCTGGAGTTGCTGGAGGCCGGAATGCCAGAAGGTCATGTGTATTGCTATTGCCGCCCTTCGCGTCGCTATGACCGACAGCCCGTGCATCTGATAGATCAGTATGCCTTTGGTTTGGGCGATGCCTGCCTGACGGGCAGCTACCGTGATGCTGTTCCAGTGGCACCGCGGCAGCGCGAACGACGCGGCAAATCCGTGCTCCTGCACTTCGATGGCGGCTGGCCGATGAAAATATATCCTGAGCGTTGCCAGTCAGAGCTTGTGTCATGTTTACTGGCAGATGGATACAGGGTGACCGTGCTGTCCGATCGCGAGGGCGGTTATGAAGCTGGGGTGCGGCATGTCAGTTATACCACCTTGGGAAACCTGAAATCCCTGATTCTGGCGAACGACATTGTCGTCGGCATGGATTCATTTCCGGCGCACTATGCGACCCATCTTCTCGGCGTGCCGACGATCTGCCTGTTCGCCAGCACCCAGCCGGCAAATTCTGACGCGAGGGAGACAAACTGTTATCGTGCCCTGCAGCAGGGACTCCCCTGTACGCCCTGCGGCAGCTTCTCGCGCTGCCCGAGTTTTGGCGGCCCAGAATGCCGCAATTTTGTTTCCCCGCGCACAGCCTGCGAAGCCATATTGGCGATGCGGCGCGTTGTATATGGAGAGGAGCAATGACGCATCTCGCCCCGCACAGGCTTGCCTACTGCACGATTGCCAGCGCGAACTACCTGCCGAGAGTACAGGTGTTCCTGCGCGCCCTGAGCGCCCACCAACCGGATGCGGAGGCGTTCGTCCTACTATGCGAGACCGAAGAGGTATGCCGGCGCATAGCCGATGAGACCAGCTTCCCCTTCCTTTCGCCCGCTGCGATATGTCCCGAACACTGGATGGAAATGGCGTTCCAGTACGACGTCATCGAATTCAATACCGCCATGAAGCCTTTCTTGCTCGATGCCCTGCTCGACAAGGGCTTCGACGGGGTCTTCTACTTCGATCCAGACATCTCGATCTATTCCTCCCTGGAACCCCTGGAACATGCATTGGCAAGCCATGATGTCGTGCTGACGCCGCATGCCTGCCACCCTGTGCCAGAGGATGGCTGCGTACCCGCCATGGCGGACTATCTGCGTGCCGGGCAGTTCAACCTGGGCTTTGTCGGTATGGCCGGAAGTGCCAATGGGCGCACCATGCTGGCGTGGTGGAAGGCGGTCTGCCGGGACCGCTGCATTTTCGATCCAACCTATCGGTTGTTCGTGGACCAGTTCTGGGCGGCGGCATTTGCTTCCTTCGCCGAGCGCCTCTGCGTGTTTCGCCACCCCGGTGCGAACGTTGCCTACTGGAACTTGTTTCAGCGGGGGCTGGAGTGCGGCGATACGGGATGGCGCGTGGACGGGGAGGCGCTCCTATTCTTCCATTTCAGCGGACTGGCCTCGGAGGATCTGACCCGGGTGTCGCGCTATCAGAACCGCGTCAGCGCGCCGCAGGGTAGCCCGCTGCACCGGATTCTCACGGGGTATGCCGAGGACGTCGCGCACCAGTCCTGGGGGCGCTATCGGCAGGAACCCTATTCTTTCGGCTTTTTCGCCGACGGATCGCCAGTCGAGACCGAGTCGCGGCGCAAGTATCTGTCGCTCTCACGCATGGACAAGCAGGGGCTGGGTAACCCGTTCGAAAAGCAAAAGGAGATACGCTCAATCGTCAGAGTCGTCATGAAGGGGACGGAACGGAGCCACCTGGCGAGGGTGCGATACGAACGCTACTGGCGCATGCTTGGCCTGGTATGGCAGGAGTTCCGCGAGAAACTGCGCACGCGCGGGCCCTGGGCCACCTTCAAGCTCATTGCGCGCTTCGTCTTCAGGAAAATCACAGACTTGGTGAGATAGCTGTCATACCTTGCGGTTTTTGCCAACCGCTTTCCGGAGCAGATTCCAGGTGGCTCTCAAGGGTGCGGTGATCCGCCAGGATACCGTACCCTTGACGCGGGACAGTTCGTAGCGGAGCCACTCCAGCTCGGGGCGAAGTTCTGGCGTGTTGTTCGACAGCCGGTAGTATCCGAACACGGGTTGCGACAGGATGTCCTTGCAGGCCGGCGCCACGCTGAAGCAGTTCTCGACCAGACGCGATTCAAGTTCTGCGGCCGCATCGAGGTCGTCCGGTCGCAGCACCATGCCGCACTGGCCGGCGATGCGCTGGATGCATTGCGCGTAGGTCAATCCGACCAGGGCGCCGTTCTCGAGGCATCCTCCCAGAGAATTGACTACGCCCCGCGTGACGATCCAGGCGAGTGGAATCGTTTCGCCCGCTTCCCACTCTGCGTCGATGTATATTAGTTCGCCGTTTGGCGACTGGACGAGGTTTGCGGGAATGCAATCCACGAAATTCCCAGGCAGATGTGCCGCGCCGTCCGCCCCGGCCCTGCTGTGCGCGGTCAGATACTTCAGCCAGGGCGCGAAGCACGCCGCAAGCTCGTCGATGCCGGCCTCGCGCGCCATCGCCCGGTGAATCGTCCCGAGCATCAGGCTGCCAGAATGATAGGTACAGTCTGCCGCGACATGTTTCAGCCATTCGTTCTGCGGGGCAGGGGCCGCAGGGAACAGCCGGCGTTTTTGAACCGTGAGCGTCATGGCTTCATCCCGCAGGATGGTCGTTTCGAGTTGGTAGCACGGGCGCCGATTGCTGCGGTTATACATTTTCGCTAGCCAGCCGGAAGATTGTGGCGCTTCGGCATCTGCTCGGGCAACAACCAGAAACGAGTTCGAGAGTTCGGACAGTAAACCGTTTCTTGTGACAGCCCGCCAGGCCAGATTCTCGGCGAAGGCGCGATGATGGTTCTCCGGATGGCACTGCCCTGATTGATGAATCAGAAGGTCGGCGACATTGAGCTGATCGTCGCGCAATGCCGCCTGGCTCAGGATCAATCCGGGAAGCTTGTAGTCTGGAAAAGGGAAATAGAATTCTTGCCCAGGGAAACCGGCTTTCGACAGCTGCTGCGATAGAACGTGCCTGCCGAAGGTGATGGCGTCTGCTTCACCGTAAAGATCGTTGATGCCGTAACAGGGGATGCCCGCATGATCCTCGGCGCAACCATTGAAGTACTTCAGACCCAACTGGTTTTCTATCGCGAGGACGAGGGCGCCTCCCTCCTTCAGGAAAGAGCGGGCATACGCCAGACAGGCGGCGATCGGGTCGTCGGCATCGATGAACTTCGGCGCATACTCAAGAACACCGATGAGGGTGACGAAGTCGAATTTATCGCCCGACTGGAAGTCGGCAAGATTGTCGCAATAGATGCTGACATTGGACAGGCCGCGACACCGTGCAGCGGCAATCTCGGCGCGACGTTTGCTCCCCTCGATGGCAACAACAATGGCGCCCGCCTCGCCCAGAAAACGCGTCATGCCGCCACAGCCGCAGCCGAGCTCCAGCACATTCCGGTGTGCGCCTATATCAAGGAAGCGCAGGAGGTTATGGCGCGCGGGGCTTAAGTGGTATTCGCTCGGCCAGTCCCGGATGGCTGCAGCCAGTTCCGGGGAAGTCGAGGAGACATCTTGCGCATTCCTGACTGTGTTCAGGAGATTGTTCTCCGCATCGTCGCCGTCCGAGTAGGAAATGGAAGTCTGGTCGGAGCGGCACCAGATTCGCAACCCTGCGTCGAATGTATAGGACTTGCTCATGTCGGACCAAGTATGTTGAATGACGGATTCATGGCAATGCCTTCGCTGGTCGAAAGCGGGTGCTCGATGCGTAGCCTGATGGCGTCGTAGCGGCGATCATGGACAACGATGCCAGAGGTGGATTCGCCGACGATGCCGACCGAAACGAAATACTCGCCTGAATTGAGAAAGGGATGAAATCTGAAGTTGATGTCTACGGTATCGCCTGCCTGCTGGCCGGGAGCGCCTGCATTGCTGCACAGGTCTCTGGAATTGGTGCCGAAGAGTAGGGCGCCTTCCCTGGATTTGACCGCCAATCCATATATGGGTCGTTCCACGGCGGCTCGATAGCGGACGCGCAGATGCAAGTCGACCGCAAGCCCCGGCGTCAGCGAGGGAGGGTCCCTCAGGCCTTCCTGGAACAGGTGAAAATCGTCGATGGTGGCGATGCGATCACCCCAGCGTGTTTCGTCGGGGTTGTAGGCAGGGTTTTCCTGGAAGGCATCATGCGGATTTTCCGCCTGCAACGGCAGGGCCTGTCCATCCTCTGCCGTTCTGGCACGGGTACGGTTGATGTAATGGGCCAGGGTTGATGCGCTGTTCCCCTCGGCAATCAAATACCCCGCCTCCAGGAGAATGGCGCGGTCGCAGAAATGCGCCACCTGCTCGGCGGAGTGGGTGACCAGAAGAATGCAGCCGCCCGCTTCCCGGATCGCATGGATTCGTTCGAAGCATTTGAGCTGGAATCCTGCATCGCCGACCGCCAGCGCCTCGTCGACGACCAGGATTTCCGGGTTGACATGGATTGCAACCGAAAAGGCCAGCCGCACGAACATTCCGCTTGAATACGTTCGAACCGGTTGATCTATGAATTCGCCAATGTCTGCAAAGCCGGCGATGTCGTCGAAGCGCCCGTCCATCTGCGTCGCCGTGAGGCCCATCAGCGCGCCCTGAAAATAAATGTTCTCCCTTCCGGTGAATTCCGGATTGAAGCCGGCGCCGAGTTCCAGCAGTGCGGAGATGCGGCCATTTACCTGAACCGTTCCTGAAGTCGGCTTGAGGATGCCGCAGATCAGATGCAGCAGCGTGCTCTTGCCCGAGCCGTTGCGGCCGATGATGCCGATCGTTTCGCCGCGGCGGATGTCGAACGACACATCCTTCAGAGCGGTGAACTCCCGGTGGTACTGCTTCAGCCCGAAGCTGAGGAATTGCTTGACCCGGTCGCCGGGGTGGCCGAACAGGCGGTAGGATTTCGAGAGGTTCCTCGCCGAAATGACGATCTCGTCAGAGGGCATCGGCGAACTCGTCACGGCTGTGCTGGAAGAAGGCGTGGCCGAGGATGGCTGCGGCGACGCCGGCGGCGAAGGCGGCGAGCCAGGCGGCCCAGGGCACGGGCAGGCCGAAGGCGGCGGCGCGCACCGCCTCGATCGTCGCACCGAGCGGATTGGCGCTGTAGAGAAAAGTCAGTCCCTGCGGTACGGCGGTGATGGGGTAGAACACCGGCGAGAGGAACAGCAGCATCTGCACGAAGAGCGGCACGATCTGCGACATGTCCTTGATGAACACGCCCCAGGCGGCGAGGAACCAGGCTGCGCCGATGCCGAGCAGGACGACCGGCAGCAGCAGCAGGGGGAAGAGCAGGATGCCGGCCGAAAGATTGCCTGTCCACGCCAGGGCGCCGATGAGGATCAGGAAATTGAAGCCGGCGTGCACCAGGGCGGCGCCGAGCGGCACCAGCGGCAGGATGTCCAGCGGAAAGATGATCTTCTTGACGTAGGCGGGGTAGCCGCGCACCGCGGCCGATGCCCGCGACACCGTTTCGCCGAAGACGTTGAAGACGATCAGTCCGCAATAGAGGATCAGCCAGAAGGGCAGGCCTTCTCTTTGCTCGGGCCAGCGCGCCTGGAAGATGTGGCCGAAGACGAAGGCGAAGATGGTGAGCATGAGGAGCGGGCTGAGGAAGATCCACAGCACGCCGAACATCGCGCCGCGATAGCGCAGCAGCACGTCGCGCTTGACCAACTGGCCAAGCAGGTAGCGATTCCGGGCGATGCCGGTGGCGATGGCGAGGGGGTTGAGCGCGATGGTACTCATGCTGGATTCAACTCAAGGCGTGGTCAGTCGCGTGGGGCGAGATGAAGGCGGCAACGGTAATCACGCCGGCGTCGAGGAACAGATTAGCGAGTTCGCCGATGCGCCGGATGTTTTCGGTCCGGTCACGTTCCGTGAATCCGAGGTCGCCGCACAGGCCATGCCGCACGTTGTCGCCATCGGGGATGTAGGTGATATTGCCCGCGGCGAACAGCCGCTCTTCGAGGGTATGCGCGCGAGTCGATTTGCCGGAACCGGGCAGGCCGGTGATCCAGACCAGTGCGCCGCGATGGCCGTTTCGTTCGGTGCGCAAGGCACGGGTGCCCCGCTGCTCAGTTGCTGGTGAGGCGTCACAGGCGGACACCTTCGTTTTTTGCGATGCGCGAGCCGAACAGCCAGATGCGTACACCAGACTCGAGTTCGCGTTCGATGACCGTCTTGATGATTCGGGATGGCTCCTGGCTCAGTCGCATGGCCTCAATTGTATGCGAATGGCGGCCCAGAGCGCATCGGCGAATTTGCCGCGGCTATGGCGGAAGAAGGCGTGGCCGAGCCAGGCGGCGGCTCCCGGGGCCGGGGCGGCAGTCCATGCGGGCCATGGCACGGGCTGGCCGAGGATGGCGGCGAGGATGTGTTGTTGGGCTATCTATGCTTGAGAAATTCATCAAGTGCGAGACCGATATCTTTGGAAATTTGACGGAGCAAGATTGGGGAGATGTCCCGGCCTTGATGGAATGGAACCGTTGTGCAGCGACCCGCATTGTCGCGAAATTGTTTGTGTGATCCGCGCTGGCGAACTTCGGTGAAGCCGAGCTCTTGATAAGAATGGCGATGACTTCATCGGGTTTGAGGACGGGAATATTGCCCATGACTCAAGCGACAGCGACGTTTTGAACCCCAACAAATTCTGACTCCAGTACAGGCTCGCCGTCTTCCAGAAGCATTGGAATGACATCGTGCAGGTTGTAATTGACCTCATCCAGCGTCTTTCCCTGAGAATGGGCGCCGGGAAATCCGGGGACAAAACCAACGAACAGGCCAGTTTACGGACACCGTTCAATTACCGCTGAATAGACTTTCATGACGGACTCCGAAATGCACAGGTTAGGTGGTTATCATTCTATGCCGTTGATCCGTACCTACGCAAATCTACCCGTAGGTCGCTTTGCTGCTGGATTCCTGCTTCACCGAGACTGGTTTCGTCTTGAGCTTGCGCCCGACGGCTTCGCCGACGATTTCGAACTCGCGAATGACAGCGGCGCAGCGCATCCTGTCGTTTCTGAAGCGCTCGAATTCGAGGCCCTGGATGCAGGATTGAACAGCATGTCCTGAATCAAGGATATCCGCGAGATAAAGCCGGCAATGACGCTCAGACATAGATCATGTCTTTTTTTGCAGCCTCTTTTACCTGCGGTTTCAGGGTGCTCTCGATACCCAGGTCGACCGTCTTTCCGAGGTTTTCCTCCAGGTAGCGCTTAAGGCCTAGAAAATTCGTCAGTGTTTTTTTCTCCGCTTCGATTTCGACGACGATATCGATGTCCGAATCGATGCGCGCGGCATCACGCGCATGACTGCCGAACAGGCCAATATGCTCAACGCCATAGATTCGCCCCATGTCCTTCTTGTGGGACTTCAGGAAAGCCAGGATGTCATTCCGTTTCATGCGCACCTCCTGATTCGATCATGCGGCCAACACAGCTATTGCATGCCGTAGCACGTGGCATGCCCGGAAATTGTAACGCAAGCCACGCCGCATCTGCGAACTCGTCAGGGCGATCGCACTTGGCGTGACAGACGGGAGCTGTACTCGCTCCCCCTTTGAAAAAGGGGGGGGCTGGGGGGAGGATTTCTCGGGTGCCGGTAGGGCGGAAACACTTCAAATCCTCCCTGTCCCTCCTTTTCCAAAGGAGGGGACCGTCAAACGAGCGCCTCGCGAGTTCAAATGCGATTGCCCTGAAGAGGCAGTGGTGGCGCCGGGGTTGTGCGTGGCGAGTTTCATGAGTGCCCGATTATTGTCCCCACAAGCTTGAAACGGGCGCGGCCCACAGGTTTTCCCCCACCGGCAAAGTCTCTTTTCCATCATAAAGGATGACGCCAAGCCGGAAACGTTTCCCGGCCAGGCCGGCCAGTCGCTTGAGGCCGCGCAGATCGCTTTCCTTGACGGTTGCGGATGCCTTCGCTTCCACGCCGACGATGTCGCCCGCGGCGTTCTCGATGACGAAATCGACTTCGTACTGGTCGTGGTCACGGTAGTAGTGCAGCGTGTATTCGTCATCGGATGCCGCCGCATGCTTGAGGAGTTCGCCGAAGACGAAGGTTTCGAGAAGGGCGCCGAAGCGGCCGCGGTCCCGCATCAGCGCCTCGGGCGAAACCGCTGCCAGCGTGGCGAGCAGGCCGGCATCGATGAATTGCATTTTGGGCGTTTTCACGACGCGACTGAGCCGGTTCCTGGCCCAGACCTCGATTCGCCTGAGCAGGTACATCTGTTCGAATACGCCGATATAGCGGGAAGCGGTTTTGCCATCGATGCCGACCTGGCCGCCCAGTTGGGTGTAGTTGCACAACTGACCGGAGACCTGGGCCAGGGCGCGCAGGAATCGCGGCAGCTCGTCCAGTTTGTCGATGCTGGCCACGTCCCGCACGTCACGACGAATGAGGGCATCGATGTACTGCTTGCACCAGGCCGCGCGCCTGCGTGCCGTGTCGCGCGCGAGCACCTCGGGATAGCCGCCGCGGCATACGGTCTCCATCAGGGCATTCCCGACCAAGGGTGTGTGCGACCTCGGCAGCACACCGGCGAAGGCGGCGTCCAGCCAGTTCGTCTTGGCGCGGCGGATTTCGCTTTGGCAGAGCGGCAGAAGCGTCAGTGTTTCCATGCGTCCGGCCAGCGAGTCGGCTACCGCGGGCAACATCATCAGGTTCGCCGAGCCTGTCAGGAGGAAACGGCCCGGGCGCCTGTCTTCGTCCACGCTTTTCTTGATGGCCAAAAGAAGCTGCGGGGCACGCTGAACCTCATCGATGACGGCCACATCCAGGCTGCGAATCATCCCTGCCGAATCGTCCCTGGCCGCCAGCAGCGTGACTTCGTCATCGAGACTCAGGTAGCGCAAACCCCGTAGCGCGGCAATTTGCCGAACCAGGGTCGTTTTGCCCGCCTGGCGGGGCCCGGCGAGGAGCACGACAGGGGTGTCCGCCATGGCTTCGGCAAGACGGTTTTCAATCAGGCGCGGGTAGAACGAAGCAGTCAGGAGCATGGCGTGGATGGTATCGTGCAATCCGGAATATTACAACTTATAAGACGGAATTACTGTTCGTGTAATCCGGATATAAATTGAACGCAAAGGTATTCTCTCCAGCCAGGCTGCGCGCTGGGGCAGTCTCATCAACTGATCCGTACCGAGAAGGGTAACGGCAGGAAACTGCGCCAGGGATTGCCTGGGACGGGGGGGTAATCATCCTTGTTTATTGAAATAAAGGCTTTCAATATTCATGGATGGTGCGCGGCAAGGCCGACTTTGCAGGTGGCGCCGACGATGCCGGGAAGCTCGGCGAAATGCCTTAGCACGGCGCCCGGGCGACTGGCGACGCCCGCCGCGATGGCGAGGGGGTTGAATGTTTCGGCTCGCATTGCTACGCGGCCAGTTCCGCCAGCCAGCGTGCTGCCGGCTCGACTGCGACCCTTCCGCGCTGCTCCGGCTGGCGCAGTTCGCGCACGAGCTGGACGGCGCCTGCCGCTGGATAGCGCTCGGCAAGCGTCGCGAGGAAGGGGGTAACGGCCGGAGCGGCGAACTTGCATTCGGCAAACCCGAGCGGCTTGCCCTTCTCGCAGATCGTGAAATCCACTTCTCGCCCTTCCTTGTCCCGGACATAGTGCAGGGAAACCCTGCGCCCCGCCACGTCCTGGAGGTAGTGCACGTGCTTGAGGAGCATGGTCGCGCAGGCATTCTCGAAGCGGGCGCCTTCGCCGGCGCGAACCAGGCCGGTATCGAAGAAATACACCTTTGGCTCCTTGAGGATGGCCCGGGCCATGTTGCCATGAAACGGCCTCACGACGAAGACGATATACAACGCTTCGAGAATATCGAGATACTTGCCCAGGGTGGTCGGCGACACCTGCAGGTCGCGGGCGAGCGAAGCCAGGGAGAGCGGCGAGCCGACCCGCTCGCGCAGCATGTCGACAAAGAGGCGCATGGCCCGCAACTCGTGGATGCGCGAGAATTCAAGGATGTCCTCGCGGACCAGGTCTTCCAGGT
>Ga0209170_1000938_pt1 | contig 12616 bp, 13 predicted proteins | sample KloWWTKNB14_bulk_FD_187178 | JGI IMG/M metagenome (GOLD analysis project Ga0209170, IMG submission 187178) | Active sludge microbial communities from Klosterneuburg, Austria, studying microevolution and ecology of nitrifiers - Klosterneuburg... | ecosystem: Engineered > WWTP > Aerobic digester >...
CAGGGATCACGGCCCTGGCCGGTTGCGGGGTCGTAGCCTCCATTCATCGGCAGGCTCGACAACCAGCCGACGACCGGCTTTTTCACCCGACCCAGCTGATAGATCAGCTTCGCGATATCGTATTCGAGGAACTCTTCCTTCGCCGGGTCGAAGAAGGCGATCGCCTCGTGGCCATCCGTCGAGTTGGTGCCCGCCAGCCCGAAATAGAAGGTTTCACCGTTCGCGCCGATCGGCACGCCGTGTATGCCGCGTTCGGCAGCACGGTCCTCGTCCTCCGAGAACGGCTCCGGATCGATGATCGAAAGGCGCAGTTTCCCCTTGCTCCGCGCGGCGAGCTCCTGCAGGAATTCGCGCACCCGTGTGCCGTAGGTCCTTAGCGCGGGGTATTCGCCTGCGGTCTTTCCGCTCCAGTAGTAGTAGAGATTCACCGGCTCTTTCAGCTCCGCAATGATGCGCTGGGTGCCGGGCGCGATCGTGTAGAGCTTGTTCTCGGTGAGGTCGAGCCGCCAGCCGCGCAACAGCCAGGTCGACAGCACTGCCATGCCGATGAACAGCACTGCGAGGGCAAGGAGCGCGCCGCGGCCGAGCAGGATGCGTTGCTTCATGTGCGGCTCACTCCGACTTGCGCACGTCGAGGATGATCGCCGTCGCGATCAGGAAAAACGCCATCGTCAGGAAGAAATAGAGCAGATCGCGCACGTCGAGCACGCCTTTCGAGATCGCTTCGAAATGGGTGAGGAAGGAGAGCGAGGCGATCGCGTCGATGAGAACCTGCGGCGCCCAGGCACGGAACGCATCGAGCACGAGCGGGAAGCCCGCGAGCAGGAATGCGAAGCAGGCGACCACCGCGAGGATGAAGGCGACCACCTGGTTGCGCGTGAGCGCCGACATGCACGAGCCGATCGCGAGAAAGCCGCCCGCCATCAGAAGGCTGCCGATGTACGCCGCGAAGATCACGCCGTTGTCGGGCGAACCGAGATAGTTGACCGTGATCCAGATCGGGAAGGTAAGGGCGAGCGCGAGCGCCGTGAACGCCCACGCCGCGAAAAACTTGCCGAGCACTGCCTGCCACAGGGTGACTGGCTGGGTCAGGAGCAGCTCGACGCTGCCCGACTTGCGCTCTTCGGCCCACAGGCGCATCGAGATGGCCGGGATCAGGAAGAGATACAGCCAGGGGTGGAAATTGAAGAATGGCGCAAGGTCCGCCTGGCCGCGTTCGTAGAAGCCGCCGAGATAGAACGTGAAGGCGGACGCGAGCAGCAGGAAAATCAGGATGAAGACGTACGCCACCGGCGTGGCGAAATAGCCTGCCAGCTCGCGCTTTGCGATCGTGACAATGTGACCCACGCGGTGCTCCCCTTCGACGGTCAGGCCGTAATGCTGCGGAAAACCTCGTCGAGGCGTCCCGATTCGAGTTCGAGCGCCTGCAGGGCAAGCCCGTCGCGTGCCGCGACGGCATTCACGTCGGCGAGCAGCGGCGCGCCAGAGCGCGGCAGTGCCGTGAGGCGCAGGCCTTGCGTGTCAGTCTCCACGCTCTCGACCTGTGGCAGGGCCGCGAGCGCCGCGCGTGCTGCCGCAAGCTGCTCGGGTCGTCCGAGCCGCAGCGACACGGCATTGTGGTAGCGGGAGCGGGCGGCGAGCCCTTGCGGCGTGTCGTCGGCCACGATAAGGCCGCGCGCGATGATGATCGCCCGCGTGCACACGGCCTCCACTTCCTCGAGGATGTGGGTCGAGACGACGATGGTCTTGCTGGCCGCCATTTCGTTGATCAGTGTACGCACCTCGTGCTTCTGGTTCGGATCGAGGCCGTCGGTCGGCTCGTCGAGGATCAGCACCGGAGGGTCGTGCAGGATCGCCTGTGCAATGCCGACACGACGGCGAAACCCCTTCGAGAGCGTGTCGATCGTCTGTGCGGCGACACTTCCGAGTGCGAGGCGATCGGTTACCTGATCGAGCCGGTTGCGCCGTGTGGTGCCCGAGAGGCCGCGCAGGTCGGCAATGAACTCGAGAAAACCGCGCACGCTCATTTCGCCGTAGCTGGGCGCACCCTCGGGCAGGTAACCGAGCAGGGCCTTGGCGGCGAGCGGCTCGCGCTCGATGTCGTGCCCGCAGATGCTCGCCGTGCCCTCCGTGGGAGCGATGAAGCCCGCGATCATGCGCATCGTGGTCGTCTTGCCGGCGCCGTTCGGGCCGAGGAAGCCGAGCACTTCACCGGGGTGAGCTTCGAAACTGACGCCGTCGACGGCGGTGAGGGATTCGTAGCGCTTGGTCAGCCGCTCGGTCTTGATCATATGGTCTCGTCAGAATGTGCGAGCCACGGAAAAGTTCCGCGGCCGCGATTCTGGTCGGAAGACGGGGCGGGTGTCGAGTCGGCGTGGTGCCGGGTTTTCGGTTATTCGGTTATTGCGGAGCCGCCAATAACCGAATAACCGAAAACCCGGCACCATTCTCAGCGCGCGGTGATGCCGGCCTTGCGCTCGATCCCGGTGCGATGTTCGCGCAGGATGCGGCGCACCTCCGCCGCGGCGGGGCGCTCCGCGAGGCGCGCGATCAGGTCGCCGAGTTCGTGCCACTGGCGCCCCCAGCCGAGGAGGCGGATCGCGTCCTCGACAATGCGCGCGTCGATTTCGTCCTGGCTCGCGCGTCGCGCGGTCGTGGCGTGGTTGCGGGGTGTGGCGGCGCGTGCGGGCGCGGTTGGCCCACGTGACGCGACTCGCGGCATCTCACGGGTCGGCTCCTCTGCACGTTTCTCCTCGATACGCTTTGGCCGGCGCGTGCGGGCTGTCAGGACATCGCGCCGCTCGTTCTCGATCGCCGCGAGCGGGATGAAGCGCTCGTTGCCCTGCAGACCGGCGAGGTTCGCGAGAAAACCCATCAATTCGAGCGCCTCGATAAACGTGCGATCGCCCTCCGCGGTGCGTTGCTCGACTATGCGCGACAGGGACGCCGCGCGCTCCCGCGCAAGATCGATGATCCAGCGCGCGGGCCGTTCGTGTTTCGGCCAGGGCTGCACATGCTGATAGTGCTCGTCGTCGAGCACGGCATAGCGGGCGTGCAGCTCGAGGCTTTGCTGCCAGCGTGCGAGCAGCAGGCGCAGCTGCTGGCCATCAGTCGGCGCGCCATTCCGCCAAGCGTCGGGACGCTGCGTTCCATTGGGTCGGGTCGGGGACATGCCGGCACTTTAGCCGGCGTGCGCGGTAAGGCCTGCGATGGGCCGCACAGTCGCAACTCATAAAATGCGCTCACCGCGGGGCGGCCCCCGCGGCGATTTGACTCATTCGGCCTTGGGCTTCTCGCGCGCGGCCTTCTTGGGCGGGCCTTCGCTCTGCACGAAGCTCGAGAGCTGGCACGTGCCCTCGCGCGGGACGATGATCTTGCTGAAGCGGTCAAATGTCCCCGGCGGGTTCGTCACGAAACCGACCGCCGTGGCGAAATCGAGCCCGATGCAGGGGCCCATCACCTTCGCGTAGTACCAGTTGCGACGGTTGTCCTGCACCCACAGGCCGCGATCGCGGTCCGCGCGCCAGTCGTAAATGCCGCCGTGATCGGCGAACGGAATCGATGCCTCGGCCGGCCCGGTGAGCGTGTCCTTGTTGTCCTTGTCGTGGTCGGCCGCTACCGCACTCAGCGGTCCGAGCGTGAGGGCCGCAACGGCGAGAGTGGCTATTGAAGTTGACTTGATCATGGTCGCGTCCTTTCGAAAACGGATATCCGTTCGACTGGCGCGTGCCTTGCATGGTTCCATTCCAGCCAAGCGCTTGATTTCATGGCGCTCCCTACGGGATTCGAACCCGTGTTACAGCCTTGAGAGGGCTATGTCCTGGGCCTCTAGACGAAGGGAGCGTCGAACGGCAGCGAGGCCGGAGGGCGCGGTATTATAGAAAGCTTGCCCCCCATAACAAGCGGAACTTACCACCTTTGACTTCCCACACCGCGCCCGTGGAGTCCCCGGCGCCTCTGGCCCGTGTCGTGCCCCGCGATCAGCACACGGTCTCCCGGTCGCAGATCTCTCCGAACGCCCTGCGCGTGCTCTACCGCCTGAAGGATGCAGGATTTCAGGGCTTCCTGGTCGGCGGCTGCGTGCGCGACCTTCTGCTCGGTCTCAGGCCGAAGGATTTCGACGTCGCGACCAATGCCCTGCCCGAGGAAGTCAAACGGCTCTTTCGCAACTGCAGGCTGATCGGTCGCCGCTTCCGCCTCGCTCACGTGTTCTTCGGCGCCGAGATCATCGAGGTCGCGACCTTTCGCGCGGCGAGCGCGCCGGCACTGGGCGAGGAGCCGCTCGCCGATCTCGATCCGGAGGAGGGCGAAGGCCCTGAAATCAGCGAACCTGAAGAGTTCGACGCCGACATCGCGGACACCGAGGGTGAGGACTCGCATGTGCTCGACATGCATGGCCGGATCCTGCGCGACAACGCCTACGGCACGATCGACGACGACGTCTGGCGGCGCGATTTCACCGCGAACGCGCTCTACTACAACATTGCCGATTTCTCGATCTGGGATTACGTGGGTGGGCTGGAGGACGTGCTTGCGCGGCGCTTGCGTGTCATCGGTGATCCGGAGACGCGCTTTCGCGAGGACCCGGTGCGCATGCTGCGCGCGGCACGCTTTGCTGCGAAGCTCGACTTCACGATCGACCCACCGGTCGAGGCGGCAATCCACGCGTTCTCCGGTCTGCTCGCGTCGGCGCCTCCGGCGCGCCTCTTCGACGAAACGTTGAAGCTCTTTCTGGCGGGTCATGGCGCGAAGAGCTTTTCCAGCCTGCGCCGCCTCGGTCTCCTCGAAGTGCTGTTGCCGACGGTGGCCGGGTACTTCGCGCGCCATCCGGACAGCCTGGTCGAACAACTGCTGCTGCGTGGTCTCGAGAATACCGATGGCCGCGTACGCGAGGGCAAGTCGGTGACGCCGACCTACCTCTTCGCGCTCCTCCTCTACGGCCCGATCGCGCAGGCGATCGAGGCGCTGCCCCCGAACCACTGGCACGAGGCGGGCGCGATTCTCGACGCGTGTGATGCGGCAGCGCGTGCACTGTCCGCGCGCGTGGCGCTGCCCCGGCGCTTCTCGCTCGGCGTGCGCGAAATGTTCGCGCTGCAGCCGCGGCTCGAACAGCCACGCGGCCGCCGGGCGCTGCGGCTGCTGGAGCATCCACGTTTCCGCGCGGCCTATGACCTCTTGCTGCTGCGCGCGGAGTTCGGGCTTGCGTCACCTTCGATGGCAGCCTGGTGGACGCAGTTGCAGGCCGCCTCAGCGGAGGATCGCGGCCGCATGGCCGACGCGTTGTCCGGCGGCGGCGCCCGCGCGGGTGGGGCGCCCAAGTCGCGCCGCCGGCGACGCGGCGGCGCAAAGCCCGCTGCATGACACTGTGGCGGCCGGCGTACGTCGGGGTGGGCAGCAACCTCGGCGATTCCAGGGCGCTGGTCACGGCGGCAATCGACCGCATCGACGCACTGCCCTCGACCCGCCATCTCGTGCGCGCGCCGCTCTACCGTACAGTGCCTTTCGGCCCGGTCACGCAGCCTGACTTCGTCAATAGCGCGGCGGGGTTCCTCACGAGTCTCGAGGCACACGCGCTGCTCGCCGCGCTGCGTGCGATCGAACTCGCGCTCGGCCGCGAGCCGGCGCGCGTGCGCTGGGGTCCGCGCACGATCGACCTCGACCTGCTGATGCTCGGTAGCGAGCGCATCACCGACGAGTCTCTCGAGCTGCCCCATCCGGGCATTGCCGGGCGCGCGTTCGTGCTGCTGCCGCTGGCCGCAATCGCGCCGCACCTCGTCGTGCCCGGCGTAGGCGCGGTGGCCGAATTGCAGCGGCGGGTTGCGACCGGCGGCATCGAGAGACTGACATGACGGCCACGGCGCCGCAGCGCTACATCGTCGTCGAAGGGCCAATCGGTGTCGGCAAGACGAGCCTCGCGCGCCGCCTCGCGGAGAAGCTCGATGCTGCCCTGATACTCGAGCACGCCGGGGAGAACCCGTTTCTCGAGCGCTTTTACCGGAACCCGCGCGCGGGCGCGCTTCCCGCGCAGCTGCATTTCCTCTTCCAGCGCGCGCAGCAGCAGGCGGCGATGCGCCAGCAGGACCTGTTTGCCGCCGTGCGTGTCGCTGATTACCTCTTCGAGAAGGACCGGCTCTTTGCGCGCCTGACGCTCGATGCGGCGGAATTCGCTCTCTACGGGCAGATCGAGACGCGCCTCGCCATCGATGCGCCGAAACCGGACCTCGTGATCTATCTGCAGGCACCGGTCGACACCCTGCTCGAGCGCATCGCGAAGCGGCGAGTTGCGCACGAGCAGCTGATCGAGCGCGGCTATCTGCAGAGCCTGAATGAAGCCTACGCCCAGTTCTTTCACGACTATACCGCCGCGCCGCTGCTCATCGTCAATGCGGCGGCCATCGACCCGATTGCGAACAGCACGGACTTCGAGGAGCTGTACGCAGCGGTCATCCGCGTGCGCAAGGGCCGCCAGTACTTCAATCCGATGCGCCACAGGGCGATTTAGGGCACACTTTTCGCATGTACACGCAACTCGAACTGCGCGACTCGTCGCGGCCTCCGGTTTCGCTCTCGACGCTCGACCGGATGAAGGCACAGCGCGAGAAGATCGCCTGCCTCACGTGCTACGACGCGAGCTTTGCGGTCCTGCTCGATGCTGCCGATGTCGACGTGATCCTGGTCGGCGATTCGCTCGGCATGGTGATCCAGGGGCACGACACCACGGTGCCGGTGACCATGGATGACATCGTGTATCACTGCCGGGCGGTCGCGCGCGGCCTGCACCGGCCTTTCCTGATGGCCGATTTGCCGTTCATGAGCTACCCGTCGAAGGAGCGTGCGCTCGAGAACTCGGTGCGCCTGATGCAGGAGGGTGGCGCAGAGATGGTCAAGCTCGAGAGCGGCGCCGGACAGGTCGAGATCGTCGAGTTCCTCGCGAGCCACGACATCGCGGTGTGCGCGCACCTTGGCCTGAAGCCGCAATCGGTGCACAAGACGGGCGGCTTTCGGGTGCAGGGGCGTGGGGTGGACGCTGCGCGGCGCATTCTCGACAGCGCGAAGGCGCTCGAGGCGGCTGGCGCAGACATCGTGTTGCTCGAGTGCATTCCGAACGAGCTTGGGGCAGAAATCTCCGCCGCGCTCACTGTGCCGGTGATCGGCATCGGCGCGGGTCCCGCGACCGACGGTCAGATCCTCGTGCTCTACGACATCCTCGACATCACGAGCGGCAGGAAGCCGCGCTTCGTGCAGAATTTCATGGAGGGTGCCGGCAACAACCTCGAGGCGATACGCCGCTACGTGCGTGCCATCAAGGACGCCAGCTATCCCGGCCCCGAGCACGGGTTCGCGTAAGCCCGCATGGAAACCGTCACTGCGATCGGGGAGGTGCGCGAACGCGTGTGTGCCTGGAAGCGGGCAGGCGCACGGATCGCCTTCGTGCCGACCATGGGCAACCTGCATGCCGGGCATATCAGCCTGATCGAGCTGGCGCGTCGGCACGGCGAGCGCTTCGTCGCGAGCATTTTCGTCAACCCGATGCAGTTCGGGCCGAACGAGGATTTCGCGCACTATCCGCGCACGCCGGCACGCGATTCGGAGATGCTCGCCGCAGCAGGCTGCGATCTGATGTTCATGCCCGATGTGGCGCAGATGTACGGGCAGGGCGCCACGCCTCCCACACGAGTCGAGGTGCCGGAGATCTCGGCGACGCTGTGCGGCGGGTTCCGCCCCGGCCACTTCGAAGGCGTCGCTACCGTGGTCGCGAAGCTCTTCAACATCGTGCAGCCCGACGTCGCGGTGTTCGGCGAGAAGGATTTCCAGCAGCTCGCCGTCATCCGGCGCATGACCGCCGACCTGTGTTTTCCGACCACCATCATCGGTGCGCCGACCGTGCGCGAAGCGGACGGCCTCGCGATGAGTTCGCGCAACCAGTACCTGACCGCGACCGAACGGGCCGTCGCGCCGCAGATCCATGCGGCCCTCCTGGCCGCGACCCGCGCCATCGCCTCCGGGGAGACGGACTACGCTCGGCTCGAACGCGACGGTACGGCACAGCTCGCGGGCCATGGTTTTCGCCTCGACTATTTCGCGGTGCGTCGCCGGGTCGATCTTTCGCTGCCATCGCCGACCGACCGCGAACTCGTCGTGCTCGTCGCCGTGCGGATTGGCAAGGCGAGGCTGATCGACAATCTGCAGGTGGAGCGCGCTTAGAGCTGCGGGCGGCGGGCTGCGGGCTGCGGGCGAGAGTGTTGCGCCAGGGCCCACGCCACGTGCTCCCTGACCAATGGGGAGGAGTCCTCTGCCCGGCTGTGCAGCGCCGCGAGGGTCTGCGGGTTCGTGGGCGCGTTGCCGAGCGCGACGGCGATGTTGCGCAGCCAGCGCTCGTAACCGATGCGGTAGATGGCCGAGCCGCGCATGCGCGCGTCGAATTCCTCCGCCGTCCACGCGAAGAGCTCGCTGAGCCGTGGCGCATCGAGCGCGTGACGCGCGCGGAAATCCGGGTGATGGGCCTCGCGCGCGAACTTGTTCCAGGGGCACACGAGCTGACAGTCGTCGCAACCGTAGATGCGGTTGCCCATCGCGCGGCGCAGTGACTCGGGTATCGGCCCGTGGAGCTCGATCGTGAGGTAGGAGATGCAGCGGCGAGCGTCGAGCTGGTAGGGCGCCGTGATGGCGCCGGTGGGGCAGGCGGGGATGCATTTGCTGCATGTGCCGCAGTGGGCCGTGGCAGGTTCATCGAGCGGCAGCTCGAGCGTCGTGAAGATCTCGCCCAGAAAGAAGTACGAACCGGCGTCGCGCGCGATGAGATTCGTGTGCTTGCCAATCCAGCCGAGGCCCGCCTTGCGCGCGAGGGCTTTCTCGAGCACCGGCGCGCTGTCGACGAACACGCGGTGTCCGATGGGGCCGGCCACGGCCTCGAGGCGCGCGGCGAGCGTCGCGAGCTGCTTGCGCATCAGCTTGTGATAATCGCGCCCGAGCGCGTAGCGCGACACGTAGCCGAGCGCGGGCTCGTCAAGCACGGTGTCCGCGGGGCGTGTATCCGGCGGCCAGTAATCCATGCGCACGGAGATCACGCGGCGCGTGCCGGCGTGCAGCTCCGCGGGTCGCGAACGCCTGGTGCCGTGGCGGGCCATGTAGCCCATGGTGCCGTGACGACCTTCCGCGAGCCAGCGGTTGAGGTGCCGCTCATCCTCCACGAGATCGATATCCGTGACGCCGACGTACGAGAAGCCGAGCGCTGCAGCTTCAGCGATGAGGAGCTGCTTGATCGCGGAGGTGGCGGGAGTCGTGGTCTCGGACATGGTGTTTGACCAGTATAATCACGGCATGGCGCTCCCCTCGGCGATCTATTCCGCGGCGCAGGTTCGCGAACTGGACGACTACGCGATCCAGAAGCTCGGCATCCCGGGATATACCCTGATGAAGCGCGCGGGCGAGGCGAGCCTGCGTGCGCTGCGGTCGCGATGGCCCACCGCCCACCGCATTGCGATCGTCTGCGGTGGCGGCAACAACGGCGGTGACGGCTATGTGCTCGCGCGCTTTGCGCGCGCCGCGGGCCTCACGGTCTCGGTGCTCGCAGCGGCCCCCATCGACACGCTGCGCGGCGATGCGCAGCGCGCCGCCGAGGAGTTTCTCGCAGGTGGCGGACAGGTTCAGGGCTTCTCAGCGGGGTCGCTGGAGCAAAGTGAAGTCATCGTCGATGCGCTGCTCGGTCTCGGTGCCCGCAGTCCGTTGCGCCACGAGGCGCTCGAAGTCATCGAGGCCATGAATACTGCCCGTCGCCCCGTCTTTGCGCTCGACCTGCCGTCTGGCCTCTGCGCCGACACCGGCATGCCGCTCGGTGGGGCAGTGCGCGCCGAAGCGACCCTCACATTCGTCGGGCTGAAGACCGGCCTGTTTGTCGGCGACGGCCCCGAATACACCGGCACGCTGCAGTTCGACGATCTCGAGGTCACGCCGCCGGCTGCGCCGGAATTTGCGCCGCGCCTCCTGCGCGCGAGCGAGTCCGACATCGCGCGCGCGCTGCCGCGCCGGCGCCGCGCCTCGCACAAGGGCAGTTTCGGTCATGTACTCGTCGTAGGGGGAGGGCCCGGCATGCCGGGCGCCGTCCGTCTCGCAGGCGAGTCGGCGCTGCGGGTCGGTGCGGGTCTCGTGACTGTCGCGGTTGCGCCCGAAAATGTGGCTGCGATTTCGGCGGGCTGCCCCGAGCTGATTGTCGTCGGGCTCGATGTGCCGCAGTTCGGTGAGCTGCTCGAGCGTGCCGACGTCGTGGCGATCGGTCCTGGCCTCGGTCGCAGCGCCTGGGCGTGGGAGGTGCTCGGCGTGGCTGTCACCGCCGGCAAACCGCTTGTGGTCGACGCCGATGCGCTCAACATTCTCGCGGAGGATCAATCACTGCGCGCGGGCAACTGGATCCTTACGCCGCATCCGGGTGAGGCTGCCCGGCTCCTTGGAATCGATACGGCGGCCGTGCAGGCAGATCGCCTGGGTGCGCTCGGCAGGCTGTGCCGCAAGTATGCCGGCACGGTCGTGCTGAAGGGCGCCGGCACGCTGGTCGGTCGCGAGGGCGATACACCTCAGCTGTGCGAGCGCGGCAATCCCGGCATGGCGAGCGCCGGCATGGGCGACGTACTGACCGGCGTAATAGCCGGAGTGCTTGCCCAGCTACGCGATCCGCTCGCGGCCGCCCGCGTCGGTGTACTCATTCACGCGCTCGCCGGCGATACGGCCGCGCGCAGCGGCGAGCGCGGTCTCATGGCGCGGGACGTGATCGGGGAGCTGCGGACCTGGGTCAATATTTGATTGACGCGCATTCTCCCGGGGAGATGAGCGCGGTCGGCGCCGCACTCGCGCACGGCCTGCCTGCGCTCGATGCCGCGCCGCTGCTGCTTTTCTTGGCAGGTGAGCTGGGTGCTGGCAAGACGACGCTCGCGCGCGGGCTGCTCACGGCGCTCGGCGTCGCGGGCCCGGTGCGCAGCCCGACCTATACGCTCGTCGAGGTGCACACGCTGCCGCGGCTCACGGTCGTGCACGCCGATCTCTATCGCCTCTCCGATCCGGATGAGCTCGAGGCCTTGGGCCTGCGTGACCTGCATGCCCCCGGACATCTGTGGATCGTCGAGTGGCCGGAGCGCGCCGCGCGCTCGCTGCCTGCGCCGGATCTGGAGCTGCGGCTCGCGATCGATGCGCGCGCACACACCGTGCAAGTCGATTCTGCTTCGGAACGGGGGGTCGCCTGGCTGCGAGACAGCCTGGAGATAAAGCGCGTCAATAGTGTCCGGACGTTAGTGAGTGACGTACCGGTAAAAGATTGATCTGTGTAGGATAAATCGTGATTTTCTCTGGTCTCGATTTCGACTTCGGCAAGCGCCGGTGCGACCCTGCGAAGACCCTGTTCGCGGACGTATCCAATGCACTCCGGCAAGCTGGTTTTCGCTCAGTTGACGAGCCATCTGCCGCTCTCGACGTTTCGTCGCTGCGTGACGGCGTACGGCGGCGAGCACAAGGTCAAAAGCTTCTCGTGCCTCGAGCAGTTTCTCTGCCTGGCCTTCGCGCAACTCACCTATCGCGAGAGCCTTCGGGACATCGAGGCGTGTCTGCGGGCGCAGAGCGACAAGCTGTATCACATGGGGATACGCAGTCGGATCTCGCGCAGCACCCTTGCGGACGCGAACGAGGTGCGCGACTGGCGTATCTACGCCGCGTTCGCTCAGCGCCTGATCACGATGGCTCGGAAGCTGTATATCGACGAGCCGTTCGGCGTAGATCTCAACGAGACGGTCTACGCGCTGGACGCCACGACCATCGATCTTTGCCTCTCGGTCTTTCCCTGGGCGCCGTTTCGCACGACGAAGGCGGCCGTGAAGCTGCACACGCTGCTCGATCTGCGCGGCAATATCCCGGCATTTATCCATATCAGCGACGGCAAGATGCACGACGTCAACGTCCTCGACCGACTGCTGCCGGAGGCCGGCGCCTTCTACGTCATGGACCGGGGATATCTGGATTTCGAGAGACTCTTTAGGCTTCATTCGGCCGGCAGCTTCTTCGTGACCCGCGGCAAGTCGAACCTCAAGGCTCAGCGTCGCTATTCGCGGCCCGTGGATCGCAGTACCGGCCTCATCTGCGATCAGACGATCGTCCTGACGGGCTTCTACTCCAGCCAGAACTTCGACACACCGCTCCGTCGCATCCGATTCAACGACCCGAAGAGCGGCAAGCGGCTGGTGTTCCTGACGAACAACTTCGTTTTGCCGGCACTGACGATCACGGAGTTGTACCGCTGCCGATGGCAGGTCGAACTGTTCTTCAAGTGGATCAAGCAGCATCTTCGGATCAAGCAGTTCTATGGCACGACCGAGAACGCTGTGAAGACGCAGATCTGGACCGCCGTCTCGACCTACGTACTCGTCGCCATCGTCAAAAAGCGATTGAAGATCCAAGCCAGCCTCTACGAAATGCTACAAATCCTAAGCCTGACCATGTTCGAGCAAACCCCTTTGGATACGCTGCTTTCGCAAATCCGCAGCCGTCACAACGATGCCCATGCGCCCAACCAGTTGAATTTGTTCCTCTAACGTCCGGACACTACTGTTATATCGTCTTGATGCAGTGCTTCAGT
>Ga0209170_1000940_pt1 | contig 12603 bp, 13 predicted proteins | sample KloWWTKNB14_bulk_FD_187178 | JGI IMG/M metagenome (GOLD analysis project Ga0209170, IMG submission 187178) | Active sludge microbial communities from Klosterneuburg, Austria, studying microevolution and ecology of nitrifiers - Klosterneuburg... | ecosystem: Engineered > WWTP > Aerobic digester >...
TCGATCTGGACCGGCACCAACGAAGTGATGGCCATGATCGTCGCCCACGAGTGGTACCGCGAGCACGGCAAGCACAAGGCAGCGAAGCTGGCGCGCGACTACGCGCGGGATGCGGTGGAAGCGGATGCGGCGGACGAGATTATTTACGAGTAGCGGGACAGCCGAGGCGCGCCGCGAACTGCTGTAGTGCTATAGATCAGGCGCCAAAAAGTTTGAGCAGGGCATCGATGGCCGGCTCCTGATTGCGTCGTGATTCGAGGAGCACCTTGCCGAAGTGAGTGGCGTAGTTTTCTGCCCGCAAAGGTTCGCCATTCACGTAAGGCGCGAATCGCTTCTTGAGCACCTTGGCATCGCCTGCATCGCTTTGCCCCAAAAGACGCAGCATCAATGCCTCGAAGCAGGGTTCGGATTTGAGCACCAGAATTTTTGCCGATCTTGCTTGCTTGGCTACAGGTTCTGACCAGTCCTGGTCGGTATCCAGCATCGAAGCGACAGAGTCAAAGTCTACGTTGGCGATTTGTCGTCTGGTCCAGTCAACAACATGTCTGGCCCCCTTGCCGCGAGCATTCTTGATCGTTACGGAAAGACCGCAGCCTCGCGGCGCATACAGTCTTTTTACGTGGTTCAGAAAAGCTTCTTCTGCATAGCCTTCGCCTACGATCAACAGGGTACGCTGCGCTTTCCAGATCGCCATGCCCGGTGCTCAGAAATGGGGTACGGCACCGTAGGCGCCCGCCATGTACTTGGCGTAGAAATTATCGTCGTTGCGGATGCCGACAACTGCATCCATGCGGCTTGCCGTGCTCTCGCAATCCGCGTTTTTCTGTACCAGCATGACCTGAGACTTGTGGACGAGGTTCAGCACCTCGATGGCGTGGCAGGTGAACAAGAGCTGCGCCTGATTGGGATTGGTGTTGGGGTTGGCGAAAAGATCGAGGATCGGCTCCAGCATGTGCGGGTGCAGGTCGTTCTCGAATTCGTCGATGATCGCCAGCCCTCCTCTTTCCAATGCCTCCAGCAGGCGCGCAAGCAGCACGAATGCGCCCTGCGTACCGCTCGACTCCAGCGCGAAAGGCAGCCGGAATTCGGTGTCACGGCTCCGGTGAATGCCGACGGGCACCAGCACCTTCTTCGGAGGTTGTTCCGGCTGCTGGGGATTGGGTATGGTGAGCTCCTGCAAATCCACACCGCTCAGCCCCATATCCCACGAGGACAGCAGCGTGCCCATGCGATTACGCTGGTCGGGATGATCGAAGAAGTGCTGCGCGGCTACGACGATGGCCTGGTCGCCCATTGGAATGCGGCCAAGCACGTTGACGTTGGTTATCACGGAAGAGGCCGCCATGCGCACCGCCAACGGCACGCCGAACTGGGCAGCCCAGGCGATTAGCGATACGTTCGGCCGCACCTTGCGCGCTTCCTGCGGCGCCAGCCCGAAATCCTGTTGTTTGACCGTATACGCGTTGGTCGAAGCATCCCACTCGCGCACGAAGACATAGCCGAAGCGCTCCCGCTTCAGGTACAGGGCTTCGTGCAGCACCCGCTGGGGGGTGCAACTCAGCGTGTAGCGCCACAATTTTCCGTCGAAGTCGAGCGTGCATTCGAATTCGGTGGGCTGATCCGCAGCAGCGGCATGGGGTGTGACGGGAATCTGCGCATCCGGCGCCTGCTGAAACGATTGGCCGGTAAACCAGCCAAGAAAGACCAGAGGCTTGAGCAAGGCCGTCTTCCCGCTGCCGTTGGGACCGATTACCGCCATCAGTTTCGATATCCGTTCCCCTGTCGGGGCGTCGGCCATCCAGTCCGTAAAGCCTACCTTGCGGTTCAAGGTCAGATCTACCTCGACCCGGTCGCGGAAAGACTGGAAGTTTGAGAAAGCGTAACTGTGGAGCACGATATCCGCCTTTAATTGTAAAAATCTACGATTTCACGTCGATTATACGTGTTAAGTCCGGATATGCAAGAGTTTCAAATCCTGGCTTACTGGCCCGCCACCCTGCTCGATGCCAGCCGGGCGATGGTGTACGCCACCTCGCGCGCGGCCGACGAGGTCGCCGACATGGACCACATACGCCGGCTGATTTCCGAGACCAAGAAGTTCGTCACCGAGTCCTGCCAGAAGGTGGTGCACAACGCCATGCAGGTGGTGGGCGGCATCGGCTACACCAACGTGCTGCCGCTGGAGCGCATCTACCGCGACATCCGCCTCGCCTCGATCTGGACCGGCACCAACGAAGTGATGGCCATGATCGTCGCCCACGAGTGGTACCGCGAGCACGGCAAGCACAAGGCAGCGAAGCTGGCGCGCGACTACGCGCGGGATGCAGCGGAGGCCGACGCCGCCGACGAGATCATCTACGAATAGCGCGGCGGCCGGGCGTGCGGCGAGGGTGGCGGCAATTCATGCCGCCACCCAATGCGCGACGGGCCGCATCAGGAAATCGTCCAGCGCGATGCCGTCGCCGCCCACCAGCAGCGTGCGCTTCGGCTTGAATGCCTGCGCAAACGCCGCCGTGCCCGGGTGGGCCTGCGGGGCGCGGCCGCTTTTCACCTCGATGGCGGTGAGTCTGCGCCCGGCCCGCACGACGAAATCCACCTCGTGGTTGCGTTCGCGCCAGTAGTGCAGCGCGCACTCGCCGCGCATCGCCGCATTGGCCAGATGCGCCCCCACGGCGGATTCCACCAGGCGCCCCCAGAATTCGCGGTCGGCGCGCGCTTCGGCCAGCGTGTAGCCGCTGGCCGCCGTCATCAAGGCCGTGTTGAGCACCTGCAATTTCGGGCTGGAGCCGCGGCTGCGCGCCACATCGCCCGCGTACTTGGGCAGGCCGCAGACCATGCCCGCGCCCGCCAGAAGCTCCAGGTAATGCGCCAGCGTGGTGGTGTTGCCCGCATCCTGCAACTGGCCGAGCATCTTGGTGTAGGAAAGCACCTGCCCCGAATAACGGCAGGCCAGCTCGAAGAGCCGCCGCAACAGCGCGGGCTTGTCCACCCGCGTGAGCAGCAGCACATCGCGCGAAATCGACGTTTCGATCAGGCTGTCCAGCACATAGCGCGCCCAGCGTGCGGGTTCGCCGATCAATGGCGCCGCGCCCGGGTAGCCGCCGTAGAACACATACGCATCCACCGGCCAGCCGAAGGCCGCCCGCATTTCCGCATACGACCAATGCGGCAGCGGCAGCACCTCGAAGCGCCCGGCCAGGCTCTCCGTCAGCCCCTGGGCGATCAGCAGCGGCGCCGAGCCGAGCAGCACCGCCTTGAGCGGACGCTTCGCCCGCGTGTCCTCGTCCCACAGGCGCTTCACCGTTTCCGACCAGCCGGGGATTTTCTGGACTTCATCCAGCACCAGCACCGCGCCTTCGGCATCTTCGATGGACAGCCTGGCCGCCTCCCACTGCTGGGCGACCCAGTCCGCGCCGCGCAAGGTCGGCTCGTCCGCGCTGGCCTGGCGCACGGGCAGCGCCAACGCATCGGTCACCTGCTGCACCAGCGTGGATTTGCCCACCTGTCGCGGCCCCGCCACCACCTGGATGAAGCGGCGGGGTTCGGCAAGACGCGCCGCCAGCACGGCGGACTGCGGGCGCAGGAAAGGGGCTTTCTTTTTGCTCGGCATGATGAGTAATTTTACTCAATAAACTGAGTAAATCAAACTTGGCTGATTTGGCCCGACGCCGGAGCGCATCTGCCGCGGCATCCGCCTCGCCTCGATCTGGGCCGGCACCAACGAAGTGATGACCATGACCGTCGCCCACGAGTGGTACCGCGAGCACGGCAAGCAGTGCCGCGAAATATAGAGGATGGGTCGGGTGGGGACCTGCCGCCAGTAGTTCTTGATAATAAGTTCGTCGTAATAGCCGCGGAGAGCCTGTCCGGAATTTTGTGTGTGAGGCATATCATGAAGCCTGAAAGGAGCATGGCTGCGGCAGACTGCCCGCCAGCATCAGGACAAGCGGCTGTCGAAGACCTTCGTCGCCGTTCGCGAGGAAGCACCCGACCGCGCCTGCGCCTACTGCGCGCTGACGCTCGCCGAACTCGAAAGCCGCCATCAGCCTGCGGCCTGGCGCAAGAAGCTGCCGCGCCGCATACCCGGTGTGCGGCTGGGGAGGCTGATCGTCGACAAGGCATTCCAGGACAACGGGCTCGGCGAGCTGCCGCTTCTTCCTCATTGAGCTTTTCCGCTATGATTCATCGACACGTTGCTTTGCTCAGGAGTCATCAATGACTGTTCAAGTGGATTTTTCGAAGCTGGACCTGCAGGATGCGCTCGACCTGGCCGTCCTCATCGAGAAGGAGGCGGAGGAGCGCTATCGCTGGTTCGCGGACATGCTCGGCGAGCGTTACCCGGGCGATGCGGCGGATTTCTTTTCCATGATGGCGCGCAACGAGCAGCGCCACGGGACGGAGCTTGCCGAGCGCCGGCGTGCGCTGTTCGGCGATGCGCCTTCGCGCGTGGCGGCGGACATGATCGAGGATGTCGAGGCGCCGGACAGCGGGAAGCCGCGACCCTTCATGTCGCCGCGGCATGCCCTGGAAGTGGCGATGGACTCCGAGATCAAGGCCTGGGAGTTCTTCGACCAGGCCCTGCCGGGCATAAAGGATCCCGCCGTCAGACAACTGTTCGAGGAACTCCGCGACGAGGAAGCCATGCATCAGGGGCTCCTCGACAAGCAGAAGGCCAAATATCCCGACACGATGGAGCCGGATGTCGATCCGGAGGATGTCGATACGCCTGCATTGTAGAGGCGCCCGACTGGCGGGGTTTGGCAGGAGTCAAAAGGGGCAGCTTCGAACTTCTCGGCTTTTCTTGCGCCCGCGCTTGCTTGTCAGTGCTGCTTCCAGCACTTTGGCAAGGGTAGCGGCTCCGGCTTCCATCTGCGGCCTGTCGAATGCCGCAAAGCCCAACACCAGGCCACTCGGCGCTGCCGCTTCGATGGCATATGCGGAGAGCGGACGGGTTTCGAGGCCGGCCGCGATCGCTTGCCGCGCAACCGATGCGTCGTCGGCTGCGGCAGGCAGGAAGGCCGTGGCATCGATGCCGGTCGTGATCGGCAGGATGGAGAGCAGTCCGTCCATGCGCCGGGCGATCACATCCTCCAGCGCGGCCGCACGCTCTCCGTAGGTGAGGCGCATGCGCCGGATGTGGCGGCCGTAGTGACCTTCCGCCATGAATTCGTGCAGCACCGCCTGCGGCAGCAGCGACATGTGGCGCGCGGTCAGCGAGAGCGCCGCCGCGAAGGGGTCGCCCAGCCAATCCGGCACCACCACGTAGGCCAGCCGCAGCGAGGGAAACAGCAGCTTGCTGAAGGAACCGGCATAGATGACGCGGCCCCGGGTGTCGAGGCTCTTCAGTGCCGCCAGCGGGCTTCCCAAGTAGCGGTATTCGCTGTCGTAGTCATCCTCGATCACGCAGGCGCCAGCCTGTTCCGCCCAGCGCAGCAGGGCCAGGCGTCGTTCCAGGGTCAGCGGAACGCCGAGGGGTGACTGCCGTCCGGCCGTGACATACGCCAGGCGCGCGCCTGGCGCGCGCCGCAGGCCGGTCTCGACATCGATGCCGTTCCGGTCGACGGGCACGCCCACCACTTTTGCGCCGGCGGCCTGGAAGATCCGCAGGGCGCCCGGATAGCCGGGATCCTCCATCCATACCTCATCCTGCGGGTCGAGCAGCAGTCGGGCGCACAGGTCGAGCGCCTGCTGCACGCTGCCGACGATCAGGACCTGGTCGTCGCTGCAGTCGATGCGCATCGAATAGCGCAGGTGTTCGGCGATGGCGCGGCGCAGCGGCCGGTAGCCGCGCGCATCGCCCTCGGCCAGCATGGCGCGCTGGGACAGCCGCGTGCGGCGCGCGGCGATGCGGTTCCACAAGGCGAAGGGAAAGGCGGACAGGTCGGGCTGATTGGGGCGGAACGGACGCGGCGCCTGCGGCCGGCCGCCGATGGCGAATGGACTCTCGGCGAGCAGGACGCCGCGCCGCGAAAGGCGGCCCTCGGCCTTGTGCACGGCGAGGCTTGGCGCGACGGCGGAGCCGGGCCGGGCGGGCAGGCGTGTGGAGACGAAGGTGCCCTTGCCAACCGCGCCGACCAGGTAGCCTTCCGCGATCAGTTGCACAAGCGCGGCGAGCACTGTCCCGCGCGACACGCCGAGCTGGCGCGCGAAATCGCGGCTGGGCGGCAGGCGCGCGCCGGGCGCCAGCCTGCCGCAATGGACGGCCGTGCGGATCTCGCCGTACAGCCAGCTTTGCCGCGAGACGCCGGGCATGCGCGGCGCCAGCGCAAACTCCAGGTCTTCGGCTCGGCGCATGCTGTCTCCTTCGTAATTGGCACAATCATTTTATGCTTAATGGCGCTTTCCGTCAGGCCATATGGCAGGCATCATCCGGCCATCCGCCAACCCTAGCCCGAATGGAGCGATCATGAACGAAGCGACGCGCAACGAACTGCAGGCCCTGATCCAGCGCCACCTCGAGGCGGAAAACGCCCACCGGATGGAGGACACGCTGGCCACGCTCCACCCGGAGTGCGTGTTCGAGGATGTGCCCATGCAACGCATCTTCCGCGGCCACGACGGCGCGCGCGAGTTCTACCGGATGGGGTGGGAGGGCCTGCGCACCGTGGTTGCCCCGGGCAAGGGCGACCGGCAGATGTGGACCGACGACGGCACCTACGTCGCCGAAACCCGCTTCGCCGGCGTCCATGCCGGACCGTTCCTCGGCATCCCGCCGACGGGCCGCGCCGTTGCATACCGTTTCACTGTATTCGTGACGTTCCGCGACGGCCTGATGGCGGGAGAGCGCTTCTACTACGACCTCGATGGCCTGTTGCGCCAGCTCGGCGTCGACCGCCCGGCGCTTGCCGCCTGACGATCGGGAAGGAGACGGCCATGCAAGCACGCTTCGACCTGCGCGCCTCCAGCCCGGCGGGCTATGCGGCGATGCTGAAGCTTAACGCCCACGTGCACACCTGCGGCCTCGATGCGGCGCTGCTGGAGCTGCTCAAGGTGCGCGTCTCGCAGATCAACGGCTGTGCCTTCTGCATCGACATGCATGTCACGGCGGCACGCAAGCTGGGCGTGGAGGAGCAGCGCATGCATCTGCTTGCCGCCTGGCGTGAGGCGCCGGGCTTCGGCGCGGCCGAGCGCGCGGCGCTGGAGTGGGCGGAGGCGCTGACGCGCCTGCCGGACGGCGCGGTGCCCGCCGCCTACGAGCAGGCCTGCGCTCACTTCACGGTTGCACAGGTCGCAGAGCTGTCGCTGGCGGTGGCGGAGATCAATGCCTGGAACCGCCTGATGATGGCGGCGCGTACGCCGCCGATGGGCGCCGCATCGTGACGCACGACGACCGTCTCGCCGAAACGCCGCGGACGACGCTCAGGCGGCGCGCCGAGCGCGGCAGCCGCGAGCGGGCGAAGATCGACGCGATCGTCGACCAGGCACTGGTGTGCCATGTCGGTTTCGTCGACGGCAGCCCGACGGTGATGCCCGCCTGCCCCTGGCGCATCGGCGACTGGCTCTACCTGCATGGCGCGGCGAACTCACGCCTGCTCGCCCGTTTCGCCGGCGGGGACGAAGTGTGCGTTTCGCTGGCCCTGGTCGACGGCCTGGTCCTGGCCCGCTCGGCGCTGCGCCATTCGCTCCACTACCGTTCGGTGGTGCTGTTCGGCCGCGGCGAAGCGGTCGACGCGCCGGCGGACAAGCATGCCGCGCTCATGGCGCTGATCGACAAGCTGTCGCCGGGCCGTTCTGCGACGGTCCGGCCGCCCGGCCGGGAAGAGCTTGCCGCCACGGCAGTGGCGAGAATGCGCATCAGCGAAGGCGCAGCCAAGATCGCTGCCTCGCCGCCGGGCACGACAGGCATCGATAAAGCATGGCCGGTGTGGACCGGCATCGTGCCGGTGAACCTGCGTGCGTCGGCGCCGATCCCAACGTCTGACGCGACAGGGTTTCTTGCCCCCATGCTGCCGCCCTGGCTGGAGTAGTTGCCTCTGCCGCGCCGTATTGCGGGAGCTGACTTTTCCTACTGCGCCAGCGGGGCGCGCCCGAAAATTCGCCACAGCGTTCCGTCGCGGTTGAACAGGGCATGCTTGAGCGCCGCCAGCACGTGCGCGGCGAGCGCGAAGAGCATGACCTTCGCGGCGAGGCCGTGCGCGTTCTCCAGCGCCTTGTGCAGCGCCGGCATTTCACCCATTGGGCTGGGCAGGGCGAACCAGCCGAAGACGTCGATGGCGCGTCCGCCGCTCCACACGGCGAGCGGGCCGCTGACGAGCAGCACGGCGATCGCCGCCAGCAGCGCGATGTGCAGCACGCGCGACGCTGTTTGCAATGCCGGCGGCTGCGGCAGCGGCGCCGGCGAAACCGAGCGCGCGCGCCAGAAGACGCGGAAGGCGAGCGGCAGCAGCGCCAGCGTGCCGAGCGCGATGTGCAGGCGCAGCCAGTAAAGCTTCTCCTCGCCGCGCGGCATGTCCTCGAAATACAGGCCGATGGCGAGCAGGGCAACGATCAGCGCCGCGCCGAGCCAGTGGTTGAAAACGGAAACGGCGCCGTAGCGCGCCGGAGTGTCTTGCAGGTTCATTGTCGCTCCCTTGTCCTTGTCATTCCGGGCGCCCCGACAGGGGCGACCCGGAATCCAGTCGTTGTTGTGGATTCCCGCTTGCGCGGGAATGACGGGTGCTTGCTCAGCGCATGCCGCCCATTCCGCCGCCCATTCCGCCCATCTGGCCATGACGGCCGTGGTCGCCGCGGCCGCCGTGTTTGCCGTGGCGGCCGCCCATCGGCTGGCGCGTCATGTCGGCGAGGGTCTTCGCCTGCTCCGGCGTCAGCGCGCCTTGCAGCCTGGTCGTGGCGTCGGCGAGGGTGGCGAGTTTCGTCGCCATCTTCGCGGCGCTGTCGGCGCGGTGGCGCGCCAGCGTGGCGGCATCGGCGTCCTTCGCCGGCGCCTTCATCGCGGCAGGGTCGAACTGCTCCTGGTGCACTTTCGCGTAGGCCTGCCAGGCGTCCTGCTGCGAGGCCTTGATCTCCAGGCGCTGGGCCATCTTGTCGAGGCGGGCCTGCATGCGGGATTGCATGCGCTGTTGCATCTCCGGGGTCATTTCGCGCATGCCGGGGCTGGGCGAGGCCGAGGCGGGCACGGCGGCGAGTGTGGCGGAAAGGGCGAGGCCGGCGGCGAAGAGGGCGGTGGCGAGCTTGCTGCGGGAAGCGGTGTTCATGTGAATCTCCTGTGTGGTTGAAGGTACGGAGCCCATTAAACACGCCCGGTGTAAGCGGGATTTTTCATCCACCGGCGCTTTTGTTAACGGCATGTAACGGTTTGTCGTTCCCCTGTCACATCCGTGCCGCCGAGGCCCCGGCGCACTACACTAGCGGCCATGAACAAACGGATTCTTGTAGTCGACGACGATCCCGAGCTGCGCGAGCTGCTGCGCGGCTACCTCGGCGGCAACGGCTTCGCGGTGGACGTCGCCGGGGACGGCGCCGCCATGCGGCAGCGTATCGCCGCCGCTGCGCCGGACCTGGTGATCCTCGACCTGATGCTGCCGGGCGAGGACGGGCTGGCGCTGTGCCGCGAGCTGCGCGCCGGCCCCGCCACCCTTGCCACCCCTACGCTGCCGATCCTGATGCTCACCGCGCGCGGCGAGGACACCGACCGCATCGTCGGCCTGGAGATGGGCGCCGACGACTATCTGCCGAAGCCCTTCAACCCGCGCGAGCTGCTGGCGCGCATCCGCAGCATCCTGCGCCGCGCCGGCGAGAACGCTGTGCGCGGGGCGCCGGCCCGCGCGCTGGCCTTCGCCGGCTGGACGCTGGACCTCGGCGCGCGTCACCTCGTCGGCGCCGACGGCGTCGTCGTGCCGCTCTCCAACGGCGAATTCAAGCTGCTGCGCGCCTTCGCCGAGAATCCCTTCCGCGTGCTCACGCGCGACCACCTGATGGATATCCTCGCCGGGCGCGAGGCCGGCCCCTTCGATCGCAGCGTGGACGTCATGGTGCACCGCCTGCGCCGCCGCCTCGATGACGACGCGCGCGAGCCGGCGCTGATCAAGACGGTGCGCAGCGAGGGCTACATGCTGGCGGCGGACGTGGAGCGGCGCACATGAGGTTATTGCCGAAGAGTCTTTTCGGCCAGATCGTGCTGGCGCTGGTGGCCGGCGTCGTCGTGGCGCAGCTCGCCGGCGCCTGGCTGCTGCTCGACGACCGTTCGCGCTTCGGCGACCGCCTGCGCCGCGAATACGCCGCCCAGCGCATCGCCGGCATCATCACCGTGCTCGATGCGGCGCCCGCCGAGGAGCGGCCGCGCCTGGTGCGCGCGCTGAGCGTGCCGCCGACGCGGCTGACCCTCGACGAGCCCTGGCAGGCGAGCGGCGCCGAGCCGGGGCCCGAGGCGTCGGCGTTCCTGCAGCGCGTGGCACGCGAACTGGAGCGGCCGCTGCAGTTGCAGGTGCTGTCGATCCGCCATGTGCCGCGGCCGGAGCGGCGCCTCGGCCACGAGATGGAACGGCGACAGGACCGGCACGCGCGCCACGACGGCCCGCTGGTGCTGCTGGCGGTGACGCAGGCGCGGCTCGGCGACGGCACCGTGGCCACTTTCCGCCACGCGCTGCCGCAGCCGCCGTCGGACTGGCCGCTGCGCCTGCTCGGCCTCCTGGCCTTGCTGGCGGTGGTGGTGGCGCTGCTCTCCGGCTGGGCGGTGCGCCGCCTGACGCGCCCGCTGGCGTCGCTGGCCGATGCCGCCGACGGACTGGCACGCAACCTCGACCAGAAGCCGCTCGACGAGAAGGGGCCGCAGGAGGTGCAGCGCGCGGCGCGCTCCTTCAACACCATGCAGCGTTCGTTGAAAGCGTATCTGGAGACGCGCGCCCAGGCACTGGCCGGCGTCTCGCACGACCTGCGCCTGCCGCTGACCCGCCTGCGCCTGCGCCTGGAACAACTGCCCGAGGGAGAGTCGCGCTCAGCCATGCAGCGCGACATCGAAGAGATGGATGCCATGGTGGGCGGCACGCTCGACTATCTGCGCGCCGGCAGCGACACCGAACAGGCGGTGAAGCTCAACCTGAACGCGCTGGTCGAGGGCCTCGCCGAGGATGCCGAAGCGGCCGGCGCAAAAGTCAGTCTCCACGGCACGGCGCTGCCGGTCACGGCGCGGCCGCAGGCGTTGCGCCGCTGCCTGGCGAACCTCATCGACAACGCGCGCCGCTACGGCGGCGGCGAGGTCGAGGTGACGATCGCCGACAGCGCCGCGTCGGTGGAGATCCGCATCGCGGACCGCGGCCCCGGCATTCCGGCCGGGGAGCGCGAGCGCGTCTTCGAACCTTATGTGCGCCTGGAAGCCTCGCGTGCGCGCCACACCGGCGGCACCGGCCTCGGCCTGGCCATCGCCCGCGCCGTCGCCCGCGCCCACGGCGGCGAGGTGACGCTTGCGCCGGGAGAAAGCGGCGGCACGGCGGCGATCCTCACGCTGCCGCGCCGATGAAGGCGGCGCCCGCGCAAGAAGCGTCAACGCCGACAGGGTTTTTATCGGGGGCAGCGGGGACTACAATCAAAGTGGAACCCTCTGCGGTCCTGCATTCAATTGAGCAACGAAACCTCCAGCCGGAATGGCGTTTCGCCCCAGCAGCAAATAGCCCTTCTGGTCTTCGAAAACCTGGCTGAAGGTGTCATCTTCACCGACGCCGGCGGGACCATTCTTGCGGTCAATTCCAGCTTCACTCGCATTACGGGTTACGCCGCGGACGAAGTGATCGGCCGCAATCCCCGCGTCCTCCAGTCCGGCGTCCAGGAGCGCGATTTCTACGAGGAGATGTGGCGCACCCTGAAGGCCGCCGGCCGCTGGCGGGGCGAGATCATCAACCGGCGCAAGTCGGGCGAACTGTATCCGGAACTGCTGTCGATCAGCGTCGTGCGCAACGCCGGGGGCGGCGTCACAAACTACATCGGCGTCTTCTCCGATCTGAGCGAGCGGCTGGCGCAGGAGCGCGCGGTGCGCGAAATGCGCGAACGGCTCGATCTTGCGCTCGACGCCGGCGGCGTCGGCACGTGGCGCTGGGAGCCGGGCAGCGGCCGCCTGGAATGCGACGAACGCGCCTGCGAACTGGTTGCCGGATCGCAGAACAATCCGCCGCGCACGTTCGAAGCGCTGCTGGACCGCATCCCGGTATACGAACGGCCCCGCGTCATGGATGCCTTCATGCGCCCGACGCGCCGGCAACTGGCGTTTCGCGCCGAATTCCGGGTGGTATTGCCGGATGGCGTGGACCGTCATCTGGTGGCGCGCGCGAGGCCGCATTGCGGCGAAACGGACGGCGTCTGCCGCGTCGTCGGCGTCATCTGGGATGTCACCGAGCGCTACCTGCGCGAACGCGAGATCCGCGATCTCAATGCCACGCTGGAACGGCGCGTCGAGGAGCGCACCGCCGACCTGCAGGCCGCCGTGGCCGAACTGGAATCCTTCTCCTACTCCGTTGCACACGATCTGCGCGCGCCGCTGCGCGGCATCGACGGCTTCAGCAGGATACTCATCGAGGATTACGGCGACCGGCTCGACGAGGACGGCCGCCACCATCTTCAGCGCATTCGCGCGGCCAGCCAGCGGCTCGACCGCCTGATCGACAATCTGCTGAA
>Ga0209170_1000944_pt1 | contig 12562 bp, 10 predicted proteins | sample KloWWTKNB14_bulk_FD_187178 | JGI IMG/M metagenome (GOLD analysis project Ga0209170, IMG submission 187178) | Active sludge microbial communities from Klosterneuburg, Austria, studying microevolution and ecology of nitrifiers - Klosterneuburg... | ecosystem: Engineered > WWTP > Aerobic digester >...
TACCACAAGTGCGGCAACGGTACCGTTGCTTACCCCGAACCTGGCCGTATTTGTTAATAACTGGACCACCACACAAAGAGCACTTTTTTGGTTCATGACCTTTGAAAGGCCTCTAACCTAAGCCAGGTAGGACTTTCAGAAGGTTTTACCATTCGTTTTGTCCATTAACCCTACAATGTTAACTGCACCTATTTCCTTTTGTCCATTATCATGGCATAGACACGATCATTTCTTATATGCTCAATATCCATCCCGAAATCCATTGTCTTCATTTTCTGCATCCCCACTAGTTCCACATGGTTCTCATCATGAAGGGTAAATAGATAGAACGATTTGTTATCCACTAGGCTTAACAGGTTTTTCATGATGTCAAAGTCGCTATCCGGAATGTCCTTTCGTTTTTCAGAAAATTCCTGAATTGGAATCTTATAGAAATCATTCAGGATGGTGGCTAATATTTCACTCCCTTTGAAGAACGCATCTATGCTTTCGATCTCCCACACCTGGAAACCCTCATACAACCTACAGGTATCGCTAAATTCGCTAACTATCATTTTGACTGTTTTCTTTGCTTTTTACTCTGATCGAAGATCAGCAAAAATTAGTAACTTTAGTACGAATTGAAGTAAAAAAGCCACCTTCATAGAAGGTGGTGTTGAGAAGTCCCTTTAAGGGGCGGCACGTCAGAACTCGAAACTCTGTTGGAGAGCCTCGACTTTCTTTTCCTCTTTTTCTTGATGCTGAACGTACCGCTTGATCATATCCTCATCCAGACCTAGCGTGCTCCCGAAATAGCCTCTTGCCCAAAAGTGATTCCCCCAGTTCGGCTTCTGTTTGAATTGTGGATAGCTCCTGAATATTTTGATCGCCAGTTTGCCTTCAAATACTCCCAGAAGCTGCGATATAGAAATCTTCGATGGAACAGACACAAGCAAATGGATATGATCCTCTTGAACGCTTAAGTCTTCAACAACGCATCGTTTCCACTCACAAAGCATTCAATCATCATGCTCTACCAGCTCCTTAACTGCACCTTTCAATATCCGAAACCGGTACTTGGGCACCCACACATATGGTAATCGCACTAATAAACCACATGGCTGAGTCGCTTATATTTACCCAGAAGGCAAACATAGGCATGGCCTCAAGCACATGACCACAAGCAAAGCAGATGGTTTATCAAGGAAAAATAAAGCTACTCGACTTTGTTTCAAGAATGAGATAGCTTAATAACATTATCACTTCTCTAATTGACTTTTCAACTTATCCTCTACGCTCGTCAATAGCGCGTGGAAGTTGTCCCCGTATTCTGAAGCGAAAGCATCATTACCAGGAATGCCCAAGCGGATGCTTACCTGCTTTTGCTCGGTCTTTTTCTCCGTTTTATCTTCCAAGTAAATATCCGCCCATTCGATGTGGTCAAAATAGCGCCTCAAGCGCGTAATGGACTTGCGTATCGCGTCCTTCACATCCTCTCCGATGGTGATGTCTACCGCTTGCACGTTGATCTTGATCCCCGTTATGTTCTCCGTGTATTCCATGTTGTTTATTTTTTTAAGATTTCTTCAATATCCAATCCAAGTGCTTTCGCCACACCTTCACCATAGGCTGGATCCGCTTTATAGCAATTATGAGCGTGTCGCACTTGAATAAAGATCTCGGCACCACCCACTTCAGCCGCTGTATTCTTAAACAAGAGCTCTTTTTTATCCGCAGTGAGCAATCGGAAAAGGTTTCCGGGCTGAGAAAAGTAGTCGCTATCATCTTCCCTGAAGTCATAATGATCGGCTTCGCCCTCGATGCTCAGTCCCGGTTCTGTAAACTCCTTTTGTTCTTCCCATTGGCTGTAGCTGTTCGGGAAATAATGCAGTGTTCCACCTTCATTGCCATCTACGCGCATAGCTCCATCTCGGGATGAATTATGGAAGGGGCACTGCGGTTTATTCACGGGTATCTGATAGTGATTCACACCGAGTCGATACCGCTGAGCATCTCCGTAAGAAAACAGTCTGGCCTGTAACATCTTGTCAGGAGAGAAGCCGATACCAGGCACTACATTGGCCGGGTTGAAGGCTGCTTGCTCTACATCGGCGAAGTAGTTTTCGGGGTTTCTATTCAACTCCATTACACCGACATCGATGAGGGGATAATCGCCATGTGGCCAAACTTTGGTCAGGTCGAAGGGGTTAAAAGGACAGTCCTTTGCCTGTGCCTCGGTCATAACTTGGATCTTCATTTTCCACTTAGGGAAGTCGCCTCTCTCAATGGCATCGAACAAGTCGCGCTGATTACTTTCTCGATCACCAGCTATGATGGCTCCCGCTTCCTCATTGCTCAGATTTTCGATTCCCTGTTCCGTTTTGAAGTGGAACTTGACCCATACCCTCTTATTATCAGCATCGATCATGCTGAATGTGTGGCTTCCGAATCCATGCATATGGCGAAAGGATCTAGGTATTCCCCTGTCACTCATCGTGATCGTGACCTGATGTAATGCCTCGGGCAATAAAGTCCAGAAATCCCAATTATGGTTAGCACTGCGCAAATTGGTCTTGGGGTCTCGTTTCACCGCTTTGTTGAGGTCAGGGAATCGATAGGGGTCGCGCAAGAAGAATACAGGTGTATTGTTTCCCGTTAGATCCCAATTGCCCTCTTCGGTGTAGAACTTGATCGCAAATCCTCGAATATCTCTTTCTGCATCGGCTGCGCCCCGCTCTCCAGCTACAGTGGAAAAACGAACAAAGACATCGGACTTCTTTCCAACGTCTGAGAACAATTTTGCTCGTGTATACTTGGAAATATCGTGCGTGACCTTGAACGTTCCAAAAGCTCCTGAACCTTTGGCGTGCATACGCCTTTCAGGGATCACTTCTCGATCGAAGTGGGCCAGTTTTTCTAGAAACCAAAAGTCTTCTAGTATCATGGGGCCTCTCTTTCCCGCTGTCTTTACGTTTTGATTCTCCGCGATAGGCCTGCCCGAAACGGAGGCCAATTTCTTCTTATCATCCTTCTTAGCCATAGTTCTATGTTGGTTTTAATGACGGGAGATCGATCCACAAAAGATCAATTCAAATAAGCAGAGTACATCCAGACCAATTTCTCTTGCTCGCGGATGTAGTCGCTCATAAGTGCGTTGGTTCCTTCATCATCAGCATCGGCAGATAGATCCAAGATCTCACGTTGGAGAGCGATGATGATCTTCAAGGAATCGAGGGTGTCTTTCACATCCTTTATTCCATCGGCTACCTCAGCGCTCTCTTTTACCTTGGCTTCTTTTAGATAAGCGGAGAACTGATGGTTAGGCGTGTGTCCGAGCGTTTGTATGCGCTCAGCCACTTCATCGATCTTTATGAATAGATCCTCATACATCTCCTGGAACTTATCGTGGAGTTCAAAGAATTTATCTCCTCTGATATTCCAGTGATACCCTCTCACGTTCTGATAGAAGACCGAATAGTCCGCCAACAGTTCATTGAGTTTATCTGCTAGGACTTTGGACTTCTTGATATCCAGTCCGATCGCATTCAATTTTGCCATTTTCTTAGTTTTAACGGGTGAGTCTTGTGTGAATTTTATCGAGCCATATCAACAAGGACCTTTACTTCTGAAGGGTCATTGACGAGTGCTTCAAAGCCCTTTTCCACGATCTCGTCCAGTGATATGGTCCTGGTGACCAACTTCTCCACAGGTAGTCTTCCACTGCTGATGAGCGCAATGACCTCTGGGAAGATATTGCGATAACCGATGATGCCTTTTATCGTCAACTCCCGCAAGGCCTGATCCAAGGCATCGTGACTAACATTTTTGGAGAAGAGTGCGACCAAGACCGCCGTACCTCCATTGCGCAAACTCTTGATGCCCGTGTCGAATGATGCTTGTACACCCGCGGCATCAATGTAAACATCGACACCATGACCTGTCATCTCTCGGATCTTCGTTGGGATATCCTTATCCTTGGCATCAAAGGTCTGCGTGGCTCCAACTTCTTTGGCCTTCACCAGCCTGGCCTCTGAAACATCCGTAACAAATACCTGGGATGCACCACTGGCTATGGCGACTTGAACAGTGAGCAAGCCGATCGGACCAGCTCCTGTGACGAGCACCGTGTCACCCATCTTCATTCCGCTCTGCTGGAGTCCGTAGGCTGCGACTGCTGCGGGCTCTACGATGGCCCCTTGCTCAAAGGACATGCTCTTAGGCATCTTGTGCGCCATATACTCCTCCACCACCACATACTTGGCGAAAGCACCATTGGCCGTGAGCCCTACAAATCCCAACGGCTCTGAGAGGTTATACTCTCCACTTTCAATAAAAGGGCTCTCTGGATTTCTGAAGATCGGCTCTACGATCACTCGGTCACCGATCTTGACCTTGGTCACGTTTCTTCCAACTTCACTCACAACACCTGCGAACTCGTGACCCAGTGTTGTGGTGCCCTGATGGCCGTTGAGGGGGTATGGCGCATCAATGGGAATGAGTTGTGGGCCGTGGTTGTACTCGTGGAGATCAGAGCCACAGATACCTGCGAATTTCACTTCTATTTTTACTTGGTCGTCGTTGGGTGTTGGAATGGTGGCCTCCTCTACCCGAATGTCTTTTGCTGCATGCCAGCGAGCGGCTTTCATAGTTGCCATAATTCTTCCTTTTCTATGAACTTCAAACTTACGAAATTAAAGGATGATTCGAGTGAATTGTTATATATGTATTGATCTGCCCTTTTAATGACTTCTGTCAGCGTAGCTGTGGTTAAGAGTTGTTTGTGAAATTAGATTGCCTCAGCCCTGCACCGATAGAGAATATATTAAAGAGAAAACACCAAAGGGATAGAATGAAATTCAAAGTTTTAGACTCCTTAATCTCAAGGCATTAACAATCACGGAAACTGAACTGAAACTCATGGCCAATGCAGCGATCATGGGTGACAGAAGGATGCCGAAGAATGGGAATAGCACTCCTGCTGCTATCGGCACTCCGATGGAATTATAGATAAAGGCGAAAAATAAATTTTGCTTGATGTTCTTCATCACTCCATCACTCAGATGTCGTGCTTTTACGATGCCTTGTAGGTCTCCCTTCACCAAGGTGATCATGGCGCTCTCTATCGCCACATCTGTCCCTGTGCCCATGGCGATACCCACATCGCTTTTGGCCAAGGCGGGTGCATCATTGATGCCATCACCGGCCATCGCCACCACCTTACCAGCTGCTTGTAGTCGCTCTACTTCTTTGAGTTTGTCTTCAGGCAACATGCTGGCCTTGAATTCGGCCAGATCGAGTTCAGTGGCCACTGCCTGTGCGGTATTGTGATTGTCGCCAGTCAGCATAATGACTTCGATCCCTATATCTTGAAGTGCACGGATCGCTTTTGCACTCGTCTCCTTGATCCTATCGCCTATGACCACATAGCCGACTACTGTTTTATCAATGGAGAGATAGGAAACGGTCTTGCCTTCTTGTTGATAGCGCTTCGCCTCCGATTCCATTTCATGACCGATCTCTGCCTCGGCCTGCTCCATCATCTTCGGGTTGCCCAGCGCCACATGCTTCCCCTTGATACTCGCCTTTACGCCCATACCGGTGACGGCCGTGAAATTATCCGACTCAAGTCCACTTGACCCGATATCCACTGCTTTCTCCTTGCCATACTCCACCGTGGCATCGGCCAGTGGGTGTTCGCTATTGGAGTTGAGTGAGACAATGTACTGCAGTACTTCATTTTCACTTAGCGCTTGGCCGAAAGCACCGATCTTCTCCACCCTTGGCCTACCCTCGGTGATGGTACCTGTCTTGTCGATGATGAGTGTATCCACCCTATCCATCTTCTCTAGAGCTTCGGCATTTTTGATCAAGACCCCGTTTTGAGCTCCTTTACCTACGCCTACCATCACCGACATTGGAGTGGCCAGGCCCAGCGCACAGGGACAAGCAATGATCAGGACAGCGATGGCATTCACAAATGCATAGACATAAGCGGGTTCTGGCCCCCATAGCGCCCATACTATGAAGGTGATGACCGAGATGATGACCACCGCTGGCACGAAATACCCGGATACCGTATCGGCCAGGTTCTGTATGGGTGCCCGGCTGCGGCTGGCATCATTGACCATGTGGATGATCTGAGAGAGCAGGGTGTCGCTACCTACTTTCTCGGCCCTCATGAGGAAGGTCTGATTGCCATTGATGGTGCCGCTGCTCACTTGGTCGCCTTGCACCTTGCTCACTGGAATGGGTTCGCCCGAGATCATGGACTCATCGATGCTCGTTTGGCCCTCAGTGATACTCCCATCGACCGGTATTTTTTCTCCCGGCCTTACCCGGAGTATATCGTTCAATTGGATCTCATCAATGCTGACTTCTTGTTCGTGCCCATCCAGTACGCGTGTGGCTTTGTTAGGCGCGAGTTTCAAGAGTTCTTTTACTGCGGTATTGGTCTGGCTATGCGCTCTGGCTTCTAGCAGTTGGCCCAATAGAACCAATGTGAGTATGACGGTTGCTGCTTCAAAATAGACGTGTACCGCGCCTGAAGGAGACTTGAACTGATCAGGAAATACATCGGGGAAGAACATCCCGATAAGGCTGAACAACCATGCCACCCCCGCACCGATCCCAATGAGTGTGAACATGTTGAGATTCCACGTCCTGATGCTACGATAAGCTCGCTCGAAGAACATCCAAGTGGCATAGAAAACGACTGGGATGGAGAGCGCAAATTGGATCCAGTTCCAATATTTCTGCTCCATGAGATCATAGAGCGGATTCTTCGGGATCATTTCGCTCATCGCAATGATGAAGATGGGTAAAGTGAAGGCCGTTGCGATCCAGAACTTTCGGAGAAGATCCTTATAGTTCTTTTCTTCCGCAGAAAGGTCAACCTGCATAGGGACTAAGTCCATGCCGCAGACCGGGCAGGAACCTGATTCATCCTTCACCACCTCCGGATGCATCGGACAGGTCCATTGCGCTGATGACACAGTGGATAAATTCTGCTCCACTACTAGGTCCATGCCGCATACGGGGCAGTCTCCGGATGAGTCGTAGGTCTTGTCGCCCTCGCAGTGCATGGGGCAATAGAAGTTGCCGGTGCCTGTTCCTTTTGACGCTTTCTTCTCAGTTGTTCTGGGCATATCTCCGAGCGGGTGAATGCTATAGCTGCCACCATCGTTTTTCAGTGCAGTTTGAAGTTCTTCAATGGAAATATGCTCCTCCATCACGATGGTACCTTCTTCCTTTTCTAAGTCGACCGTTGCCTTGGAAACACCTTTGACCTTCGAGAGCACTCCTTCCACATGGCTGCGGCAGCCTTGGCAGGTCATTCCGTGTATGTGATAGGTGTGTGTCATTGGTGTGATGAATAGTTAGTTCTTGCACTTTGTTGACCAGGTTCAATGATCTTGATCCACTAGCGTCTTCTACTCACTTGTTGATACGGTCTCCTTCTGTTTTTTCTTACCATCTCTTACATAGACCGTGCTATGCGGGAATGGTATTTCTATTCCTTCTGCGTCAAAGCGTTTTTTAATGGTTTCAAATACATCTCGCTTTATGGCAATGGATTGCCCGTAAGTCGCGGCCCAAGCCCAGGCACGTATTTTAACAGCAGAGTCTCCTAGCTCTACCACCGCAACTCTTACCAGTGAAGTTCCGTCTGCCTTTTCCGCTTCGGTACGATTGTCGAGGTAGAATGGATGCTTGGCACATTCCTCACGCATGATCTCTTTGGCGAGGTCTACATTACTGTCATAAGAGATACCAATGACCACGTACTCGCAGCATTTTTCTTCATCGAGATTGAAGTTGACCACCTTCTCTTTATTGATGATCGAATTGGGAATGACCACTCTTCTGTTCTGCCAAGTACGGATCACCGTATGACGTAAAGTAATATCTGTGACGACCCCTTCAATTGAACCATCAATGGATACGATATCACCCATTCGAAAAGGCTTAAATGCGATGATAAACATGCCGCCTATGAGGTTGGATAATGCCTCTTGTGATGAGATACCTACGATAAGTGCAATGACACCTGCACCACCGAGCGCGGTCTGCGCTACTCCATGCAGTGAGGGTATGGCGAGCAAGCCAAATAGTATACCTGTGAGATATACTCCACCTACGGCCACATATTGCAGAAACTTGACATTGGTAGGGTCTTCTCCTTCTCTGATCTTACGCTGTATCACATGCTTAAACCAAAGGTTGATCGCTGCGGAACCGATGATCGTGACCACAGTCAACACCCCTAAGTAAAAGACCAGCTTGAAATTAGCATCTATGATACCATAAGACCCATCATCAACAAAGATGAAGCTGATGGCCATCACACCGAGGACTATCCAAAGTAGGGTAAGCAGTCGCTGTGCTATGTCAAGAGAGGGCATGAGGTCATAACCTGCTCGCTGCATCCTCCTTTTGAAAAAGCGTTTGTTTAAGAGGCGTGTAATTATAATAAGTACTATGACCACAGCAACCACCAAAGCGGCATACATAAGATCTGAACTGTGTGAGTTGAAGTACTCTTCCATAATTTATTGGCTGTGTTTCTCGATCAAAGACATCTACATCTGCATGCTTGTTCACTTGCTGTTCTTTCGCACCCAGATCGACCCATTCTTAGTGGTCGATCTAGTGAGCACTCCCTTTTCTGTTAGCTCATTGAGTAGCACTTCACTCTCCACTCTTGGGGTACCCGAAAGCACAGAATACTCTTTGGCGGTAAGCGTATGATACGTTGAGAAGAGCGACCCCGGATCCTTGCTGTATTCATTCTTGCTGATGTTCGGGTCGAGCTTAAGAATGGCCATCTCGTAGAAGGCATAGGGTTTGGATCCATGAACAACTTCTTGCCGACCAGAATTGTCCAGAACGATGATCGTTGGAAATCCTCTGACACCGCTTTCTCTGGATAGCTTCAGATCTTCTTCAAAGAGCGACTTGGCCTTGCCATCGAAGTCTGTTTTCAATTGTTCTACGTTCAGCCCGACTGCGGCTGCGGCCGTGGCCAGGTGCTCCCATTTAGCGATGTTCTTTTTCTGTAGAAAGACCATCTCGCGTATCTCTCGCATGAACAATTGAGCTTTGGCTTCATCCTGCAGTTGAGCAGCCTTGAAAGCGATCGATGGAGGATATGAAGAGTCGAGTGGGTCTTCCAGCCACAGGTCGCCATCAATAGGCATATCATAATGTATACTCACCTCGTCCCAATGACCGGCCACATCAGTAGGCCCGCTGATGCCTCCGCTGTTATAACTCCAATCGGGTAAGAGGCCGCCCATGCGGTACTCGATATCGATGTGATCACCATATTCGAGTTTGATCTTTCTCAATTGAGGCTCGATGCCCCAGCAGGAAGAGCAGATGGGATCAGTGAAGTAGACGAGCTTCACTTTCTTATCAGTGGTAGGAGATGGGGTGATGCTCGCCTCTTTGGTTTCGCCTCCGGGAAGTTCACAGCTACCCGTTTCAGGGTCGCATAGCAAGGGATTGTTCTTTGTCTTGTCCTCGTTCATGTTCTTTGCATTTGATTGTCCCTGACATGCTGTAAGGCTGAGCAGTGACGTGATCAGTATAAAGAGATCCAGTCGGATTTTCATCGTTTCATTTCTTCACTTCTTCTGAAGCTGCAAACTCCTCCATCTGCGTGATCAGGTGGTTCTCAACGGTATAGATCTGCACCCATTCCTGTTTGAGCTCGCGGCCCGATCGCTTCACACGCTGATGCTCCCTACCCCGGACTACAACCTTGTTGCCCTCCGTGATGAATTCGAGTGGTTCGAAGTTGATGATCTCGGTCCTGTTGAGGATGCTGTTCATGAATGCCCGCACACCTTCTTTCTTCTCGAACACTCCACTGGGAATGATCTGTGTGCCATGATATATCCACACGGTGTCCTCAGAGACGGTGGCTACGAATGCGTCCACATCGCCACTGGCGAATGCCGCGAACATGGTGTCTACTACAGCTTTTGCTGATTTTTTCATGTTTTCGTTCTCTTTGTATTGTTTATCGTATTTCTTCTACATCTACCACTCTCTATCGCCAACTCATGATACAGTCACCTTGAGCATTCTCGCACTTATCGAGTACAGCCACTGCAATTGTTCCCACACCAGATGCGCCTCTTGTAAAATACGTATCATACGCTCGCTCTTTGCGGTAAAGTGCTCTGACCCTGTTGCGCTGAAGTCTGGTAGCTGATCCTCGAAAAATGCTGCATTGTCAGTATAGGTCTTCGCCACTTCGCAAGAAGCGTCTTTTGTGCATTGCAGCGTCATATCCAAGTTCTGCCTGATCTTCCCGATAGCATGTTCGAATTGTTCCGATGCCTCGGTGGTCTCATGGCTCTGAATAAAGGTACTCAAAGAAGCGAGTGAAGCGAGAAAAGTATGGTTGAGGACAACTAGTTCATAGTTCCTTTCCATCGCATACTGTTTGGACTTGGGCTCCTGTGCCATGCGTTGAAAGGCTGAATTCAGATCGGAGGTCTGTAAAAATGCTTCTCTGCGTGCCAACCTATAGCCGATCGGAAGGTCACCCTTCTTCTGATAGTATTCGCCTATCTCGTGGAGGAACTCCTTATTGGCCCGCAGGCTTTTCTCGATGCTCGCCTTGATCTCAGTCGACTCCCACGTGGGCCACAGCCAGCGCATCGCGGCATACGACAATCCTGCACCGACCAGGGTGTCGACAATGCGGAACTTGATCACGGTCATGATATCAGGACTGAGCAGGGCAAAGATGAAGACCACATTCAAGGTGATGAAGATGGCTGCCGACCTGGCGTTCCTCTGCGCGAGTGCAATGGCAAAGACGAGAAAGACGATAGCTAAGACTCCGTAGGCATAGGGATTCTGTATGAAGAAGACCATGCCGATGGCGACAAGCCCCCCGATGAGTGTGCCAACCATACGGTCTTTGGCCCTACTTTTTGTGAGGCCGTAACTAGGTCGCATTATGACGATGATCGTCAGCAGGATCCAGTATGGATTCTGAAATGGGAAGAGCGAACCCAGTGTATAGCCGATCATGATAGTGACGGCCAAGCGTAGAGAGTGCCTGAATATGGTGGACTTGAAACTGAAGTTCCTGAGTACAAGATCCGGATCTAATTCTTGAGAAACAACAAATCGTTTAGCTGCTTTTCTATCGATGATATTGATATCTATGGTGCCTTTTTCGTCCAATAGTTGCTTTATCCTTTTTAGTTTTTTGAATTGCTTTTCCTGATAGCCTAGCAGATTTTCGAGCATGAGATATTCCTCAGACCTTAGTGTTCGATATCTTGAGGATAATTCAATGCGTGTTGCTTCAAAACATTTTTCCAATGCATCGCTTGCTGGGAGTTTTCTTGTATCGTTTCCCGCCTCGGAGATCCTTCGCAGTTGGCGCGCCATTTCGTATATTAGATCCTGAATTAGTTGAAGGTATCTAAGATTAGCGCTGAAGAGCACGTCCATACGATCGTAGTTTACCGGATTGGCGATGGCAGTCTCCATCATTTCGACCAATTGTACGAATACTAACAGCCGCCTATCCTGATAGTCGGAATGACCACGAGTAGATCTCTTACTGATCAGTATCCTTCTTAGAGACTCGTGCTTTGTAGTAAGCTCGCTTTGCAACTTCATGTTCTTGGACATCAAGTCTTCGCGGTCGTTGTACGGGTCGACCAATTTCCTGCGAGTTTCTAAGAACTCAGCTGTGAGCACATAAGTCTCCGAAAACAATTCTTCTGTTTCTTCGGTAGGGTGGATATGATACCAGATCTTAGCTAATAGCAAATACCAGACACCTCCTAGGCCAATGAACAGCGCGAATTGATAGATCGCAATTTCTTCGGCGTCGTGAGCAAAGCTGAGTACTAAAGCCAGTAGACCAGAGAAGCTGACGAGCGAGGCCCTGAATCCATAGATCGAGAGGTAAGCGATACCAAAGCCGAGAAAACCGATCACGGACAGGGCAAGCCAGGTCTCATAGTGCAGATAACCCCCGATGAATCCAACGACCATGGCCAGTGCCGCTGAGGTGAGAATACCGATCTTTTTGTGGCGGAAACTCCCACTGATATCGCTGGGCGAACTCCAGAATGCTCCGAAACAGAGAGCCAGACCGATCTCGTACTGGTCGAACCGTATGCCCAGTATGATAGGTAGGGAGACTGCAATTCCGACCAGTACAGCTCTTGAGAAACTGGTACTCTTTAAGATTTGTAGTAGCTCCTTGAGGTACTCGGAAATATAGGTGGTCGGCTTTTTCAACATTCGCGATACTATTTCATAATGCTAGGTGGTCATCGCTATTTCGAATGCGTCTTCGTGTTTGAGGGTGACCTTGGACTTGAATGCTTGGGCGAGATGTATTGCGTTATCCAGAACATTGACCGAAGAGTCGTTAAAGTCGGTTGCAACGATGATGTTTTTTAGTGATTTCATAATCACTGCCGTCCGGAACAATCCTAGCTCGGCAGATTGACGTTCTGGAAGACCTGGTTTTGTTGAACTGGTCTGCTGGACACTAAAGTTAGGGTGGTCCGAAGTTAAAAAACGTAAGTTGTTGAGTTGG
>Ga0209170_1000947_pt1 | contig 12516 bp, 7 predicted proteins | sample KloWWTKNB14_bulk_FD_187178 | JGI IMG/M metagenome (GOLD analysis project Ga0209170, IMG submission 187178) | Active sludge microbial communities from Klosterneuburg, Austria, studying microevolution and ecology of nitrifiers - Klosterneuburg... | ecosystem: Engineered > WWTP > Aerobic digester >...
GCGAGGCCATTGATTATGTCGTAGCAAATCCGGATAAGGGTCTTTTTGAAGGCCCTCCCTCCGCCCCCTTCGTCACCGACACGAACGCATGGGTGGAACTCGGACTGAAGCAGGCCATACGCATGGCCGTGGAAGGAGGGTACGATCGTGTCTCTTGGACCAATGGTGAGCAGCAGAACGATCGGTACAGCCTGAGTACATACGTAACAGATATATCTGCTGCAAAAAACTCTGATGGCACATACGACATCGACGTTAATCTGAAGGACGGAGATACTAAGTCGCTTCAAAGAGTTCCTGAAAATGAACTTGAAGACCACGTTGGGAAGGAATTTGCACCGCGCTTAGTGAGCGGGGTTTCAGAGGCTAATAAAAGAGGAGATGTTCGTGCTAAATTCAAAGGGCTTGAATTAGAAGTCGGCGGCTCAGGCATGAAGGGCTTTTACGACAAAATCCTCCCTAACGTAGCCAAGAAGGTGAGCAAGAAGCTGGGGGGTGATGGGAAGGTGGGTGAGACGAGTATTATGGCGGACAAGCAAGGATGGAAAATCACTCCACCTGAGCAAACAACTAAGGGCCAATGGCTGGTGAAGCGCAGCGACGACCCACTCTCATCGGGTATTTGGGCCGACACAAAGGAGGTCGCGGAAAAGGTGCTGGCGGAACAGAAAAAGAAGTTTGAACAGGCCCAGCAGTCCATCGAGATCACCGATGCCATGCGCGACAAAGTGGGGCTTGGAGTTCCACTCATGCAGAGAAAGTCTCCAAAACAGACGGCATCAGTATTCCATAAGCACGGAGTAAACAATCTAACAGCAAGGGCTCACATGGAAAGTGTTGGGCTTGATCCTGCATTTATAGATGATGTATTGGTAGAGCTTGCTGGTCTTGAGAATAAAAAACCCCCGGTCTCAAAATCAACCTCTAATACCATCAATAAATCTACCGGTGTTACAAAGCCAGTGAACAAGGTTACGGTAAACGACCGAACAGCCCTTAAGGACCAGATACGCCTTCAGTCCCGAGCCGCTACTGGTGCCAAGAAGGATATCCGTGAGCGTCAGAAGGTGTTCTCTGACTCGGTAAAAGCAAGCCTTGACCTTCTTTACGGAAAGATCACACCAAAGCAAGCATCCTCTATAGTTACAAGAGCAACGAAAGTTGATCCTTCTAATCATAATGCGATAGCCCGGTTCATTGACTATGCTGACCGCGTGATCGAAAACGCCAATTATGCACAGTCCTTATCAGAGGCTAAGTCAGCAAGGAAAAAGGCGGCTAAGATCGCTGCCAACAAAAAGGTTCCTAATAACCACAGGGACGCAATGCTTGCTGCATCAAAAATAGATGTGTCATTGATAGATGACCCACAAGTGTATGCGGACAAGGTAAATGAATATGCCACAGCAATGGCATCCGTTAAGACATCTCGCTACAATCAATCGAACACAAATGAGTTTATGGAATTCCTTGAACCACTGGAAAAAGAAGTGGACGATGCCTACCGCGATATCATCAAGGAAGAGTATGGTGTATTCGATACTGGTGAGTTGAATCCAAAGGAATTCCTTAAAGCACTGGAGGCCGAGAACATAGATACGGCCATGTCCGAACTTGACTCGAAGGAAAAGCGTGATGAACTAACGCGCAGGATCCGCGAAATGGCGGATAGTAGAGCCAGTGCTCTTTCGTCCTATTCGAACGAGGATATATCTGAAAGGCAGTCAGGTATAATTGATTCACTCAAGAAGGCGAACATTGATCGCCTTAGCCTTCAGCAGCAAGCCGACTACATTAAGTTTGCCGATAACATTCTTGTGAACGATGCTTTTTATGGAGCAGACTACATGGGTGCCATTGCCGACAACAGTGTACAGATAGAGGATGCGCTTGAAATATCGGCCAAGATGCCGGTGCGAAATATATTTAGCAGAAGGCTTGCCCTTCAGGGTATGAGCCAAGATGATATGTTCTCGTTCTTTTGGAGCAAGGATGTTCGATCGGCCAAGATCCAGAACCGGATTGGGTACGGGGATTATATCCGTGGAAAGCAGAAGTGGACCCAGCAGATGAATGATATCGGTCAAAAGATGACCAAGTTCTATCGGGCACTTTCTAAAAAGTACAAGGACTCCTACGGCGAAGAAAGCATGACCGCAGAAGGAATGGTGGCTTTTGCCATACAGTCCATGCCGGGACTTAATGAAGAAGGGTCTTTTGAGGCAAGAAAAAGTATCATCCAAGAGGATATCAAAGCCAAGAGCAACGATAAGAAACTTCAAAAAGAAGCTGTTGCGGCGGGCATTGTTTTCAATGACCTGATAGCTGAGTCGAAAAGTATTGAGGACCTGTTGGAGAAAACGAAGAAGAAGTATCCCGCTGCTTACGAGTCCATAAATTTCTTGATAGACCTGTCAAAGCCATACAAAGACGCTATTAAGGACAATGCCGAGAACACGTGGAACCAACCCGGAAACTACGACGACCCACACTACATACATACCAGGTTCAAGGAGCGTCCCGGTGCAGTAATCCCACTGGATCCAGCGGCCCCAAAGAGTGTAAATAGTACTTCTTTGCGTCCGAAAATGGCAAAGTCAACGCTATCCAGGCAGAAGTACCACACCCTTGCTCCTAACAGGATAATAAGCTATGATGCCAGGCACAATGTATTTGGCTCCATATCGAACAGCTTGTATGATGTATATACGAGTAGGGCGCAAATGAGGATGAGTGAGTTCTTTAAGATGCCTGATGCTGTATCCGTGTTCGGGTCTCCTGAGAATATATCGTTTGTGAACGAAATGGTAAAGCGTTTCGTTGCCGCGCAATACTTAAAAGAGGACGAGGCATCCAAGTTGCTTTCTGATGTTGTTAAGGCTACCAGGAAGATCGCTACAACAATGGCGCTTGGTGGTTTTACCCAGATAGCAAAACAGGGTATTGAGGCTATGACGCAGACCACGGTTCTGCTCAACGGAAGGGTTGATAAGATAGTTAAGATGGGACCCAGCATTGGGGCTGCTTCCGAACTTATCGGAAAGTATTCTATTGGAAGTAGGTCTGGTATTCAAGGTGCAACAAAGTGGGATGGAAAAGTAAAACAACATACTGCGGCACTTGAAGCGGCGATCAGGAATAGGGCGTGGGATCATGTGAAGCAACATTCAGAGGGGGCTTCAAAGCTGCTTTTGTATTCACTCACTAAAGGGGATACGTCCGTTGCTGCTATGTCGTTCATGGCATTATACGAACAACAGCGTAAAAAGCAAGGACATCGCGTTAGGGACTGGAATACAGAAGGTGAATTACACGATGGTGATCAGCAAAGGATAGACGCGGCTACGTGGGCGAACAGCATGATCAACCAGTTCATGACATCCAGCGACTCCGCTCAAATGGCAAGTATCGCCAAGTCCGGTGGTAGCGGATTTGAAAAGTTGTTCAAAATAGCAGCATTCCCATTCTCCAGCTTCAGCATACAGGCCGCAAGCAAGAAAGCCGTTGATGCGTCAACGATGTACGCCTGGACCAAACTTGCGCTTCAGGGAGACAGTAAGCGAAACGAGCTTGCCGTAGGGAAAGCCGCACAATCGTTTCTTGCCGGTGCATTAAGCTCTGCGGCGTATGCAATGACAGCAGTTTATATGGTCGGCGCACTAAAGGACTACCTAGCAGAACTTCTTGGTAGCTTCTTTGACGATGACGACGAAGGGGATAAGGACTTCGTTACAATGGCAAGTGTCATTCAAGGAATGTACATGCTCGGGTTTATGGACACGGACATCAATGCTATTGTTCAGAAAGAACAAAGAACCAGGGTCAAGGCAGCTAAGGCAGGTGTTTCATCCGATGAGATCAGGGCGCAGCGCAAAGAGACACAGCCTGAGTTTGATAAGAAAAAAGTTCTAAGTAGATACATTGCGGATGTTTCTGGAATCAGTGCCGTGCCATTGTTGTCTGATGGAGGTATAGATTTCTTGAACTACCTGAAATACAAAAGCCTTGTAAAAGAGGGAAGTGAATCCGTCATGAAAAAGGATGGCACTCCTATGAAGTTCACGGCTTGGCAAAGAACAACACAAACTCCATTTTACCGGTACGGACAAGGGTGGAACGATGACAATCCATCAGGACTTTATGGGGTAATAACCCAGAACGCCAAGAGGACAGCAGAGCAAATAGAACTACTCCAAAGGGTTACCCCTAAGGACGAATAATCGTTAGCACCAAACCACCAACCTCACCAATAGATTTGCCAACTGATGCTCGACCTACAAATCTGCTTTCGCGAAACGTGTGACGGCATCGTTCTAGTAGATAGAACGGGGTTGTATAACGCAACCACAAATCCAGGTGGATACGGTGTTCAGAACGAAACATCCCCTGCCGCCTTTACGACATACGTATTGTCGATATGGGGCGTAGGTGTTGACCCTTCCGAACCGCCGCTATACACACTTGACCTGTTATCTCCCTTACCAACACCTGATAGTGATGGGTATTACGAGTGGGAAATATCCGCATTGGATATGGGGGTTACAGCCATTCAAAGTGGTGTGTGGTATGCTGAGGTGAACGCTTCTACGGCCATCACTCAGTATGCCGCTGATAACAGCCCGTTATTCACGTTGGATGTGAAGAAGAAGATCGTTGATCCGATCATGGAGAAGCTGGACCCACTGAAGAAATGCAGCGATTGCGGGGGTAAGTATGACGTATTCTCGGCTTACCAGACAATAGCCTGTAATGGTGTTTGCTCCGCAGAGCAGACCACCAATATCATTAACTGGCTGTATAGCCAAAAACCCTGTTGCTGATGTGTGCCGGAAGTTGTCAAGGAGATTGCACATGTGGTGCATCCGTTCCAAGAGGTCCAAGAGGTTTTACTGGACCCGCTGGTGCTATTCCTGTGTTTTCCATGGGCAGCATTACTGCTATCCCTAATGGTCAGCCACCAAGTGCTACGATCACTGGAACGCCCACTAACCCGGTGCTGAATTTTACTGTTCCTATTGGAAATACAGGAACAGCCGGAGCGGCAGGAGCAGCAGGAACCAATGGCGCTGCCGGTGATAACGCTTGGGGTAGATCGTTGATCTCGTTTCCGCAGCCCGCAATTGGCGCAACGGCAACAATATTCTGTTCGAATACTTCATTCATGGAAATTGGTCTGCCTATCTGGATAGAAACAGGTGGCAGCTACAGAGTAACCAACGTTACACCAATAACCGTTGATATTCAAAACCTTGGATATCCATTGAATGCAGCGCCGGGCGTTGTGATCACTTCCGACTCTTTCTTCCAACCACTTGTAGTGGCACAAGGGGAGCGTGGTCAGCCAGGTCTTAATGGTTCGAACGGATCCAGCGGAGCAGCCGCATTGATACAAATCGTCAATACGATACCTACTACGGCTCCTACGCCCGGACAGGAACTGGTCATGTATCAGAATGATCCTGTTACGGCAACGACCTTCAGAGCGTATCAATGGGATGGTGTTTCAGCATGGATCGCAGGAGCAAACTTCGCTGGTACTCCCGGAACGGCGGTTCTTTCGGCATCCGGTAATCCACAGGTGAACTTCCCGTCTTACCCCATCGGTACCCTTGCGTTCAATACCGCCAATGGTGACCTTTACGCAAAGACGGCTGCTGACCCAGCGCCATGGAGCCTTCAGTTCAACACGTTCCCTACGTTTGACGAGGTTGCTACAAAGAGTGGTGGCAACCTTGGTACCGTTGCTCTTACGGCAAATAAAGTCGTTGGTAATATCCCACTTGACGCAACACACGTTGCTCCTGGAACATACACGTTCGACCTAGTGTATTCAGATGTTTCGGTATCGCTTGACAGCGACATAGCCATTGACTACACCACAGCAAACTACATCAATTCCGGTCGCTGGGTATGGCAGATAACCAACGTTGCAGGGGTATCAAAGGCTGTTACGTATGCCATAGGTAAATTCCTGAGAAATAATACGCTTACACTGCCTGTGACAATTGCTCCATCGTCCACAATACATTACTTGTGTGTCAAGGATAAGGTAAGTGGAAAGATCACCATTTCTGATGCCTACGTAACCGTGGCTATTTGATGCTGAGTAGCGCAGAAATAACAGCGCGGATAACACGCTACGGATGCTGTGCGTTGACGGAGTTGAATAGCGCCGTTGAGAGCGAAACCTTCGGAGATACCGCGTGTGCAAAAAAGCACCGCAGACTCGCTACATGGCTTACATGGGCGCAAGGCATTATGTGCAGCACTGTTACGGATACCAATCCTGACGGCTGTTATACTGTTGCTTACGCTACGCAGATAGCCCGTAAAGCTGATTGCTTCTGTGACTGCGGATGCGGATCAACAGACCCTTGTACTGTAGAGGTTTCGTATACCGTTCAAAACACGGCCACCGTTTCCGATAGGGAGATAATAATGGACGCTGGTCCTCAGTTGGGTGACAGCTACTTGCTCACTGACCCAAACACCGTTACCGACGGGACATGGACCGGTGGCGATATTGTTACTTGGAATGGCACAGACTGGACCGTTGTTGTTCTTCAACAAGGGGAGGTCGCTAGTATAAACGGTATTTATTGGGTGACGAACGGCGTACAGCCGGGACTTATGTACCCTACGGTTACTACTGTATTCAGTTCTGTCCCTGTGAACTTCAGTGTTGTGAGTGACTACCCATGGATCGCGGCGAACATGGATGGTTCTGCGGCGGTTCAAATACTTACTCCTTCAAGTACAACACCCGGTCTTGAATGGGTAACAGTACTCACCATTGCCGCAAGTCTTCTGGCAACCCAGCAAACGATCGGACTGGCAGGATTCCCAGCCGTTGCTGTTCGTGTGGTATATACTGATAGTGATGGGTGTGTTGGTATCTCAGGAAACGGGGGTCTTCAGCCTCCTCCTAGCTGTGTTATTGATCCGAACTTCCAGCTTGATAACCTTGACGAAGTTCCTTCTCTTATACAGGTGGGGGATATCGTTACTGTGAACGGAGAGGGAAACAATCAGTACTACATGTGGGATGGCATTGAATTCGATGCGATGTTCCCTCCGATCACGTATGGCCCAGTGAATGGGGTGTACATGCTGATGCCTTACGAGCCGAACAACCTTAATACTACGGCGGGTACGGCAATTATCGAACTGGAGATAGACGGCAATTGGATCACTGTATTTAGTGGTAATAACGCTACGATATTTGCCGGTATTCCGATCACTCCGCTTCCGGGTGTTGTGACGGGGGTAAGAACAACGTATGTCCGTCGAAACTGCGTGTACCTGGTGACCGGAACGCCGAACACGGATGTTGATGATTATACACCTGATGTTTGCGGAAGCCAGCCACAAGTGTTGACCGTTGTTTGGAGTGATAATCCACCAGCGGCTGGAACATACCTGATGCTTATTGTCAACAACCCGACAGGTGTTGATATGAATGGCCTGTTCTTGCCGGGGTCTTTGTTCGATGCCGTAACTCCGGGTAATGGAACCACTCTATTTGTATTTGATGGACCTATTACGACAGGAACACAGATAGCAGCTATTGTTGTTCCGGGAGTTCCGGGAGAATCCATTATTGACCTATATCCTCAGAACCTTATCATTCCTTCATCAGTACCCGAGATCTACCTATATGCACAGCCGGGGACACTTGCCCCTGTTCGGACGTATGCGAACGGGCAGCTAGACACTCCGGTTCGCATGATGTTCACCTGTGTTGACGCAGGGGCTATTGAAGTATATGTAGACTCAACAACACCGGACTGTGAGACCCAGACCGGCACGATGAGTGTTGCCGCTGTTTCTGCTGGTGATCCAGGAGGTGGATTGGTGGATATCCGGTACTCACTCGATGGCATGGTGACATGGATTGACTACACGCCAAGCATTGTGTGGAACGAACTTGTTTCTATTGGACCATTCCCACTTGATGTAGAGATATACCTTGAATTCAGTGATGACGAAGGAGTGATAGGAACCGGTTATTTTCCTGGCCCTATAACTATTGTAGGTGGGTGTGAATGCGTTCCTACCTATGGACCTATCGGCTTGAAGTTCAGGGATGTAATTGATTACGCAGACCTGCCTGACCCGAACGGTCCTGAATACGTCGGAGGCTATGTGTATATCGAAGAAGATAGCACCGGAACCTGCCCCTTCGCGGTACCATCGTGGGTACAGGCCAATGAAACAGGTCCTGGCTCTGGTATCTACGCATGGGATAGTAATCTGGAAGCATCTACGGAGCCAGACTATGTGATCTGGATAGGAGTGGATGGAAGGGCATGGTATATGCCCCCTAGTACTCCACCAAGCGGACCGTTGACAGCACCCGAACCGTATGCGTTATCCGTTGTCTTAACAGGAAACACAGTTTCCGGAAACGGACAGAGCAACTACGTAATAGTATCCAACAGACCATATCGCGTTGATGTGCTTGTACTTGGTGTATGGATACCAGTTTGGTATGGAATAGAAGACACCTTGTTCGGATTGAACAGAGAGACGTTCATCATTGATGTACAAGGTGCAATAACAGGAATAAGGGGTGTGGTCGATTATGATACATGCCCAGTTTACTTACCCGGAATAATAGCATGAGTTACACAATAACAGTAGGCGCTGGATACATCGTAAAAACACCCGCTGGTGGTATCCCCGTCGTAGTCAATTCTGCCAACGTAGTTACGGAGGGCGGCATAGAATCAATTCGGAAGGTCAGTGTTCCGGTATCGGTATCAACACCTACCGGATACACGTATTACATTGACTTCTACATTGTGTTGAACCTTGTTGATGGCAGAGAGGAAACCATATACATGGCTTCTGTAACGAACCAACCGACATGGACCAATGACCTAGCCGGAGTTAATACCGCCATAGCTGACATCTACGGTTCATTCGTGAATGGTGGAGGTGGTGGAGGTGGCGGTCAGGTCAATAGCGTTGTGGCCGGAACCGGAATAGCCGTGGATAATACTGATCCAGTAAATCCCGTTGTGAGTGCTACTGGTGGTGGAACTGGCGATGTTGTTGGTCCTGCAAGCGCCATAAATGGCGCAATTCCATTATTTGATACCACAACCGGAAAGCTGCTCCAAGATAGCGGAATACTGTTACCCGGAATTATCGAAGAAGATCCCGGTGGCGGCATTGGCCTTATTGAAAGCACTGCAGTAAGCCCGATCATTCTAAAGAACATCGACGGCGGTACCGGCATAACGGCTTCAGCAAGTACTGGAAAGGTGGTGCTAGACCTTGACGATACGGCGGTAACGCCCGGCGCGTATACCAACCTGAATGCTACTATTGATGCGCAAGGCCGGATAACGGCTGCGGCAAGTGGGCCGACCCGCGTGATCAACACGCAGCCGGGAACATCTTACACGCTGGCGGCAACGGACGACGAAGCAACAACAGCAATGATCCAATTGAGTAACGCGGCGGCTATTGCACTAACCTTTCCACTGAATGCTACGGTAGCTATTCCTGTGGGGTTCAAGGCGCGTGTAAAGGCGGTCGGAGCGGGCCAAGTGACCGTAACATACGCAGGGGGAACGGTTGTGAATAGCATGGGTAACGCCTATAAGACATCTGGCCAATACGCGGAGTTCGATATAACGAAAACAGCCACCGATACATGGGCAATTGACGGAAACCTGACAGTCTAATGGGAGTAGCTAACGCACGGTTTACCAACCTGAAGGTGATGAAGACCAATGGCATAGACCAATTGGCCTACATCGACAACCCCACATTTAGACCTGATACTATAGGTGCTTTCTCGTTTTGGTATAAACCAACAACTGTTCTTTCGGCAGATGCTCGTATGGGTATTATTGGGGTAGGTCAAAAGAGCGCAACGGCGGGATTCTTTTGGATCTCGCAACGGTTCGTGGGGTTTACTACACCGGCGAACACACCACTGCTTGAGGTTGGATTCAGGGCAAACACCGCAGGTGCGGCGGACTTGATAACAGCCAGCACCACACTTGTTGCCGGTCAAAGATCCCATTGGGTGGCCCAGACCAATGGTAGCACCATCATGATCTATCGCGATGGCGTGTTGCAGACGGCCAATGTTTGGTTGGGATCAAACACGGGCAAATGGATGGGCGGACTGATCGAAACACAACACCGCCTAACTGTCGGATGCGAGTTCTTTGGTAATGCCCCTTCTAACTATGGGGATCAAGAGGTTGATGAAGTGATGTATTTCAACCGATCACTGACTGGGCCAGAGATTACATCGTTGTACAATATAGGATCACCAGTAGACCCGAGGAAGCTCTTCAGCCTTCATCCGACCATGGCTTCAGCCTGTAAGATGTATGTGCGATGCGGCGATAGATATTCCTCCGGTGTTCTGCGTAATAGGATCGGATCAGCCACGAACGATTGGACCTTAGTTGGGCCTCCGACATTCGTCACACCAAGCTCCGACGAATTGAGCATAGCACCTAGCGTATCTGTGGGCGATACGACAGCGAGAATAAGTTTCGCAACGAGGGGACCAGCAACGGTTACGGTGAAATACTCAGCCGATCCCGCCTTAGCATCACCATCAACATCGGGATCAGTCACATTGACCTCCGCCACCGACTTCACTGGAAGGATCGACATTTCCGGATTATCAGCCAATACCACCTACTACTACACCATAGTGGTGAACGGCATGGATCAAACAACGTCTTCTTTCCCGTCCTTCAAGACATTCGTGGCTAATGGCGCTGCAACTTCTTTTTCCTTCGCCTTTGGTTCATGTACCGCGCACTACGGTACAGTGGGATCGGACACCATCTTCGATGCGATACCTGCTGGTGCGCGGTTCATGCTCCACCTTGGTGACCTGATATATGCGGATGTGGCTCCTGCTGTAACCACGCTTGCTGGATTCAGGGGCCGCATGCAAACAAAGCTAAAGGGTGGTGTCACCCATGAGGCACGATATAAGGCATTGCGTAAGACGAGGCCGGTATTTACCACATGGGATGACCATGACATCACCAGCGACTACGACCAAGGACCGCTAACAGCCATCTACTTGGCGGCAAAACAAGCGATGCAGGAATACCTGGCTGCTCAGAATCCCAACAGCCCAACCTCCGGGGAGTTGTACTACACGTTCCAGTATGGCGATGTTGGCTTCTTCGTGATCGACTCGCGTTCATTCCGCAGCACCAAGGCCAGCACGGACAATGGTAGCAAAACGCAACTAGGTTCTGTGCAACTCGCCGCGCTGAAGTCGTGGCTGCTGACGAACAAGACGGCGTTCAAAGTGAAGGTCATTTGCACCTCTACTCCCATGCACGGCTACGCGGCCAATACGGGTGGCGATTCCTTTGGTGGTCAGTACGACACATTCCAAGTACCTACAGGAGCGAACGGATACCGCACCGAGCGCAATGACATCTGGGATTATATCGACGCGAATCAAATACCGGGCGTGATCGCCTTATCCGGTGATCAGCACTGGTCCGGCGCGTTCAAAACCACGCACGCTGGACGTGCGCGATACGAGTTCACATCCTCACCACTCAACCAGTCGGGTGCCGACTTTCTGACCCCCGTAGCCGTTACCGCCGATCCTACGAACGGTCCCGTGTTCTTCAAGTATAACGGCGCGAACAATGTTGGCGTTGTTACGATCGACACTTCCGTTTCTCCGGCAACCGTTTCGTTCCAACTATATGGACCGGGTGGATCGCTGGGTTCATCTAATCTCAAAACCATTGACACTAACGCCATAGACGCGGGGCTGTGAACGCACTAAGTATATGGCTGGAAAAAAGTACACATAACCCCTTAAAGATGGAACTGATAAACTTAGGATTGAACGCTGTGATCTTGTTCGTACTGTACAAGCTCCACAAGAAAATGGTCGGCGGTTCGTTGATCTCGAACGAAGACCTAATTAACCTAGCAAGCAATGACAAGCGTACTAACCCTTGAGTTCTGGCAGAACTTAGCATGGTTCAATAAAGAATCTTTTGCCTTAGCTGTGATAAGCGGGTTTCTGTTTGCTGGTGGATACGACATTTATAAGTTCGTAAGGAACCTGGTAGTAAAGGTTTTCAAAAAGAAGGATAAGTGAGCTTCGTCTTGAACATACTGAGAAGGCTTTTGGTGCGACCGGTAATTGGACTCGCAACGATCGGCGTTGGCACTGGTGACTACGGAAGTGCATGGCATGACCTTCGCGCCTCCTTACCTGTGAACGAAGAGCGACCTTATGCAAGACGGCCCATTGAAGCTGTGAAGGGTTTGTACATCCATCACTCAGCGACCAAGGGTGAGACGATCCGCAACATGGCGGAATACCACATCGAGGTTCGTGGATGGGGTGGACTAGCTTACCACTATGCTGTGGGATGGGATGGGCAGATATTCTGGACCAACGACCCAACAACAAAGAGTTTTCATACGAAGGACCATAACGGAAATTCCATCGCCGTTGTTATCATAGGGAACTATTCTACTTTGCAGCTTACT